>Ga0265293_10007529_pt1 | contig 16684 bp, 18 predicted proteins | sample Munlanlewell138R_FD_192505 | JGI IMG/M metagenome (GOLD analysis project Ga0265293, IMG submission 192505) | Leachate microbial communities from a municipal landfill in Southern Ontario, Canada - Leachate well 138R | ecosystem: Engineered > Solid waste > Landfill > Unclassified | place: Canada...
CTGTTTTGCCAGGGACACAAGACTGTAATCGATTTGCAGTGCTTGCAGACCGCTTTTTGTCCTTTCCTGATTCACCTGGTTAATCAGGCTCTGCTCATCACTGCTGAGCGAGGGGTTGGGCAAGGGCACTTTCGATCCGGGATCATTCGGCTGGCTTGGCAGAATGGGCGTTCCTGGACTAGGGACAGGACTCGGGTTCGGATTGGGATTTGGTTGTGGATTCGGATTGGGATTCGGATTGGGATTCGGCTGTGGGCTTGGACTGGGCCAGCTTGGTTCGTTCCAGGCAGGCGGTTGCAGGTTGGGTTGGGTCGGTGCCCACCATCCCCAGGAAGCCTCGGTTAGCGGTGATATCAAGAGAACACAGACTAGGACAAACAACAGAATTCGTTTCAAGCTGATTTCCTCCTAGATGATAATAGTATATTTCGTCCTATTATAACAGGGTTGGACAATCAGCTTGAAATGTAAATACTGGTATTACCTATCCTTGGTCCTTCGATACAACTCCTTTACAATTTGCTGCACCGAAAAACTCCCCCTGAAGACAACGTCGCCATCGATGATCACGAGCGGCAAGGGCCGCTCTTTTTTCCAGCTATCTTGCGCGTCCCGGCTTGTCACGTCAAGGAGTCGAACGTTAATTCCAGGGCCAAAACCTCTTTTCACAGCACGTTTCAGATACAACATGGCCTCTCCCAGAGGCATGTTTTTCCTTCATCCCCCGCAGGACGACAGGGGTGAACTTGCTTTCCCGTAAACAATGATCTCCATATCTAGCCCTCCAGTCTCCTGGTATTGGACTAGTATATGCGTTAACCCCGTCCAAGGAGCCTCTCCCACAAGGGGCGAGATTTGTTTTTTTCCGTATCCTCCAAGGCGTCAAGGCGCACTCTCGTCCGGGCCAACCCCTGTTCTAACTGGTTAAAGTTGCCCTCCCAGAGCTTTTTGCTTTGCTCCTGACCCTGCTGTAGAGAAAGAAAGCGTCGTTCTAGACGCTCTATCCTACTTACTAAGGGCGCAAGGTCAACCGGTTCGGGTAGCTTGAACTCTCTCTGCCAGCGTCCCATCTCCTCCCGTACTTTCTCCCACTCCTGCAGAGTGCGAAAAGCCTGTTCCATAAAGGCTGCCTGTAGCTTCTCTTCCGCTTTGTCCTTGGGTTCTGGGGCTGGAGCGGGCGCTGGGGCGGGGGCAGGCGTTGGCACAGGGACCGTTGTCTCGCCTTTCTCCTCTACCTGCTGTGGTATCTTCGGCTCAGGTATGGCTGCGAGAATCTCCGCCTTTGGCTCATAAACAGCAATGGTGTGCTGCCCTTCTACCGACCAAGCGTAATCAAAGTCCTCGCGGTTGATCATCTCCCTTTCCCACCAGCGGTCGAATGGTGCCGCGCAGAATCTGCTTTCTTCACCCCAATAGACTATCCATTGCCCATCCTGGAAAAAATATCCCACATTCGACACATGACCGTCTCCAGAGGACACTTGTGTAACCGTTGACCAGTCTTCGTCTTTATGCCGGACCCGCAAAACATTCTTTTTCTGGTCTTCCTGCCAAAACAGATAAAGACGTCCTGCTACCGGTATGAACTGGGGATGACTGCACCTTTCCTCAGAAAACACTACCGCCCCACTCCAGAGACGACGTTCTAGGTCGTAAACTCTATAAAGGAGTTGGTGGTCGACATGTCCACAATAGACCAAGTGCAAGTAACCATCACTATGCCAGCTCGCACCATAACTCGAGCGCTCAGCGAAAACATTAATTGATACAGTCTGCGGAACACTCCACTTGTCGCTGAAAGTCTGGTGCCTCAATTGAACGCCATGTCCCACAGCCTGCTTGACAAAGTAGAGAAGATGGCTATTGCCAGTTTCATCACTGACGAGTTGGCCCCCACCTCCATAGAGTTGACCGAATTCTACGCGTTCGCTCTTGAAGTCATCTGTACCCCTAAAGCTCCAGGCGTAAGTCTGGTCTACAAAGCCCACAATGTGGATCAACTCATCCCTTACCACAATCGCGAAATCAACGATACTGTCCTGTAACACCCTAGCCTTTCCCTGCATAGAGTGGATTACCAAGGAACCATCGCGCAGCTCAACCCCACTGAATTTTGCATGCCTAATCTTGATTAACAAAGCCACACCTCCTCACAACTAAGGTATGCAGCAGCCTGGACATTCAGACATTTTCTTCTGAGCCACGCACCGCATTTCGCAGTTGGCATAGTATGATTTAGAGAAAGGAGGGTTAAGTATGAATTGTGATTATGAGCCCGATTTCCAACGGGAGGTTATTTATGTCAATAAGGTCTACAACGAGTGTTCCATCATTGACTGCCCCACCTATCGCATCCCCATTCCTCCTACCTTCCCGTTAGCAGTCAATATCGTTGATTGTGCGATCACCGATATTGTTGCAGAAGGCGTCATTGTAGGAAATGACGAGATCGACATCGTTGTCAACTTTGTTATGAACGTGGAGTATGACAGCAATGGAACGAGCCAGTTTATCCAGCAGACTGCCCAATACCGTCGTCGCGGGGTGCGTCTAGAGGGTGCCGTCCCCGGCATGAATGTGGTGATTCTGCCCCTGGTCCGTTGCTTATCTTGCCGGGCTGTTGATGGAGGAACAGTCATCGAGTGCGATGTGGGTATATACCTAGTGTTGAAAGCCGTCGCCCTGGTCCAGTTGGAAGTCATGGGTCGTTTTGCCCCCGAACCACCAGAGTGTGAGCAGGTGTCTCCCATTGGTTGCCCAGAATGGTTCGAGCTGGCGGAGTCTGGTGCGTTTTGGCCTCCATTTCCACCACAACCCCAAAGAGAGCATCGGTAAGGAGAGCCCAAGTCCAGCGTTGAGCTGGATTTGGCTTTTTCAGAGCGAGGGACAACCTAAGAAAGGACAATGACCGTTGCGGATTATCATGATCACTCGCTTCTACAAGAACGGCCAGACAACGCATGTCAAGGATCTCTGCTCAGAACTCATGCGCCAGGGCCATCAAGTGCTTCTAATCATTAACGAGTTTCATGACCCAAGATACGCAAGATGGCTCAAAGCGGCCAAAATTCCCTATGTCACCACCACCGATCCTAGCAAGGTCGAAAAGTGCATCCAGAGATTACTTCCCAATCCCCAGATTGTGCATAATCACTCGGTTCACACCCTCCCGCTGGCCTCAACCTTGCGAGATCTACTGCAGATTCCCAGTGTTACCACTGTGCATTACTTGAATTTTGACGCCCTTGAGCTTTTGCACAAGCAAGATGCGGTGATTCTGATCAGTCTAGAGATGCAGAAGACCTTTGCCCATCTAGCATCCATCAGCTATGTGGTGGAAAACGGAGTTGTCTTACCCAGCCAGCATCCTAAGAGAAATCCTTGGCGAAAACGGGTCTTGATCCTAGCCCAAGTTACGCCGGATAAAGAAGAGAACTTTCGGCGTATGACAAACAGCCTGCTCGCTTGGGGATGGGATGTGAGCAGTGCAGGAAACTGGTACTACAAAGGGATTACATCCCATGGATGGGTCAATGATGTGAGGGCGTTACTTCGGGAAAGTGATCTGGTGGTCGGTAGCGGCAGGGCTGTACGAGAGGCTATGGCATGGGGTATTCCAGCCTGGGTTCTGGGATCCTTTTCGGACGGTCTCGTCACACCAGAAAACGTGACGCAACTCGAAGAAACGAATTTTAGCGGACGCGCCAGCAAAGAGCCTTTTCTGCAGAGCAACGCTGCTTCCTATCTGCAAAATCCCTCTCCTGTTAAGATGAAGGAATTAGGTGCCTTTGGACAAGAACGGGCGAAGCAGCACTACTCGATTGGGCTTATGGCGGAAAAACTGATAGGTGTCTACGAAGAATGCTCCTCGAAATGTTCTCGAGAAAAGCAAACTTAGACAGGAATACCGGGAAGAATGTCTAAATTAGTGAGTGAATGGAAGGGGGAATTCTCATGAAACTTGTGATCACAGTGGTCGAGGACAACGATGTTGCTTTCTTGATGGAGGCATTAATAGATAATGGATTTCAAGCTACTAGGCTAGCTAGTACGGGAGGCTTTCTTCTCCAAGGCAATACTACGCTCTTAATCGGCATCCAGGATACTCAAGTAGAATCCGTCATTAGTGTTATCAAGTCCACGTGTGCACCGCGTAAGAAAATCATTCCGCAAATGACGCCTGAACTGCCTACCGCCATTGGCGTTCCCGTTGAGATAGAGGCAGGCGGTGCCATCGTATTTGTGATCGAAGTCGATCAATTTTGGAAGCTATAGCTTAGAACCAGAGTATCAAGACGAGGCTATTTACGGTGCAGTGCGCGATCATTGGAACGGCGATGCTCTCAGAACGTACAAGGAGCATGCCTAGAAGAATCCCTGCTATTAAAAGGGGGACGAACTGAAGCACGGAAAAGTGCAGGAGTGCAAAAATCAGCGCCGAGAAAAACACCGCTTTTTTGGCCCCGAAGCGCTCCTTCCATAGATTTAAGAGCAATCCCCTGAAAAAGAGTTCTTCACCGACAGGTGTTCCAATCGTCAAAAGGAGCACCATACCGAAGAATATCAGGGGGTTGTCGCTTGTTAGGAGAGCTTCTGCAGCACCGTTTTCCCGCAGAATGAGGTTTTGCACCAGCTCATGGCTAAAAAGCTCCAATGCTATCCCTTGGCTGAGGATGCCCGTGAGCCGATTCACCAAGTAAATCCCAACTCCGGCAAGAACGCCCCAAGCAACCATGCCCCTACGTTGCAGTTTCAGTTTCTGCCGGCACGACCCGAGTAGACCTGCCACAGCAAATAGGAGCTGTTGCAGGATTAGTAGACCAAGGCGAACGGATTCTGTTCGAGGCAGCACATTTGCCACAAAGGAGATCAAAAGCAATGCTCCAAGTACGCCAGTAACGAGTAGTATTCTTCGGTCCACCTAGGTCACCCTCAATCCCTAAGATAAAAGGGGCGCACCTGCGCCCCTTTCTAGCGTCAACTTCTCAGGCCTATCGTTCCACCTGACACCCGTGCATTGTATACACCGTAGGGCGTGCGAGTCATGATTTCCCACCAATAACGATATGCTTCACCATGTAATGCATTCCAATAAAACTTCACATCTGAGTAGCCTATGGTTATCGCCTCCTTTATCCACTTGTACGCACTTGTGGGAGGGTCTGCCATAGTCCGTAATTCCTAAATTCGATAATTCGGGGCCTCTTTCGTAATCTGCACATGGTGGGGGTGACTCTCTTGGGTTCCCGCTGGAGTAATTCTCACGAAACGACTATTCAAATAGAGGCTCTCCAGATTGGGTGCTCCGCAATAACCCATTCCAGCCCTCAAACCCCCGATGAGTTGAAATATCGCATCAGGGAGGGAGCCCTTAAATGGTACCCTGCCCTCAATGCCTTCTGGCACCAACTTATTGGCATCGCTTTGAAAGTAGCGGTCCTTACTCCCTGATTTCATAGCGGCTAGTGAACCCATTCCCCGGTAAACTTTATAGCTGCGCCCCTGGTAGATCTCTGTCTCACCAGGACTCTCTTCCGTTCCTGCAAGGAGGCTACCAAGCATCACGGTCTGGCCACCTGCCGCTAGTGCTTTCACGATATCGCCAGAATAGCGAATACCGCCATCTGCAACGACAGGAACGCCATGTTTTGCCGCCACTTGCGCGCAGTCCCAAATCGCGCTCAGTTGGGGAACGCCCACCCCTGCCACGACTCGAGTGGTGCAAATTGATCCTGGACCAATACCGACTTTGACCCCATCCGCTCCGGCCTCAATGAGGGCCTGTGTGGCCGCACCTGTAGCGACGTTTCCGGCTACAATCTCCACATGCTGTCCGTAGCGGTCCTTCAGCTCCCGTACCACGGAGAGTACTCCCCTAGAGTGTCCGTGCGCGGTATCAATAACCAGAACGTCCACCCCTGCATCCACTAAAGCTGTACTCCGTTCGATGCGATCGGGACCAACTCCCACCGCCGCAGCAACTACCAAGCGCCCTCCTTCGTCTTTTGCCGAATCTGGATACTGCCGGGCTTTGTCTATATCCTTGATCGTGATGAGACCCTGCAACGTATAATTCCCGTCGACGAGCGGGAGTTTCTCAATGCGATACTTATGCAAAATTGATTTTGCCTGTTCTAAGGTTGTATTGACTGGCGCAGTCACCAAGTTTTCCTTGGTCATCACGTTGCCAATAGGCTGATCTACGTTCTCCTCAAAGACCAAGTCCCTATTGGTCAAGATACCCACTAGCTTGCGTTCCTTGTCCACAATGGGTACGCCAGAGATGCGATAGCGAGCCATCAAAGCTAAAGCATCACTAATTAAGTGCTGAGGACTCAAATAAAAGGGATCCACAATCACTCCGCTTTCGGAGCGCTTCACCCGATCTACTTCTCCTGCCTGCTCGTAGATGGGAATGTTCTTATGGATGACTCCGATCCCACCCTCTCGGGCCATGGCAATTGCCATCCGTGACTCTGTAACAGTATCCATGCCTGCACTCACTAGCGGTATGTTAAGACGGATTTTCTTGGTAAACCAAGTTGCCGTACTTACATCCGATGGTAAGACCTCTGAAGCCATGGGGATCAGTAGTACATCATCAAAGGTTATCCCTTCTCGCCCAAATTTCTCTTGAAAATCCACGTTGCGGCCCCCTCCGTATCTAGAATACGACGTTCATTTTGTGGATATTTTATCATAACGGGAGTAAATAGCAACCTAAAAGCAGGAAAAAAGCAGGAAACATGAGGGCAGATTAGAATTAGCATCATGTGAAGGAGTGAACATAGGAGGTATTGAAGGATGGACATTCGTAGAGTTGCAGTACTAGGCGCGGGCCGGCTTGGCAGAGGTATTGCCGAATCCGCGGCCAGTAAGGGCTATGATGTAGTACTTTTTTCGCAAGGAGCCGGAGGAAAAGATGCCGTCGCTCGGATTGAAAAGAGTCTCGATCGCAAGTTAGCCAAATGGGGAATTACCGAATCCGAAAAGAGGCTCATCTTGGGCCGCATTAGTTATACCCAGGACCTCAGAGAACTAGGCAAGGCAGACTTGCTTGTTGAGGCAACGTTGGATCAGATGCAAATCAAAAAAGAACTGTTGCACACAGCCGATCAGTTATGCCGTCCCGACGTGGTTTTTATTTCAGCCAGCGCCACCATGAGGATCTCGGACTTGTCGAGAGAAATCAAGCGGAGCGACATGCTTGTGGGACTGCATTTTATCCCGCCCGTTACCCAAGTGGCCGTAGCCGAACTGGTGCGAGGGGACCGGACCGGTGATCATGCCGTGGAGACTGCCAAAACTTTTGCCAAGCGTCTCGGAAAGCAAGCTGTAGAAATTGAAGAAAGCCGTGGCCTAGTCAATCCTAGAGCCTTAATTGTCATGATCAATGAAGCCGCTTACCTGATTGATGAGGGAGTATGTGAGGCGCGGGATGCCGAGATGATCCTCAAGGAAAGCTGGGGTATGAAGCAAGGTCCTTTGGAAATGGCAGACCGCCTTGGCCTGGATTTGGTCCTAAGTTGGATGGAGCAACTGCAGATGACATTTGGTCCTCGTTACGCCCCCTGTCCCCTTCTCCGACGTTACGTCCGCGAGGGTCGGCTAGGCGTTAAGACACGCCTGGGTTTTCTTGCATATACCGAGGATGATGCCGTCTCAAATGACGACGAAGGCGACAAGGAGGATTAGACATGAATATTTTCGTATTGAACTGTGGTTCTTCTTCCCTAAAATACAAGCTCTACGCTATGGAAAACGAGCAAGTCTTAGCGGAAGGTCGAGTCGAACGGATTGGACAAGAGAACGCCATCATCACCCACCAATCTGCTGGGAAAGAGAAAATCTCTAACACCATGCCAATCCTAGAGCACACTGTAGCCATACGGGAGTGCTTGAACCTTCTAACACATGGCGAACACGGTGTCATTAAAAACGTGAGCGAGATTGATGCCGTTGGTCACAGGGTCGTTCACGGTGGTGAATCTTTCTCTGATTCAGTTTTGATTGACGACCGTACCAAGGAAATCCTAGATTCCCTGGCCGAACTGGCTCCCCTACATAACCCAGCCAACGTAACAGGAATCAGGGCCGCTGAAAAAATCATGCCCAAAACCCCGCAAGTAGCGGTTTTTGATACAGCATTCCATTCCACAATTCCGCCCCATGGGTTCTTGTATGCAATCCCCTACAGCATCTACCAGCGTCATAAGGTAAGGCGCTACGGCTTCCATGGGACGAGTCACAAATACGTATCAAACCGGGTTGCTGAAATGATGGGGAAAGACGTTGCGAATCTGAAGATCATCTCTTGCCATTTAGGTAACGGAGCCAGCATTGCGGCCATAGAAGGAGGTAAGTCCGTTGATACATCCATGGGCTTCACTCCTCTCGAGGGCCTCATGATGGGAACCAGAAGCGGAGATCTCGATCCTGGAGCCATCTTTTACATCATGAAGAAGGAAGGACTCTCTCTGCACGAAATCGATTCAATGCTTAACAAACACTCTGGTCTTTTGGGTATTGCCGGGGTCAGCGATATGCGTGATATTGAAAAAGGAATCGAAGACGATGATAAACTATGTAAAGTAGCCTTTGACATCTATGAGTACCGAATTCGGAAATATATCGGCTCTTACGTGGCTGCAATGAACGGTGTGGACGCCATTGTGTTCACAGCAGGTATCGGCGAGAACACACCCGCCCTGCGCACCAAGCTCATCTCGAATCTCCCTTATTTAGGGATTACCATCAATGAGGGGAATAACAAGAAGCGCGGAGAAGATATCGAAATTTCCAGTCCAGACTCCAAGGTTAGGGTTTTTGTCATTCCCACCGACGAAGAGCTCGTCATTGCTAGAGATACAGCGAGTCTCACGTCCTAGAAAAAAAGAGAGGTGCCGCAAGGCACCTCTCTTTAAGTTGTGAAGCGATGACTACCAATCGTAACTTTGGCAGGACGACTGTGCATAAAACCGTCTGAAGACTGACGAGGATTAAAGAAGAACAGCGCGCCTCCTGTGGGATCGACCCCGTTCAACGCTTCTAAAGCGGCTTTGCGGGCACTCTCGTTAGGAGCTAGGTTGAAACTTCCATTTTGCACAGGTTGAAACGCATTGCGTTGAAACAAGACTCCGCGCAGGGTCTCGGGGAACTGCGTGCTCAGTATTCTGTTGATGATCACAGCGCCTACGGCTACCTGCCCTACGTAGGGTTCGCCGCGAGCTTCCGCGTGGATCATCTGCGCTAACCACTCCACCTCCTGTGCCGATAAGGCCACACCTGCAGGATAGTACTTCACAAGAGTCAAAGGCACCACAAAACGTTGACCTACTCTAATGGTGTCCGCATCTAGATGGTTGAGCTCCTTCAACTCCTGCACAGAAATGCCATATGTCGCAGCGATCCAATAGAGGCTATCACCTTGCTGTGCTTGATATACCGTTACATATTTGTGAGGCGCCTGGACTGTTTGCCTGGCGTTTTCAGAAGGTACAGGGGTAGACGTTTCTGTCGGCGCCACCTCGGGGACTTCCTCCCCTTGGCTCACGGCGCTGGTCATCCCGCCAATCATGGCCGCTTGGAAAAGTAGCAGGACAGCCAAGGACAAATAACTCAGAGTTACTATCTTTTCCTTCTTCTGATAGGATTGTCCAATCATTTTTGAACCTCTTTCTAAGAATGATTGTCATCTGATTATACTAAGAAAAGGGTAAGGTGTCAATTTTTTGGGTTATCCAGTCTTTGTTTATTTTGCCTGTCTTGGTCAGGCCAATCCCGTTATTGCATACGTATCCCAAACAATATATACTGAGAATAACAAGCGAAAGGGGGTCGGCTGGTGAGCTTTTTACGGGAACTCTTAACACCTAAACGGTTGATTCTATTCATCCTTACCGCTGTCATTCTGATCTTCTTCTCCAAGCAACTAGCGACCACTTTTTTGCCTTTCATCATTGGCGTCACGTTTGCCATCATTTTGGAACCCATCATCGCCGTCTTGGAAAGACGGTTACGTTTTCCGCGGGGCCCTGCAGTATTTGCCACGCTTATAGCCGCGGGAGCCTTGGCTAGCTATGGCGTCTTTATGGTAATCAGTCAACTCATCGGGGAATTAGTCGAGTTAGGTTCATTATTACCACAATACACGGAAACTATTACCAATTTGAGTACGGATCTTCTGGGGCAAATCGAAATCCTCAATGAGAACCTTCCGAATGTCATGAGTCAGAACATACAAACGAGCGTCAAAGACTTTCTAGAGTCGCTTGAAAACGGCACTAAGGACCTGATAAATCTCGTTCTTGGTATGTTTTCCGGTCTCCCATCTTTCATTTTAATCAGCATAATCAGCTTAGTAGCCACGTTTTTTATTGCCAGAGACAAGGACCTAATCATCAATACCATCATGCAGCTTGTGCCTCCCCGCGCTAGGGATCAAGCGGGAAAGTTTCGGGAAACTGTGAGTGGAGATTTGTTCGGCTACATTAAGGGCCGTGTGGTGATGCTGTTGTTCTCCATACTAATAACAGGTATTGGACTCTTTCTCATTGGTACCCGCTACTGGATACTGTTGGCCATCCTCATCGGCATCCTAGACCAAATCCCCATTGTAGGTCCTGGAATCCTCTTCACCCCCTGGGTAGCCATGAGCGTGATTGGCGGCGATATTGATCGGGCCGTATATCTGACGATCCTTTACTTCATCATTTTCGCCTGTCGCAACTTTGCAGAGCCGAAAATCATGGGCGATTCGGTAGGCCTTCATCCTCTAATTATGATCCTAGCCATATACGGAGGCGTCGTGTTTTTTGGAGTCACGGGCATTGTCGTTGGACCGGTTATAGCTATTGTTATTCGTGCAACTACAGCCTCCGGCTTATTAAAATGGCCCCTCTATCCCGAAGAGTGAGCAAGGATGCCTAAGACCCCTACGTGAACTACCACCACTTAAAATCTGACGATTTTTGAAATGGATGGCTTCTCGGTTCATCCTGCAAGAGGCCGATGTAGTTTAATTCTAATGTTACCGATTTTGGAAACTTGCAGTCTATTAGCATGCAAGGAGAAACCGGACTGGGGATAGATAAAAGAGTTGTCGGATGTTTCCCACAGGGAAACTCCAAGCTGAATGCCTAGGCATTCAGCAAAGCGATTGGGAACTGGCGAAACGAGGATAACCTATGTTTTCGCCTTCTTTAATCCCCCGGAAGAAGTTTTGGAACGACCGATCAACGCGTCGTGAAACATCCTGCAAGACTTGACTATGGACTTCTCTTAATGCCGGAACGAGTTTTTTGCGTTCTGGGAGTGTTTTGTTCTGATCATACTGCGAAAGACCCTTGCCTGTTGCTTCATAGTGGAGTTTCCGTTCTGCTAAGACTCTATTGTAGAGCAGATGGCAACGTTCGAGGGTAAAGTCAATATTCTCCCTTTGCTCCTTATGTGGATGTTTCGTGAAACGAAACTCCGAGGTGCATGTAAAACATGCACCATTGGGTACATCCGATACTTAAACGTGATCAATATTGCACCTCCCCTCATAACCGTTAGAATTGCTAACCATGTGTTTTGGGAACGTTTGTTCTATTACTTCGACTACTCTGACGGGATTTCCTGCATCAATAGACTTATTTTTCCCATACTACTCTGACATTGACGTCTACCCTAAGGCGGGTCAGCGTACCACAATTCATCCCCCCAGTTACAGAACTGTGGGGATGAATTGCGGGTTGAGGATAAAAGCAGTCTTTTTTTTGTACACTAAGGACAGTACCAGTATGCAGACGAGGAGACTCACTGATGCAACCACTGCCCTCTAGCGTCACCATGCTTGCCGTTATCACCGTACTTGTCTTCTTAGGTCTTGGACAACGAGTCCTAGACAACATGCGGCTCACGGATCGTGCTGCCATTGCCATCCTGCTTCTCATGATCCTAGGTCACTTCTTGCCTACGCTCTCCCTTGGCCCCTACCTTGCCGTTAATCTAGGCGGGTTCGTCCCCATAGGGGTAGTCATTTATCTCCTCTGGACTACCTCTAAAGCAGAGCAAAAGCGCGTCGGGATTGTCAGCTTCTTGACCGCCTTTTTGATCTTTCTTTCTGACAAACTCCTTCCGCTCCAACCAGGTCTCTTGGATCCTCTCTTTAGTGGAGGGATACTTGCAGGCTTAGTAGCAGCATTCCTAGGCCGTTCTCGCAGAGGAGCCTTTGTGGCGGGGATACTCGGAGTCTTCGTTGTAGACCTAGTAGCAGTGATGCAGCTATGGTTCCAAGGAGTGGAACAGCAAATTACGGTGGGAGGCGGAGGGTTGTTTTCCAGTATGGTGATAAGCGCCTTTCTCGCCGTCGTCATTACAGAAATAGTCGGTGAAATCCGGGAGAAGATCAAGCTAGGAGGCGATGGCGCTGCTTAGGCGAATCAAATTTCTTCTGATGTGTATCTTCCTACTGCTCGGGGCATCAGTTATCGTTTTCGCCGATGAAGATATCTGGGGTGGGTTTCTTCCCACAGGTGAGCTTTATACTATGGTAGATCCAGAAGGGAACGTCCTAATGCAGACAGGGCGCGAGATCTATCCTCAAGACCAATACCACACGTCCAATAACGTTCTCTATGAAGTCGTGGCGATTGATGAGGATACTAGGACCGCTAGGACCAGATTTGTAGAAGAGGTGAAATTGGAGATCTCCTCCTGGAACAGCCTGAGACAGGAGCTCGGACTAACTGTGATTGAGGCCGCTGAGGAAGGGACTCGAGGGAAAATCGCGCTGTATCATACCCATAATGCCGAAAGCTATGTGCCCACGGATGGGACGGACAGCAAGTATGGTCAGGGTGGAATTCATCATGTAGGCCAGACCTTTGCCGACAGTCTTTCCAGTCTAGGTATCACCGTTGACTATTCGGAGGAGCTCCACTTACCCCATGATCGGGGAGCGTATAGACGTTCAAGAGAGACGGTGCTGGAGCTTTTATCCGGTCACCCCGATGCTATTTTTGATCTGCATCGAGATGCTGCGCCGCAGGCAGCTTATGCCATTGAGTTACAGGATAAATGGATGACCCAGGTGCATTTTGTGGTCGGCAGGCAAAACCAAAACTTAGGGGTAAACCGCAAGTACGCCCAATCGCTCAAAGCCATCGCCGATGATATGTATCCTGGCTTGGTCAAGGGGATCTTCTATGGCCGTGGTAACTACAATCAGGATTTGAGCCCCCTTAGCCTTCTCCTAGAGGCGGGAGCCCATACCAATAGCCGTCAGGCAGCCGAAAGGGGAATCAGTCTGTTCGCCGAGGTTGTCGATCACTACTTCTACGGACCTGTGGCCGAAGCAGCCGGAAGCGGGCAAGACCGTATTGCCCGAAATAGCATTGTTGGAGTCCTAGTTTTCACAGCCACGCTGGCAACTGTAATCTATGTGCTTAATGTTGGAGGTTTCGGACCCGCTCTCGAGCGCTTTAGAGGCCTAGTGGGGCGCCGCCGGTTAAAGTGAGGGTAATTCATGCTCTACCCGTTTCCGCCTCGTAAAAGAGCAATAGCTGCGGCAACCTGAGGCCCTAGCGATTGCCACCGCTTCTTCCCACCGATCACCCACATCGGCGGGAGTATGAGCATCTGATGCCAGAGTAATGGGAATGTTGAGCCGAGCAGCCTCCTTGATCAGGGCGGGATGGGGATAGATCTCACCAACAGGTTTGCGTAGTCCAGCTGTACTCACTTCAATGGCTAGATCTTCTTCCGCAATCAGCTGAAGAAGGGCTGCCCATTCGCTATCTAGTCTCCTCCGGGCCCGATGACCGAAGACTTTTATTACGTCAAGATGCGATAAAACATCGAATAGCTCAGATTGAGCCGCCCTCTTCACCAGTTCGATATAGGCAAGATATACATCGTCTAGTTCGCGACCAGGCCAGCCAAGTTCGGCCTTCCAATCAAAAGACCAAGAGCCCAGAAAGTGCACGGAGCCCAAGACAAAATCAAAGCTGTATCTGCGCAGTAGGGAGCGGATTTCGCTTTCACGGTGAGGAAAGTAATCCGCCTCCAACCCAACCTTCAAGAAAATGCCGGCCTTCCTCCCCATTTCCAATAACTCGAGATATTCCTCAATAGAATGCTGAAAGTGACGACCAAGCCAGGAGGCTGATGTATCGCCGCTTGTAGTCTCTTGCCAAAGATGCTCGTAAATCGGTTTGAATTCCCGAAAATTGTGGGCATGTTCGGTAATTCCAATTTCTGATATGCCTCGGGATTTTGCTTGTGCCCAGAACTGCTGTACCCATTCTAAATTGTACGGGCCTCGTTCTATGTGAATGTGGTAGTCGATCACAGCATTAACTCCTCTACGGTGGCCTTAGCGGCTTTGGCTAGGTCCTGAGGTGCTAGCTTAAGCTGGGCACCTCGCAAGCCCGCACTGATAACAATGTATTCGTGACATAAAGCACTAGAGTCTAAAAATACCGGATATTGCTTTTCATCGCCAAAGGCGAACAGCCACCCCTCACATATCCGGTTAAGGACAAGATTTCCTTGGTAGGCACAAGATCCACCTTTTTGTTCTCGGTCAGACGGGCAACGCCTTTTAGATCGAGTTCACCGTTTCCGGGAATGCAACAAACAAAGATCCCTTTTTTATCGCCGCGCAAGACTATGGTCTTAAACACCTGAACCAAAGGGATTTCTAGCGCTGTGGCGACGTGTTCAGCCCCAAGATCTGCTTCATCTACTTCATACTCTAACACTTCATAGCTAATTGCTGAACGGTCAAGCTGTCGAGCTGCATTGGTCTTCTTCAGACACTCCCTCTCCTTTCTCGAGGCGTAGCTTTTTCTTAGTTTTCATTCTCCGCCGGAGCCTTGCTTCCTCTACTATTTTTTCCTGGCAGAAGGAAACGCGCAAGAACGCTGCGAACTCTTAGTGTAATTGACTGTCACAAAAGGGAGTTTACTATGAGCGCCAGAAACTGGTTGGGCCTTGCAATCTTGGTGTTGATCCTGTCCCTATTCCGCAGCTCACCCGCTCCAGGCGGTTCGCTCGTAATTGCACACAGAGGCGCTTCATCATTGGCTCCAGAGAATACGATGGCTGCCGTCTACGCTGCCCTCGATCTTCGAGTCGCCATGGTGGAAGTGGATGTGCATAGATCGTTAGATGGTGAACTCGTCGTCATCCACGATGCGACGGTTGATCGGACAACTGATGGAAGTGGTCTTGTCAGGAAACTAACCTTAACCGAGTTACGCCAACTCGATGCGGGATCTTGGTTTAGGAGTCGCTTCAGTCAAGAGCGCATTCCGACTTTGAGAGAAGTCCTCGAGGCCGTCAAGGATAGGGCCATTTTATTAATTGAGCTGAAGGCGCCAGAAACGGAGATACCTACTATACAGCTTGTACGCGAACTTGATATGTCGCAACAGGTAATTGTGCAGTCGTTTGATTCCGCGCAGATCCAAAGCGTCAAGGAACTAGCCCCTGACATCAACACGGTGTTGTTGGTAAGTAGACCAAATCATGGTTCGGAGCCCATAGAAGCGGCGCAGTGGATGTTGAATACTGTTGAATCGGTGGGTGCAAGTGGTGTGGCAGTGCACTATAACTGGTGTACATCGCAATTGATAGAACTCGCATCTGAACGAGGACTGGACGTCTACGTCTGGACGGTTGATCGACGGTCGAAGCTGAGGAAATTCATCAAGGCAGGGGTAGACGGAATCATCACCAACAGACCCCAAAACTTGTCTACGCCTTCCTGACGTCGCTCAAAAGCGTAACTTAGAGATCTACCATGGCTCGAGCGGTATCCAGCCGTGCAACTACATCAGATGCGCGCTGGCTTTCACCATGCGTAAATACTCCTGCATCCCTTCTTCTTCCTCTTGTCGATAATGGAATCCAAAGTGCGTGGCTACGGCCAATGCTACGGCATGGAACAACTCACACATCGCATCAATCGCTGCCCAAATCTCGGCGTAATTGCTCCCAGAATAGGTAGCAGTATATTGGGCATATAGTTCTGGAGGAAGATACTTCTTACGATATTTCCCCCTGTGGAGAGATTGAACCCGTGCAGTGTACCTATATAGTAGTTAAGCATATCGTGGAGTTCAAGCCGAACTACACAGTTCAGCATGTGCATCACATGGGGAAGTTCATCCGTGCAATACCTTTTGCTACGTTGTTGAGGCACCACCAGAAGTTATTGCAGCACGAGTAGAAGTAGAGTGGCGATGGTGGCTCGATATGCCAGCACTCGTCGTCGTAAATGGGCAGGGCTGGCAAGAGCCCCTTGCTGTCGTCTTTGTCCAGCAAAGCCACGGCAGGTTCTCCCTCATCTATATACTTCGTAAACTGAAAGGAGAGGTCAAGGCGGACTTTGGTACGGCAGGATTCGCCCGCAATCAACCAAGAGTACTGCTCGGATCCGTTCATCAGCACGGGCCACGTCCAAAACCAGATTCATGATCTCATGCTCCGTACGCATCGTTCCACTCTCCGTTCAAATAAGTATCGTCTCGCATGGGGACAGACCCTAAAGTATCATCCCTCTCGGGTCTAGGAAACTGAACAAACAAAAAAAGACACCCAATTGGTGTCTAAAAAATGGCTCCCCGGGTTGGACTCGAACCAACAACCCTTCGGTTAACAGCCGAATGCTCTGCCATTGAGCTACCGAGGAGCG
>Ga0265293_10007530_pt1 | contig 16682 bp, 14 predicted proteins | sample Munlanlewell138R_FD_192505 | JGI IMG/M metagenome (GOLD analysis project Ga0265293, IMG submission 192505) | Leachate microbial communities from a municipal landfill in Southern Ontario, Canada - Leachate well 138R | ecosystem: Engineered > Solid waste > Landfill > Unclassified | place: Canada...
CATCTGCGCGACTCGGGCGCGGGCCGCATCATCAACACCGCCTCGGTGATGGCCCAGGGCACCGATTTCGGCCTCGCCGCCTATTGCGCCTCGAAGGCGGGCGTCGCCGGCCTCACCCGCACCATCGCGCTGGAGGAGGGCCGCCACGGCATCACCGCCAACTATATCGAGCCCGGCGCCATCGTCACCGGCATGACCACGGCCATGCACGAGAACCCGGACGTGGCCGCGGTGTGGGCCAAGAAGTCGCCGCTGAAGCGCCTGGGCCAGCCCATCGACATTGCCAAGGGCGCGCTGTTCCTCGCGTCGGACCTGGGCGGCTTCGTCACCGGGCATGGGCTGCGGGTGGATGGCGGGCTGATGCTGCGGGTGTGAACGCGCCGGCGTGCCGCTTGCGCGGCGGCCCTCATCCGGCCGCCCTGCGGGCGTCCACCTTCTCCCCGGCGGGGAGAAGGGGAAGCCGTGCCGCCCCACAAACGCAGCCCCCCCTCGCCCCGACGGGGAGAGGGATAGGGTGAGGGGCACCGCGAAGCGGTTCCTGGCGGATCGGCTGTTCGAACGGCGGCCGTCGATCCCGCTCGCGCGACTTTGCCCTAACCCAGCTCGAAGCTGGTGATGCCGAATATCTCGCCCAGCGGCAGCAGGGGCTTGGGGCCCAGATACATGCGGGCGGTCTCGAACGCGGGTGTCAGGCCTTTCTTCCCGGCCAGCCGCGCGGCGGCTTCGTTGGGCTCGGGCGTGTCGAGGAAGACGGGGCCGGGCGTGCCGGCGGCGGCCGCGTCGAACAGGCGCTCGGCGACCTCGGCGGAGACGGCGAACAGCGGGCCGATCTTGGTGCCCTCGCGGCACGGGCGGGTGACGGCGAAGCCGTCGAGCCGCGCGCCCTCGAAGCAGCCGATGGCGCGGTGGCCCTCGGCGTTCAGCCAGGCGTCGAGGAACGCGGGCCGGGCGAAGCCGAAGCAGGCCAGGTCCATGGCGTCCACATGCCGCCGGTCCCCGGCGGTCAGCGGGCGGATGCCGGGATCGGCGGGCGCCGTAACGGGCCGGCCGCCGTGGCGGATGTTGCGGTGCTCCAGCACGAAGCCGGACCTGGCGTAGTTGGCCTGCTGGTCGATCACGCCGTCGAGGCCGATGGTCCTCGCCTTCTCCAGCCTCGCCATGCCCGCGTCCCAGGTCCTGAGGCCGTAGCCCTTGCCCCGGTGCTCGGGGACGCAGAGGTAGAAGCCCAGGAAGCCGAACGAGACGCCGTAGGACACCGCCGAGATGGCGGTGATCGGCTCGCCGTCCAGCAGGCCGATCAGGAAGCCGTCGGGGTCGGCGGCGTGGAAGCAGTCGGCGTCGCGCAGGCCGGGGTTCCAGCCTTCCCGCGCCGCCCAGCCGACGAGCGTGCCCAGTTCCTCGCGGGTCGCGGTGCGGACAGTGAAATCGGCCATGCGCCTAGCCCAGGTCGATGACGCCCTCGCCGGGCGTCTTCTCGAACAGCTTCGCTTCCAGGCCGGCGCGGCGCTCCAGCGCGGCGCGCTGGTTCACATAGCCCTTCTCGGTGATCTCCTGGTGCTCCATCGACGGCGGCTCGGCCATCAGCAGCGCCCGCTGGATGCGGGTGGACGAGCCGGGCCTGTTCCGGTTGTGGGCCGCGAGGCCGTCCCTGACGTGCTGGACGACCTTCGGGTGGCGGATCAGGTCCTCGACGGGGACCTCCTCGCCCACGCCGGCGATCCGGCGGCAGCCGGCCACGTTGGGCCACAGCAGGCTGACGACGAAATCCTTGTCGTGGCCGGCGATCAGATTGTCGGCCACCGCAGGCGCGCAGGCCTCGTTCACCTGCACGCGCAGGGTGCCCACCGACACGAAGGTGCCCGAGGTCAGCTTGAAATCCTCGACCACGCGGCCGTCGAAGCGCAGGCCCCGGTTGATGTCGTTCTCGTCCACCAGCGCCAGCGCGTCGCCGATCCGGTAGAAGCCCTCCTCGTCGAACGCCTCGGCGGTCTTCTCCGGCTGGCGGTAATAGCCGGTGAAGACGTTGGGCCCCTTGATCCGCACCTCCAGCTTGTCGCCGTTGGGCACCAGCTTCAGCGTGGTGCCGGGCATGGGCAGGCCCACATTGCCGGTGCCCTCGATGGGCCAGTGCAGGGTGGACGCCACCGGGCCGGTCTCGGTCGAGCCCCAGCCGGTGCGGAACAGCAGCCGCTGGCCGGTCTCGCGCACGGCCAGGTCCTGATAGCGCTGCCACACCTCGTGGGGCAGGCTGGCGCCGCCATAGCCCAGCTTGCGCACGCTGCCGAAGAAGTGGCGGGCCAGCGCCGGGTCGTCCTCCAGCGCGTGCACCACCAGCGCGTGGCCGGCGGCGACCGAGAGATATTCGGTGGGCGCGATCTCGCGCAGGTTCTCGACCGTCCGGCCCAGGAACTCGGGCAGCGGCTTGCCGTCGTCGATATAGAACGAGCCGCCCTGGCTCAGCATGCCGTTGAAGTTGGAATTGCCGCCATAGCAGTGGTTCCAGGGCAGCCAGTCGACCAGCACGGGCACGTGATCGGGATCGCGCGGGAAGATGATGCCGTTGGCCTTCTGGTTGGCGCACATCATGTGCTGGGTCTGCGGCACGCCCTTGGGCATCCCGGTCGAGCCCGAGGTGAACAGGTACTTGCCGACGGTGTCCGGGCCGGTCCTGTCATAGGCGGCCCGCACCGCGTCCGTGGGCGTCGCCGCCAGCAGGTCGCTGAACGGGGTCGCCCTGACGCCGCGCGGCGGGTCCTCGTGCACCACCAGCTCGACGCCGCTCAGGTCGAGCGTGGCGAGCGCGGCCTCGAACGGCGCGCCCTGCTCGACGAACAGCAGCTTCGGCCCGATCAGGTCGAAGACGTGGTGCAGCTTGGCGTGCGCGCCGGGCATGGTCGAATAGGCGGTCGCAACCGGCGAGGCGGGGATGCCCACCTGCATGGCCGCCATCACCAGCAGCGCGTGGTTGATGGAGTTGCCCGACAGGATCATCACCGGCGTCGCGGCGTCGAGGCCCCGGTCCAGCAGCGCCTGCGAGAGGGCGTTCACCTTCGCCAGGCCCTCGCCATAGGTGACGCTTTCCCAGGTCCGGTCCCTGGCGCGCTGGGCGATCCACAGCCGGTCGGGCGCCGCGGCCGCCCACCGGTGCAGGAAGGCGACCACGTTCTTCTCGTATTCGCCCAGCTCCAGCAGGGTGTCGACGAGGATGGTGCCGTCGGCGCGGCGGGTCATCCTGCCCCGCGGCTCGGCGTGCGGGATCGGCAGGAAGGGGGCGAGTCGGGTGTTCTGGTCCATGTCTCAGCGTCCTGTGAATCGGGCGGGGCGCTTCTCGAGGAAGCTGGCGACGCCTTCCTTGTGATCCTCGGTCTGGAACAGCACGCCCAGGATGTGGGCGATCCAGCTGCCGATCTCGCGGTGCTCGCCATAGGTGGTCTTGCGCAGACCCTCCTTCAGGTGCTGCACGGCGAGCGGCGGGTTGGCGGCGATCTTCGCGGCCATCGCATGGGCCGCCGGCATCAGCTCGTCGTGCGGCACCGTCTTCAGCACCAGGCCGATGCGCTCGGCCTCGGCGGCGTCGATCACGTCGCCGGTGAACAGCAGCTCGGCCGCCTTCTGCACGCCGACGATCAGCGGCAGCCGGGTCAGCCCGCCCAGGTCGGTGATCAGGCCGCGCTTGACGAACAGCTCGGCGAATTTCGCCCTGTCCGAGGCGATGCGGATGTCGGCCATCAGCGACAGGTCCATGCCCCAGCCCATCGCCGCGCCGTTGACCGCGGCGATGATCGGCTTGCCGCAATCCATGATGGCGGTGGCGGCGGGAGTCGGCACGGGCTTCACCCGCGTCAGGCGGTGCACGCTGCCCTCGCGCTCGCTGCCGGCCATGATCGCGCGCACGTCGTCGCCCGAGCAGAAGCCCGGATCGGCGCCGGTCAGGACGACCACGCGCACCTCCGGGTCGTCATGGGCGAGCAGGAACGAGGTTTCCAGCTCGTCATAGGCGCGGTGGTTCAGCGCGTTGTAGATCTCCGGACGGTTCAGTGTGACCGTCGCGACGTGGTCCCTGACGTCATAGACGACGTGGACGAATTCTGCCGGCTCGAGCATCCCGTTTCCCCAGTTCGGCGGCCAGTCTATGCGGCGCGGGGATCGCTTGGCAACGCGCACTGTTACCGGCCGGTCGCGGCATGCCGGGACGCGGCCCCCGCGCCGGAGGCTTCTTCATTCAGGGACTTTACGCGCCGCCGCGCAGCGGAGACACTGGACCGGAATGGCTTCCGGCCCGCATGGAGGGATGAGGCGCCGGAAGACCAGGACGTTGGGCGAAAGATTTGAGCGATAGAGTCGAGGGGGAGCTTCTCTGGCGCGGCGTCGCGGCCGCCCTGTTCGGCGTGGTTGTCGCCGGCATGGTCATGCCGTGGAGCGTGCCGGCACGGGCGCAGGAGCCCGCGCCGTCCGCCGGCCGTGATGCCGACACCATCACCGTCACCGCGCGCAAGCAGGCGGAAAGCCTTCAGACCGTGCCGGCGACCGTCGCCGCCGTGGGCGCGGCGCAGATCGCGCGCTTCCAGTACGACAAGCCCGAGGACGTGATGAGCCAGGTGCCGACCCTGCGCGTGCAGGTCGGCGGCCCGGGGTCCGGCGGCCAGGTCACCTTGCGCGGCGTGGGCTCGTCCAACCTGTCGGCGGCCTTCGATTCCGCGGTGGCGCTGGACTTCGACGGCGTGGTGGTCAGTTCCATGCGCGTGCTGCAGTTCGGTTTCAACGACATGCGCCAGATCGAGGTGCTGAAGGGGCCGCAATCGCTGTATTTCGGCAAGAGCGCCTCGGCGGGCGTGCTGTCCTTCCAGTCGGCCGATCCCACGCCCGAATGGGAAGCGGGCGGCAAGGCCGCCTACGAGTTCGAGGAGCGGGGCCATACGCTGTCGGCCTATGTCTCCGGCCCGCTGACCGGGACGCTGGGCATGCGCGTCGCGGCCCAGTTCAACGACATATCGCGGCTCTACCGCAATGCGGCGCCGGGCGTGGCCCATTCCGTGCGCGGCGAGCGCAACGCCAATGTCAGGGTGACGTTCCAGCTCGATCCGTCCGACGCCGTCTCGGCCAACCTCAAGCTGAACCATATCCGCCACGGGAACGACGGGCCGCTGCGCTTCATCGTGATGGATTGCGGCGCGAACGGCGCCGCCGACCCCATCGTGGCGCTCAGCGGCCTCCTGCGCCTGCCGGCGGGCTATGGCTGCCGCGGCGAGGGCGGCAGGCCGGCGCATTTCCTGCCGGACGCGGCGCCGCCGCTGGCGGCCAGGGCGCCCCTCGGGCTGGACAACAGGGGCGGGGCCGGTTTCGGACGCTCGGAAATCTGGTACGGCCGGCTGAAGCTCGACTGGCGCCTGACCGATGCGCTCACCCTGTCCTCCGTCACCGGCTATTTCGACCTGTCCAGCCGCGAGCAGGAGCAATACAGCTTCGGCGGCCTGTTCCGGGGCGTGGGCTTCGGCCTGGGCGGCGGCCTGCCCGCCCACGATCTGGAGCAGGTGACGCAGGAGCTGCGGCTGACCAGCGCGTCGGACGGCATGGTGAACTTCATGCTCGGCGCGTTCTACGAAACCCGCCACATCACCTTCGCCTCGGCGCAGCAGGTCGTGGCCATCTCGCTGCTGGGGCCGGACCCGCTGACCGGCGCCACCTTCGACTGGTACAAGCGCAACATCACCGACACGGACGCCTTTTCCGTGTTCGGCAGCGTGGACGTGGCGCTGGGCGAGCGGGTGGACCTGACCGCCGGCCTGCGCTGGAGCACGGAGAAGAAGGTGACGGCGCTGACCGTGCCCTATGTCCACGGCTTCCTGGCGGCGATGCCGGGATTCGTGCGCGGCGGCTTCGATTCCGGCCCGATCCCGTTCAGGGACGACAATCTGTCGCCCGAGGTTTCCCTCTCGTGGCGGGCGCGCGATGACCTGATGGTCTACGGGGCGTTCAAGACCGGCTTCAAGTCGGGCGGCATCGACAACACGGCGCTGCCGTCCGCCACGTTGCGGGGCTTCCTCGGCCCGGACCCGGCGACTCGCGCGGCCACGACCGCCGTCTTCACCTTCGAGTCCGAAACCGCGACCGGCGGCGAGGCCGGCATCAAGTCGCGGCTCCTCGATGACACGCTGACCCTCAACGCCTCGGCCTACTACTATGTGTTCAGGAATCTCCAGGCGCAGCATTTCGACCCGCTGCGGGCGCAATACGTCACCAGGAACGCCAGCGAGCTGACGTCGAAGGGCATCGACATGGATTTCCGCTGGCTGACGTCCGTCGAGGGGCTGAGCGTCTTCGGCGCGCTGGCCTATACGGATTCCCGCTTCACCAGGCCCTACGTCACCGATCCGGTCAGCCATCCGGGGCGCGACATCGAAGGCCGCCGGGCGGCCCGCGCGCCGCGCTGGGCGGGCAACGTGGCGGCGGACATGCGGGTGCCGCTCGGCAACGCGCTGGAGCTTGGCCTCACCGGCAACATGCAGTTCTCCGGCGCCTATTTCACCAGCGACACCGCGCTCGACGACTATGTCCAGAAATCCTATGTGAGCTTCGACGCGAACGTGTCGATTGGCGACCCGGCGGGCGGCTGGCAGCTTGCCTTCATCGGCCGCAACCTGGGCAACGCCCGGCCCGTCGGCGCCAGCAGCCCCAGGCCCTATCTCGGCGCGCAGGGCGACGACAGGGTGCTTGACCTGTCGCGCGGGCGGCAGCTTTCAGTGGAGGCCGCCTTCCGGTTCTGACCGCGAGCTATTCCGCGGCCTTCCAGTAAGGCTCGCGCAGCGCGTATTTGCGCACCTTGCCCGCGCCGGTCAGCGGCAGCGGCTCGGTGCTGAACGCATAGCTCTTGGGGCATTTGTAGGGTGCGATCAGCGCGCGGCAATGGGCGTCCAGCGCCTCGTGCGTCACCTCGTGGCCGGCGCGCGGCACGATCACCGCGTGCACCGCCTCGCCCCATTTCTCGCTGGGGATGCCGAACACCGCGCATTGCTGCACGGCCGGGTGCCGGTAGAGCGCGTTCTCCACCTCGCCCGAATAGACGTTCTCGCCGCCCGAGATGATCATGTCCTTGAGCCGGTCGGCGACGAAGACGAAGCCGTCCTCGTCCATATGCGCCAGGTCGCCCGTGTACATGCGCCCGCCGCGCAGCGCCTGGGCCGTTTCCTCGGGGCGCCTCCAGTAGCCCAGCATCACCGTCGGGCCGGCCGCCGTGACCTCGCCCACGGTGCCGCGCGGCACCTCGTCGCCTCTCTCGTCGACGATGCGCACGTCCATGCCGTGGATCGGCTGTCCGGCCGAGCGCAGCTTGGCGCCGCCCACCACCTGGTATCGCGGCTTCAGCAGGGTGAAGAAGCCGGTGGTCTCGGTCATGCCGTAGCGCTGCATGAATCCGGCGTTGGGGATCTTCTCCAGCGCCCTGGTCAGCAGCGCCTCGGCGATGGGCGAGGCGCCGTAGATCATGCTGCGCAGCGAGGAGAGGTCGTAATCGTCGAAATTCGGATGATCGAGCACGGCGCGCAGCATGGTCGAGACCAGGTAGGTCTCGGTGACGCCGTGGTCCTGGATCGCCTTCAGCGTCGCCTCGGGCTCGAAGCGGGGCAGGCACACATGGCTGCCGCCCGACATGGTCGCGCCCATCACCGTGCCCACGTCGGCCAGGTGGAACATGGGCGCCACGTGCAGGCCCACCGAATCCGCGTGGAACATGTCCTCGGCGATCATCATCAGGCTGTGCATGTAGAGATTGCGCTGGCTCAGCATCACGCCCTTCGACCGGCCGGTGGTGCCGCCGGTGTAGAAGATGCCGGCGAGCTGGTCGTGATCCACCGGTTCCGGCGGCATGGGCCGGGCGAGCGCGATCAGCGTCTCCAGGTCGTGGGCGCCGGCGGGCGTGGCGGCGCCGGTCGAGATGACGGTCTCGATGAACGGCGCGCCCTTCAGCACATCCTCGAGAAACGGGAGATGCGCGTCGTCGACGATCATCACGCGGGGCGCGCAGTCGTTCAGCCCATCCACGATCTCGGGCAGCGCCCAGCGGTTGTTGACGGGCGCGATGGCCGCGCCCGCCCAGGGGATGGCGAAATAGGCCTCGATGTGCCAGCCGGCGTTGTCGGCCATCACCGCCACCCGGTCGCCGGTCCGCACGCCCAGCGCGCGCAAGGCCGAGGCGAACCGGGAAACCCGGTCCTCGACCTCGGCCCAGCTCAGCCGCCTGCCCGGTTCGATGATCGCCGTGTGGTTGCCGCGAAGCTGTGCGGTACGGCGCAGGCCGAGCGAAAGCAGCATGGGTCGTCCCGGTCTATTCGGCGGCCTTCAGCCGGGCCTGCTTCTTGGGGCCCTGGAAGCCGAACAGGTAGCCGGCCACCTTGCGGATCTGGATTTCCTCCGATCCCTCGGTGATGCGGTAGCGGCGGTGGTGACGATAGATGTGCTCGAACGGCTTGTGGCGCGAATAGCCCATGCCGCCATGGGTCTGGATCGCCTGGTCGGCCGCGTTGCAGGCCAGCCGGTTGCCGCGGTAGTTGCACATGGAGACGGCGTCCGACACTTCCATGTGGTTGTGCTTGTCCAGCTCCCAGGCGGTCTTGCGGACCAGCCAGCGCACCATCTCGCATTCGGTCTGCAGTTCGGCCAGCGGCCACTGGATCGCCTGGTTGGCCGAGATCGGCTTGCCGAAGACGATGCGGTTGTTGGCGTACTCGACCGATTCGTTGATGCAGTACTGGCCCACGCCCACGCCCGAGGCGGCCTGGCGGATGCGGTTCTCGTGCAGGAAGGTCTGCGCCACCGCGAGGCCCATGCCTTCCTCGCCGAAGATGGCCGAGTTCGGCACCTTCACGTCGCGCAGCGTCACATGCGCGTGGTCGGTCGGCATGTTGAAGGTCCACATGAACTTCTCGACCTTGAAGCCCGGCGAGTTGGTCGGCACGAAGAAGCAGGTGATGCCCTTGGCGTCGCCCGGCTTGCCCGAGGTGCGGGCATAGATCATGTCGTGGGTGGCGTGATGCAGGCCGGTGTTCCACATCTTCTCGCCGTTGATGACCCAGTCGTCGCCTTGGCGGACGGCGGTGGTCTCCATCCAGGTGGCGTCCGAACCGTGGTTCGGCTCGGTCAGGCCGAAGGCGACGCGCGCCTTGCCGGTGATGGTGTTCTCCAGGAACATCTCCTTCTGTTCCTGATTGCCGAAGCCCATCAGCATGTGCACGAAGGGGAAATTGCCGACGATGGAGCTTTCGTTCTGCAAATCGTTGTGCAGGCCCAGGCCCTTCTTGGCCAGGTGCTCGCGGATGATGGCCATACCCAGGTTCGAGCCGCCGTCGCCGCCCGCTTCCTTGGGCAGCGCATAGCGCAAATGGCCGGCCGCGTCGGCGCGGCGGCGCATCTCGCGCAGCAGCTCCTCCCACTCGGCGTTGGGCTGGCCGTCATTGTCCCAGTCGGTGCGCGCATGCTCGCGGCGATGGTCGAAGAAACGGATGTTGTCGTTCTCGTTCTCGAGCGGCTTGATCTCCTTCTCGATGAAGGCGTCGAGCGCATCGAGCTTGGCCTGGATGTCGGCCGGAATGGTGAAATCCATGATCGTCTCCCCTTGCGGACGGTGGCGGCCCGAAGGCCCGGTCGCGGGAGACTATAGGACCTCGGTTACCGGCTGTTAACGGGAAAAGGGCACGGATGAAGGTTCCGCCTGGATTGCACGTCCGCCCGGTTCGTTCGTGTCCTCACCATCAACCCGGTTGTCGGTGTCGCGGTTGGGCAATCTCGTCGACACGGTCTTTTAAGAGTAATACTATGTGTGATAGAAAGCCTTGAGGCCCGGCAGGCTGATGGAGGTGAAAGGTGGCGACGAAGACCTATAAGAGCGAGGCGCTTGCCGCCGTGCACGAGATGATGGAGGGACTGCATGAGGCAGGCTCCATCGACAAGCGGACCATGCGCGAATTCGACGAGGCTTGTCTGGTCCCTGCGCCCCCGCTGAAACCAGAGGAAATCCGTGCGATCCGCGAGGCCGAGCGTGTCTCCCAGCCGGTGTTCGCACGCTATCTCAATGTCTCGAAGAATCTTGTTTCCGATTGGGAGCGCGGCACGAAGCGGCCGGGTGGGCCGGCCTTGCGCCTGCTTTCGGTCGTCAAGCGCAAGGGACTCTCGGCGCTCATGTAGGACGCCCTTGCGAGAAAGCTATCCCGCCAGATTCCTGGCGATGTCGTAGGCCGCCTTGGATTGGGGCCACGCCCGCCTGCCCATCATCATGGCGTGCTCGCTCGAGGCCGTGCCCTTCTGGGCGCGGGCGAGGATGCCGAGGGAAATCTGCGCGTGCCGGAACAGCATGGCGGCCAGGTAGTATTCCCAGTGCGGGATGCTGTCGCGGCCGGAATATTTGCGGTAGAGCGCCAGCATCTCCTCCTCGGTGGGGATGCCCATCTCCGTCAGCGGCAGGTCCTTGAGGCCGCCCGGCGTGTCGCTGCCCTGCCGGTAATAGAGTGCGTAGACGGCCAGGTCGGCGAGCGGCTGGCCGATGGTCGACAGCTCCCAGTCCAGGATGGCGACCACCTTCGGCTCGGTCGGGTGCAGCACCAGATTGGCCAGCTTGTAGTCGCCGTGCACGATGGCGGCCGGCTCCTCGGGCGGGATGTTCTCCGGCAGCCACTCGGCCAGCCAGTCCATCTCCGGGATCTTGGTGGTCTCCTCCAGCCGGTACTGGCCGATGAAGCGGTTCAGCGTGCGGGCCATGTAGTCGGTGGGCCTGCCGTAGTCGGACAGGCCGACGGCCCGGTAGTCCACCGCGTGCAGCCGGGAAGGTCTCGATCATGGAGTCGTGGATGGCGGCCCGCTCCTCGGGGGTCGAGTCCGGCACGTCGTTGCCCCAGATGATGCGGCCGTCCACATGGTCCATGATGTAGAACCAGGTGCCGATCACGCTCTCGTCGGTGCACAGCGCATAGGTTTTCGGCACGGGGACGCCGGTGCCGTTCAGCGCCGACATCACCTTGTATTCCCGGTCGACGGCATGGGCCGATTTCAGCAGCTGCCCCGGCGGCTTGCGGCGCATCACGTAGCGTTTGCCGCCCGCCGTCAGGCTGTAGGTGGGATTGGACTGGCCGCCCTTGAACTCGCGCACGTCGAGCGTGCCGGTGAAGCCGGCCACCTTCTCTTCCATGTAGGCCTGCAGCCTGTCCGCGTCGAAGCCGCGCCCCGGCGCGACGGGCTGGGTGCCGGTGAAGAGATCCTGGTCAGACATGGGTGTCCTTCTCCCGTTCGATCATGGTCCGCTCGCCGATGCGCAGGAGCCGTGCCGAGACGGTCCACAGGCAGCCCAGCACCTGTATCCCCAGCACGGCGGCGAAGGCAAGCCGGTAGCTTTCCAGCGCCACCTCGCCGTCCACCCGCGGATGGTAGTCGAGCAGGCTGCCGACGACCCACTGGATGATCGAGGTCATCAGGAAGCTCATCTGGTTGAAGCCGGTATAGACGCGGCCCGCCAGCGACACCGGATAGGCGCGCGCCAGGCTGGCCACGGTCAGGCTGGCCCAGCCGATCGACAGCGCCCAGGCGATCCACAGCAGCGGCAGGCGCGGAAAGGCGACGATCAGCGCCAGCACCAGCATGCTGAGGAAGGTGCCCGCATAGGGAACCGTCATGGCGCCGAAGCCGCGCTTGGCCAGCCACTCCATGAGATGGCCGACCAGCAGGTAGTTGAAGATGGACACGAAGGCGATGGCGAACAGGATGTTGGTGGCGCCCGACAGGCCCAGCCCGCCGGCGCCTTGCAGCCACGACAGCACATAGAGCGTGCCGACACCCTGCGAGATGCCGATGGAGATGAACGCCCAGGGCGTGGTGCGCCAGAAATAGCCGTCGCCATAGACCTTGCCGATGCCCTTGATCTGGCTCGCCAGGCTCTCGCCCGAGGGCTTGGCCTCGTAGCGCGGCGCCACGGTCAGCAGCAGGACGGCGGCCAGCACCGTCAGCGCCGCCATGCCCATATTGATGGTCCGCCAGTCGGTGACCTCCAGCAGCCATTCGGTGGGCTTGGTGGCCGAGATCGAGCCCAGGATGCCCACGGCGAACTGCACGCCGTTGATGGTCGGCAGCTTGTGCACCGGGAACCAGAGCGAATAGGTCTTCAGCGCCGCCATCATGCAGACGGCGAATCCCATGCCCATCATGACGCGGCCGGCCGCCATCGAGCCGCTGGCATGGGACATGGCGAAGACCAGCGTTCCGGCGGCGGCGACCAGCAGCATGCCGGCGCAGACCTTGCGCGGGTCGTACCGGTCGAGGAGCACGCCGATGGGAAGCTGCGACAGGCCGAAGGCGATGAAGAAGGCCGTGCCGAAGGTCAGCCCCATGGTCGCCTCGGAAAGCCCCAGGTCGAGCTGGATGGGTCCCTTGAGCAGGTTGCCGCTGGAGCGGCAGAACATGGACAGGAAGAAGCCGAAGCCGAACGCGGCGAGGATGCGCAGGGCGAGGCCCGCGGGCAGGGTGGCGATGTTCAAGGCGGCGGTCCGGTGCAGCGCGATAGGCGCCGCAGCCTAACGCCAAACACCGGGTGTTCCTAGCGAGCTTTCAGCGCCCGCGCAGGAAATTCAGTCGGCCTGCTTTTCCGCGTAGAACAGGTGGCCTCCCAGATGGGCGGTCTGCACCATCCTGCGCGTCCAGTCCGGCTTGCCCACCGAGACGGCGTGGAAATATTTGGAGTTCCCGACCGGATCGGGCAGCCAGTTCTCGCGCACCATGTAGGCGATGCGGTTGGCCGTTTCCCATGCGGTCCGGTCGTGCGGCCGGTCGGACAGGCCGTCGCAGGCGAAATGGAACTGGCAGCCCCGCTGCGCGTTCTGGCCCTGGAACACGACGCCGCAGATGGTGCTGGGATAGCGGTCGTCGTCGACACGGTTGAGGATGACGCGGGCGACCGCGGCCTGACCGGCGGCGGGTTCGCCGCGGGCCTCGAAATAGACGGCCTGCGCCAGGCAGTATTGCTGCCGGTCGCCGGCGGCCGGAATGCCCGCGAAGTCCACCAGCTCATGCACCGACGACGGCAATGGCGCACCGACCGACGCTTCCAGTGCGGTGATGCGTTGTTTGGCCCAGGAGGCGTCAGGAGACGGGGTGACGTGCGCGGCCTGGGGAAAGAGCATTGTGCCGGCGCCCAGAACGATCAGCGCGGCCACAAGCCGTGTGCGGTTGAACCACTTCACTATGTAGTTTTGCCCTGCGTAGTTAGCGCATGAACGGCGGCTTTGCCGTGCCCGCCAGCCCGGGTTTTTGCTAGACCCCGATTCTGGCGGGCAGGCGGGAAGTAGTCGTTCACGAACGAAGGTGCAAGCTTTTTCGGCCTGAACTGCGTCCGGAAAGGGGGCAATTGGTGTCCGCTCGTGCCCGGACACACCCATTACTACAACGACTTGTGGGGGGGTCGGTCTATTTCTTCGACAGTTGTTCGAGCTGCTTCTGCAGCGCATCGAGCTGGGCCTTCACCTGGGCCAGCGACTCCTCGGTGTCGTCCTTGGCCTCGGGTTTCGCGGGCGCCTCGGCGGCCGCGTCCTGGGGGCCGCCGAAGGGCGAGAACATGTTGAACATGCGCTCGAACAGGGCGATGTTCTGGCGCGCCATCTCCTCGAACCGGGCGAGCGGCGCCTTGGGTGTGAAGGTGTTGACCAGATACTCCCGCATCTTCTCCTGGTCGCGGGTGAACCGCTCCATGCTCATGTCGAGATATTTGGGCAGCGCCGCCTGCAGCGCGTCGTCGTAGAAGCGGATGAGTTGGCGCAGGAAGTTGATCGGCAGCAGGTTCTCGCCCTTGGATTCCTGCTCGAAGATGATCTGCGCCAGCACCGAACGGGTGATGTCGTCGCCGGTCTTGGCGTCGAACACGGCGAAGTCGTCGCCCTGCTTCACCATCTCGCGCAGGTAATCGAGCGTGACGTAGCTGCTGGTCGCCGTGTTGTACAGGCGTCGGTTGGCGTATTTCTTGATGACGATCGGCGGCTTGTCCCCGCCCTGCGCGCCTGCCTGCGATTCCGTCGACTTGCTGATCTTCCGCTCCTTCGGATTCAAAGCGTGCTCCCCCAACCGAGCATTTGACGGCATTCTGCGACCGTAATTTTTTCAATATCTTGCGCGTTCATGCTGCGGCGCGCAAGGGCGATGTTCCCGAAAACCGCTTGATTCTACCGCGCTGCACTATAAGGTCCGCGCGATCAATTCCGGGACCGCGAATCGAGGCGGAACGGCCGCCGCAGCCGAAGGAGACAACCATGACTGAAGTCTATATCGTCAGCGCCGCCCGCACGCCCGTCGGCTCGTTCAACGGCACGCTCGGCACCGTTCCGGCGCATTATCTGGGGCAGGTCGCCATCACCGAGGCGCTCAAGCGCGCCAATGTGGAAGGCGCCGACGTCGAGGAGGTGATCCTCGGCCAGATCCTCACCGCCGGCCAGGGCCAGAACCCGGCCCGCCAGGCGTCCATGGCCGCGGGCGTTCCCCAGGAGGTCTCGGCCTGGATCGTCAACCAGATGTGCGGCTCGGGCCTGCGCACCGTGGCGCTCGCCACCCAGGCGATCCGCAACGGCGACGGCAACGTCGTCATCGCCGGCGGCCAGGAGAGCATGAGCCAGGCCAACCACGCCGCCTATCTGCGCGCCGGCGTGAAGATGGGCAACCTCGACTTCATCGACACCATGATCAAGGACGGCCTGTGGGACGCCTTCAACGGCTATCACATGGGCAACACCGCCGAGAACGTCGCCAGGCAGTGGCAGATCACCCGCGAGCAGCAGGACGAGTTCGCGGTCGGCTCGCAGCAGAAGGCCTCGGCCGCCCAGAAGGCCGGCAGGTTCAAGGACGAGATCGTTCCCGTGACCATCAAGGGCCGCAAGGGCGACGTGGTCATGTCGGACGACGAATACATCCGCCACGACGCCGCGCTGGACAAGATGAGCGGCATGCGCCCCGCCTTCGCCAAGGACGGCACGGTCACCGCCGGCAATGCCAGCGGCATCAATGACGGCGCCGCCGCCCTGGTGCTGATGTCGGGCGAGGAAGTGAAGCGCCGCGGCCTGACGCCGCTGGCCCGCGTCGCCTCGTGGGCGCAGGCCGGCGTCGATCCGGCGATCATGGGCACCGGCCCGATCCCGGCCAGCCGCAAGGCGCTGGCGAAGGCCGGCTGGAAGGTCGAGGACCTCGACCTGATCGAGGCCAACGAGGCCTTCGCCGCCCAGGCCTGTGCGGTCAACAAGGACATGGGCTGGGATCCGGCCAAGGTGAACGTGAACGGCGGCGCCATCGCCATCGGCCACCCGATCGGCGCCTCGGGCGCCCGAGTGCTGGTCACGCTCCTCCACGAGATGGGCAAGCGCGACGCCAAGAAAGGCCTCGCCACCCTGTGCATCGGCGGCGGCATGGGCATCGCGCTCACCGTCGAACGCGACTGAATATAAAAAACTCAAGAAACCCTATACCCCCCGAAGAACCCAGGGAGACGACAGATGGCACGTGTTGCGCTGGTTACCGGCGGCACCCGCGGTATTGGCGAGGCGGTCTCGATCGCGCTGAAGGACGCCGGCTACAAGGTGGCCGCGAACTATGCCGGCAATGATGACGCCGCCGCCGAGTTCAAGAAGCGGACCGGCATCGCGGTCTACAAGTGGAACGTGGGCGATTTCGACGCCTGCGGCGAAGGCATCAGGCAGGTCGAGGCCGATCTCGGCCCGGTCGACATCCTGGTGAACAACGCCGGCATCACCCGCGACGCCATGCTGCACAAGATGTCGAAGCAGCAGTGGGACGACGTGCTGAACGTCGACCTGACCTCGGTGTTCAACATGTGCCGCCACCTGATCGACGGCATGCGCGAGCGCAATTTCGGCCGCATCATCAACATGACCTCCATCAACGGCCAGAAGGGCCAGATGGGCCAGACCAACTACTCGGCCGCCAAGGCCGGCATGATCGGCTTCACCAAGGCGCTGGCGCAGGAGACGGCCAAGAAGGGCATCACCGTCAACGTGATCGCGCCGGGCTACATCAACACCGAGATGGTCGCCGCGGTGCCGGAGAAGGTGCTGGAGAGCATCATCGCGACGATCCCGGTCGGCCGCCTCGGCGAAGCCACCGACATCGCCCGCGGCGTGCTGTTCCTGGCCGGCGACGACGCCGGCTTCGTCACCGGCTCGACCCTCACCATCAACGGCGCCCAGTACATCGCCGGCTGATCGCGGGTTTCAGAGAATGCGAAAGGGCGGCCTCGGCCGCCCTTTCTATTTTCCACGACCTGTGAGCCTTGATCTATCCATCCGTTGCCGAGGGTGCATGACACGCAGGATGACGACGATTCCATCCAGTATGGCGTAATAGATCACATGATGGCCGGCCGTGCGGCTTCTGATCCCGCGGCGCAGATCGCCACGGTCGCGCCCCAACAGCGGATTGTCGGCGACTTCGACGAACCGCTGCTGCAGCTCGGCCAGATACCGATGCGCTTGGTCGTAACCCCAAGCGTCCGCGGTATAGCGATAGATGTCTTCCAGGTCGGCTTCGGCAGGTGCGGCAAGCCGATAGGCCGTGGTCACTTGCCCTGCATCTTTCGCCGCGTATCGTCGGCGATCTGTATCACGGTCCGGTCACTGAACTGGCCCGCTTCCGCGGCGGCGATGCCGATGTCGATC
>Ga0265293_10007532_pt1 | contig 16679 bp, 10 predicted proteins | sample Munlanlewell138R_FD_192505 | JGI IMG/M metagenome (GOLD analysis project Ga0265293, IMG submission 192505) | Leachate microbial communities from a municipal landfill in Southern Ontario, Canada - Leachate well 138R | ecosystem: Engineered > Solid waste > Landfill > Unclassified | place: Canada...
ACCAGGCGTAGCGATAAGGGCAGTCGAATCAGTGTCTCCGAGCGCAGCAGCAATACGGGTTGAATCCGTGTGATCAAATGCTATAGGACGGCTGGTAGACACGGTTATGGTAGAATCGGGGACTGTCTGCGATCGCAGCACCAGTGGTACAGCGGTTATCAATGCCGTTATCAGTGCTGTAATCAGCATTTTATAGAATATGCCTTTCATAGATGTTGGCCCTTCCGGCATGCTAAGATAATGAAAAAAAAGGGTGCGTTGCACACATTGTTCGTTTGGCTGAAAATCAACGCTTTAGCAAAATCGACCCCCGGGGGGTCGATTTTCGTATTTACCTGATAATCAATGAGACGAACAATGTGTGCAACGCACCCGAATTCCCTCCAAAGAAAAAGCCAACCAGTTGATGCTGATTGGCTTCTTATGGAGCGGTCCGGACGGGACCACCCAAATGCAATTTCCCTTTTTTTGAATAATACGTAGAATCGACATATTCTGCATATATAGTGTTGTAAAACAACAAAATAAGACTTGGCCGTGTATTGCATAGGACAGCATGAAATATTGTTAGATTGCAATTAGAATGACAAAAATTGATGTTTTTGTCATTCTTTAATATTACATTTGTTATATGCAATTCTAATAAGACAGAAAAATACATGGCAACAATCAGCTACTATCTATCAAGTAAAATTGATAAAACACTATCTAAAAGCCAAATATTATTAAGACTGGTCTACGGAAATGGTATGGCTTTAAGAGCTAAGACCAGGATCTTTATATCACCGGAGAGATGGAAAGACAATAGAATAATTATTCCCCGGCTACAGACAAACGAACAGAAGGAATTACTGAAAAGTCAAAAGCAGTTGGATGATTTGCAAAGCATTATTTTAGATGCTGCTATTACAATTCCAAAAGAGCAATTCTCTAAGCAATGGTTGGAGCAGGTCATAGATAAGTTTTATTTTCCTGATCAATACAAATCAAAGGAGGAAAAGCCAAGTACTTTATTTGGACATATTGATGAATTTATCAAGACGGCACATCTGCGTAAAGACAAAGATACGGGACGTATTTTATCGAAAAATTCATTACAGCAATATCTTGCAACATACAAGCATTTACAAAGTTTCGCCACAAAGAAAAAGAAAAAAGACTTTGATTTCGAGGATGTTAACACTAAGTTTTACGAGGATTTTGTTTCGTATTTACAAGGCTTGGGTTTTACTAATAACAGTATAGGCAAACATATAAAAGTTCTTAAGACATTCATAAATGAAGCCCCTATATCGTTAAAAAACAAGGCCGATCTCTCAAAATTTAAGGTTTTTACCGAAGATATTGACACTGTTTTCCTTGACGAGCAGGAGCTACAAAATTTATGTAGTTGTAATTTAACTGGAAGGCTTGCAAAGGTTCGCGATTGGTTTTTGTTGTTAGCATGGACCGGTTGCCGTTATTCCGATTCGGAAAAGATAAGTAATACTGATATTAAGGATGGTTTTATAACATTCCGACAACAGAAAACCAATGAAAAGGTCACGATTCCTATTCATCCGGCAGTTATTGAGGTGCTGGAGAAATACAATTATCAAATGCCGAAACCATTAAGTAACCAAAGATTTAATGAGTACATAAAAGAGGTCGCAAAGGTCGCAGGAATCGATCAGATGGAAACAATAACTAAAACAGTTGGCGGCATCCTTACGTCAACACAGGTGCCAAAATACAGCCTCATAGGAAGTCATACAGGTCGTCGCTCTTTTTGTACGAACATGTACCTCCGCGGCATTCCTACTTACACTATTATGGCGATATCAGGCCATCGTACGGAAAAGTCCTTTTTAAAATACTTAAGGGTAAGTAAAGAGGAACATGCAAAACTTATGAAGCAAGCATGGGCAAATATGTATTCTAGCAATACTCGTTAATCCAAATTATCAAGCACGATTCACTCGGCCAGATCCGGGTGATCAACGACAACGGAGAGCCGGCATTTTGCCTCAGTGACGTTTGCCAGGTTCTTGCTCTATCTAACCCGGCAAAGGTAAAAACACGCCTTGGAAAGGGGGTAACTTCAAGTTATACCCTTCAAACACCCGGTGGTCCTCAGTTGGTTACATTTATTAATGAAGATGGCTTATATGATGTGATCCTGGATAGCCGCAAACCTGAAGCAAAACTATTCCGGAAATGGGTTACTTCAGATGTACTCCCTTCAATCCGTAAGACCGGTGGCCACATATACTCTACAGAGACGGACACTCCGGAGACGATTCTTGATAAGTACAAAAGGAAGAAAACGCTCCTGGATCTGAAAGACTTTGTTTCTTTTAAGGAATTTAACAACATACTAAACAAACGGATCAAACATATTGCCCCTGGCCTGTTCTTCTACATGGCCAGACACACCTGGGCAACCTTTGCCAGGAACAAGTGTGATGTATCAAAGGATGATGTGGCCATGTCCCTGAATCATATTGACCAAGTGCTGAAGACAACAGACACCTATATTGATCCGGACTGGTCAATCATTGACCGGGCAAACCGCAAGGTGCTGGACTATGTCGCAAGTATTGAATAATTGCTTATTCATGGTAAAGGTGTCAGGCAATGTGATACAATAGAACACTTTTGTTTGATAAGCAACATGTAATAAGCTTTGAATAATGTCTTTAATATGAATGTGTTGATTATCTTTGTTAAGTATAGTCTCATTTTTCTACAGTTGCAAGATGAATTATTTTAAGTTAACTAATAAATGATGTTTGATGGAAACGTTTGACTCCAAAAAAACCAATCTCTATGAAATACTAAAGAACATAGAGATGGGAAAGATCCAATTGCCAGATTTTCAAAGAGGATGGGTTTGGGACGACAATAGAATAAAAGGCATATTAGCAAGTGTTGCTAAGTCATTTCCAATTGGTGCTGTGATGTTACTTGAAACAGGAAATGAATCAGTTCGATTCAAGACAAAAGTGGTGGAAGGAGCTCCATCTGCAAATGGAAATAAACCGGAACTATTGATTTTAGATGGACAACAAAGATTAACCTCTCTCTATCAGGCTATAATGTCCAATAAAGTTGTAAAAACCAGAAATACCAAGGGTTATGAAATTAAGCGATGGTACTATATCGACATGCAGAAAGCCTTGGATCCGGGAACCGATCTTGAAGAAGCAATATTTTCAATCAATGAGAATAAAATTATTACTGAGAACATTGGACGCGATGTCGTATTGGATTTGACTACACAGGAGAAGGAATTTGAAAATCTAATGTACCCGGTAAGTCTGGTAGATGAGTATGAGACATGGTTTCCCTCTTTTTTCGAATATTGGGAGTATGACAAGGAGAGAATAAAATTTTGGAATGAGTTTCACAAAAAAATAATTCTGGGATTTAACAATTACTCGCTACCTGTTATTCAAATGACTAAGGAAAATCCGAAAGAAGCAGTTTGTCAGGTGTTTGAAAAAGTGAATACCGGAGGTGTATCCCTTTCGGTTTTTGAACTGCTTACTGCTACATTTGCCTCTGAAGAATTCGACTTAAAAGAAGACTGGGCCAACATTAAATCTCAGTTTAAACCATATAAAGTATTGGATAAGACCAGCGAAATTGATTTCATTCAAGCTGTCACTTTAGTCTCTACATACAGAAAAAAAGTAGATCAGGATTCGTTGGGTCTGAAAGACAATATACCTGCAGTAAGTGCAAAAAGAAAAGAAATGTTGAATTTAGAGCTTACAGATTATTTGAAGTACAAAGATCAGGTTGCAGAAGGATTAATCAAAGCATCAAAAATACTTGTTGAGAACCATATATTCCACTCCAGAGATGTTCCATACACAACTCAACTGGTTCCTATGTCAGCTATTCTCTCACAATTAGGCAAGGAAATAGAGAATGTAGGAAATAAGAATAAACTAATGCAATGGTTCTGGTGCGGTGTCTTTGGTGAACTATATGGTTCTGCTAACGAAACAAGATATGCTTTGGATATAGTACAGGTTGTAGATTGGATTAAAAAAGGTGGCCCTGAACCGAAAACGATCTATGATGCCAATTTTATTCCATCCCGGCTTAATACACTGAGAACGCGTAATAGTGCTGCCTATAAAGGAATTTATGCTATTTTAATGGATGATAATACCCGTGATTGGTTATCGGGCACCAAGATAGATTTCAGCACGTACTTTTCTGAGTCTATTGACATTCACCATATATTTCCTGTTGCATGGTGTGAAAAAAAAGAAAACGCCATTTCCCGAAGCGATTACGATTCCATAATCAACAAAACGCCTTTGTCAGGCAGGACTAATCGTATTGTTAGCGGAGATGCTCCCAGTAAATATCTGGATCGTGTAAAGAAAAATGTGGGTGTTTCGGATGAAGACTTCATTGAAATACTACAATCTCATGTTGTCAACCCTGCATTTATGTATCAGGATGATTTTTATGGATTTTTCAACGACAGAAAAGAGCGTATCTTAGATAAAATTGAGAAGGCAATGGGCAAAACAATTGTACGTGAACAAGCAATCGCAGAGGAGGGTATATATATCAATGATCAAGAGGAGAATGAGGATGTTGACTAAATTGTTTTGAAATGGAATTGATCGACAATATCAACTGCAAACTCGGGGATGAGTTAACCAAAACGATTGAGAAGGCTAGCAAGCTTTCTGTTGCGTCGGCCAGTTTCTCCATTTTCGCTTATCAGGAACTGAAGAAAGAGTTGCAGGAGATTGATGAGCTGCGTTTTATATTCACCTCGCCCACTTTTCTGAAGGAGAAAACGCCCAAGGAAAAACGGGAGTTTTACATCCCGCAGTTAAACCGGGAGCGTAGCCTATACGGAACAGAGTTTGAGGTGCGACTGAGAAATAAACTGTCACAAAAGGCAATTGCACGGGAGTGTGCCGATTGGATCCGTCAGCGGGTACGTTTCAAGACCAATACTACCCACGATCAGATGGGCGGGTTTATCCATCTCCGTCAGGAGGAAGAGGTAGCTTATGCCCCGGTGAACGGTTTTACCACTGTTGATCTGGGAAAAGAGAAGGGGAATCAGATGTTTAGTCTTATCAACCGCATTGCTGCTCCATTGAGTACGCAGTATCTAGAAGTATTTGACGAGTTATGGGAGGATGAAGAACGGATGCAGGAGGTGACCGATCAGGTGGTGGAACACATTTCAAACGTTTATCGTGAGAATGCCCCTGAGTATATCTATTTCATCACCCTCTACAATATCTTTAATGAGTTTCTTGAAGATCTTTCGGAGGATGTGTTGCCCAACGAAGCAACCGGCTTCAAAACGAGTGAGATATGGAACATGCTATACAACTTCCAACAAGATGCCGCCCTGGCCATTATCAATAAGCTGGAGAAGTTCAATGGCTGTATTCTGGCAGACAGTGTGGGGCTGGGCAAAACATTCACCGCCCTGGCGGTAATCAAGTATTACGAGAACCGGAACAAGTCTGTGCTGGTGCTCTGCCCCAAGAAGCTGGGTGATAACTGGATCACCTTCCGCAGCAACCTCACCAACAATCCCATTGCCAAGGACCGCCTGCGATACGATGTGCTGTATCATACCGATCTGTCCCGCGACAATGGCACGTCCAATGGGCTGCCGCTCGACCGGATCAACTGGGGCAACTACGACCTGGTAGTGATCGATGAGAGTCACAACTTCCGCAATGGAGGTCAGATCTACGGAGATGAAGAGAAGAAGGAGAATCGTTACCTGAAGCTGCTCAACAAGGTAATCCGGACAGGCGTTCGCACCAAGGTGCTGATGCTCTCCGCCACTCCCGTCAACAATCGCTTCTTTGACTTGCGCAACCAACTGGCGCTTGCCTACGAAGGTGAACCCGAAAAAATTGAGCAGCTGTTGGAAACGAATCAGGGCATCGACGATATCTTCCGTCAGGCGCAGGCTGCTTATAACCGGTGGAGTAAACTGGACGTCAGTCAGCGAACAACCAGTACGCTGCTTGGCATGCTAAGCTTCGACTTCTTCGAACTGCTCGACAGCGTCACCATCGCCCGCTCCCGGAAACACATTCAGAAATACTACGATACAACCGCGGTTGGAAACTTCCCTACACGCCTGAAACCGATTTCCATCCGCCCGTCATTAACCGAGAAGAACGGGGCCATCAACTACGATGAAATATATGAGTTGCTCACCCAGCTCAACCTGAGCATCTATACCCCATCGGAATATGTTTTCCCCAGCAGGCAGGAGAAGTACGAGAAAGAGTACGGAAGAGATATGGGTAATACCTTTTTCCGTCAATCTGACCGTGAAAAGGGCATCCAGCGACTGATGAATATCAACCTGCTGAAACGGCTGGAAAGCTCGGTCCACTCGTTCCGTCTCACCGTAACCAAGATCAAGCAGCTGATTGATGATACCCTCGACACTATAAATTCAAAGAGCTATGCCGAATCGTTACAGGTGGATGAATTGGTCAGTGAGAGCGATTTGGAGATCGATGACCAGAATACAGATCTTTTTGTGGGAAGAAAAGTGAAGATATCCCTGGCCGATATGGATACCGCTTCCTGGGCTAACGAGCTGTCGCACGATAGTGCTATCCTGCACGAACTACTTTTTTTTGTCAATGATATTACTCCTGAGCACGACTATAAATTGCAGACCCTGCTCTCTGTTATCGACAATAAGATGGAACATCCCATCAATGGAGATAACAGGAAGATATTGATCTTCACCGCTTTCTCTGATACATCGGAATACCTCTACGAGCATGTCAGCGCCCACGTAAAACAACAATACGGTCTCAACACCGCACTGGTCTCCGGCTCCGTTGAAGGACGTTCCACCTGTCCCCGTCTGCGGAACGACATGAACACCGTGCTCACCTGTTTCTCCCCAATCTCCAAACAGAAAGAGCTTGTGATGCCGGGGAATCACGAGGTGATTGATGTCCTGATTGCTACTGACTGTATTTCTGAGGGACAGAACCTGCAGGACTGTGACTACCTGATCAACTACGATATACACTGGAACCCGGTGCGCATCATCCAGCGGTTCGGTCGCATCGATCGCATCGGTAGCCGCAACGAGGTGATCCAGCTGGTCAACTTCTGGCCCGACCTCTCGCTTGATGATTACATCAACCTGAAAGCAAGGGTAGAGACACGCATGAAGATCTCGGTGATGACCGCCACCGGCGACGACAATCCCATCAGCGAGGAGGAGAAGGGTGATCTGGAATACCGCAAGCAGCAACTCCGGCGTCTGATGGATGAGGTGGTTGATATCGAAGAGATGAGCAGCGGCATATCCATCATGGATCTTGGGTTGAATGAGTTTCGCCTGGATCTGCTCGATTATATGAAATCTGATCCCGACATCTACCATGCTCCCTTTGGATTGCATGCTATTGTTGAGGCTCGTGACGATGTACCCGAAGGGGTGTTTTACATCCTGAAGAACATTAGCAACGGCGTGAACATTGACAACCAGAACCGGTTGCATCCATTCTACATGGTATACATCTCATCCAATAAGGAGGTGATCTGCAATCATCTTTCCCCGAAGAAGATGCTGGACCTGATGCGTCACCTCTGCAAGGGTCAGTCTGAGCCAATCCTGGATCTATGCCGCAAATTCAATTCAGAAACTCACGATGGTCGAAGAATGGATCATTACTCCAGTCTCCTGGAAGCTGCTATTGGCTCCATCATTCAGGTGAAAAATGAAAAGGAAATTGAAAGCTTCTTCACGGCTGCCGACACCATCCCTACGGGCGCAGCCATCAAGGGACTCCATGACTTTGAACTGATCTGCTTTCTGGTTGTGAAACAAAAATCATCCTGATTATGATAGAGTTTCCTTCATCTACCCGTAAGGATATCCGGCTCCCTAAAGAGAGTTTTTATACCCATGCTACGTTGACATCGACTGTCAAAAGAGCGATGGTAGATGATATTGAGCAGATCGTCTGGAGCCATACCCTTACAGCCGGGACCCTCAACGTGAACGCGAGCGATAAGGTCCGGCAGATCGACGTGCTGACCGTCACCCTCAAAAAAAGGGAGTGTAACGAGAAAATCTTTGAGGTGATTGAGAAGGCCATTCCCCGGCATATCCTTTTTGTCCTCGGGTTTAAAAACGAATGCCGATTGTTGATTCACTACAAGGAAGCCTACGAGAACGTGATAGGGAAATACCGGATTGTGGAAACTTATTCAACCAACTGGCAACCCGAAGAGGATATCTCTTTGTCTTTCTCCGGACTTGATCTGGAACGCATTTACCACAACTTTGTCTATCAGATTGCTGGCAATAAATTGACAAAAGAGCCAGGTAGGGATCTCTGCAAAGCAGTGGAACAGCATCAGGAAGCGGAAAAGATCAGAAAAAAGATTGCCCGGCTCGAAGCCAAAATGCGAAAGGAGGTACAGTTCAATCTCCAGCTTCAACTCTCCGCTGAGATAAAAGAGTTGAAGAAACAATTGTCAGATGAAACGTGAACGTTAATATGTAAATACAATATTTTGAGTACAATTTCTGCAAACAAACTTTGTAGATTACAACAAACTGTTGCATCCTGTAACCAAACTTGCTTGTACACAAGTTACAAATACAACGTTAGACAACAATTTAACGGTATTTTTTTGTAAAGAAATCACGTACATTACATAATTAACGCTATTTTTGTAGTCAAACTGCAGATTTTCTTTGTTATGCAATACAATATAGAAGGTGCTATCAAATATCATTACGGTGCATTTCCGCCGAAGGAGATTGATTACTCTGTTTTTATCGGTGAACTGTTAAGTGCCACCGATGCACTGGCACGTTACGACCAGATGCTGAAAAATATGCATAACAATGAGATTCTGCTGGCTCCGATGCGTAACAGAGAAGCTCTGCTCTCCTCGCGAATCGAAGGGACCATCAGCACAATGGATGAGATCTTGCAGTATGAGGCAGATGATGACGGAACCGCTTCAATACAGGCAAAATCAGATGTAATAGAGATAGTGCTTTATCAACGTGCATTGAAGAACGCGCAACAGGTTCTGGATTCTGGTTACCAACTCACGGTGAACTTTATCAAACAGCTCCACCAGCAATTGCTTTACGCGGGCAGAGGTGCCAGTAAATCGCCCGGCGAGTTCAAAACAACCCAGAATTACCTTGCCGATAAAACACGGCGGAAAGTTGAATATGTTCCCATCAGTCCCGAACATTTGCAGGAAGGATTGGACAAGCTGATGCACTTTATATCCGACAGTCCACTCCCGTCCCTAGTGAAAACGGCCATCATCCATCTAGAGTTTGAAGCCCTACATCCCTTTCAGGATGGAAATGGACGGATAGGAAGGATGTTGATCACGTTGCATCTGTGGATGGAGAAAATGTTGTCACAACCCTACTTTTACATCAGTGATTATTTTGATCAGCACAAAGAAGAATATATTGAAGCAATGAGAAACGTATCCAAGACAGGAGACTGGAACGATTGGATCCGTTTTTTTCTGGAAGCAGTGAATGCTCAGGCAATATCCAACCTGGAGATATCGGAAGAGATACACAACCTGTATGAGGAGATGAAGTCGGAGTTTGTCACCCTGTTAGCCTCAAAATGGAACCTTGAGATTTTGGACTTTCTTTTCACCAACCCGGTTTTCCGTAACAACAAATTTATCAGGAATACAGGAATTCCTACTGCTACTGCGGGCAATATCATAAAGAGATTACTGGATGCAGGATACCTGGTTCAGAAAGAAGAACCATCCGGCAGAAGGGCTGCCCTTTATTCATTCGAACCTCTGATGCGTCTGGTAAGGGTGTAAAAGAATCAAACATGCAACTAACACAATAGAGATACAAATCATCAGCAATGGAAAAATTAACACAAGAAACCGTGAACTTCACGGAGAAAAATATAGACAGGATAGCCGCTCTTTTCCCGAGCGCCATTACCGAAACAAAAGATGCCGACGGCAAACTGAAACGCGTCGTGAACTTCGACCAATTAAAGCAGCTACTTTCCGATGAGGTGGTCGATGGAGATGAATGCTACGAGTTCACCTGGGTGGGGAAGAAGCAATCCATCATTGAGGGGAACCGTCCCATCCGGAAGACGTTGCGCCCATCAAAAGAGGAAAGTAAGAACTGGGAGACTACCGAGAATCTCTATATTGAAGGCGATAACCTCGAGGTGTTAAAGCTTCTGCAAAACTCCTACCTGAACAAGGTGAAGATGATCTACATCGACCCCCCCTACAATACCGGGAACGATTTTGTCTACCGTGACAATTTCAAGGTCTCGAAAGAGGATTATGAGGAAGAGTTGGGGCTGTTCGATGAAGAAGAAAACCGGCTGTTCAAAAACACAGAGTCCAACGGTCGCTATCATTCCGATTGGTGCAGCATGATGTATCCCCGTCTGCAATTGGCCCGTAACCTGTTGACAGATGATGGGGTAATTTTTATTTCGATTGATGACAATGAGGACTATAATCTACGGAAAATATGTGATGAAGTGTTTGGGGAAAGTAACTTCATTGCTCAGGTAATTTGGGAAAGATCTTTTGCTCCCATTAACCTCATGAAACATTTTTCTCCATCTCATGATTATATTATTTGTTATGCGAAAAGTATTGATCTATTGACTTGTAATGGAATTCCAAGATCAGTAGAAACAGATAGTAGATATTTAAATCCAGATAATGATTCTAGAGGAGTGTGGTCATCAAGTGATATTTCGGTGGGTCCTGCTATAGCTGAAAATGTTTATTCTATTACGACGCCCTCCGGGCGTATAGTAGAGCCTCCAGCTGGTCGCAGCTGGAGTCTCTCGAAAAAAAGTTTTTTCGAGAGACTCCAAGATAATCGAATATGGTTTGGTTCTGATGGAGATGGAGTGCCAAGGATAAAAAGATTTCTTTCTGAATTAAGAAAACAAGGAGTGACTCCTATGACACTCTGGAAGAAAGAGGAAGTAGGTCACTCTCAAGATGCAACTCAGAAATTAGCTCAACTATTTGATGGTAAAAAGTATTTTGATTATCCAAAACCTTGTGGGTTAGTTCGTAGATGTATAGAGCTGTATTCAGAAAAGGATTCGATCATTCTCGACTTCTTCTCCGGTTCCGCAACGACCGCCCATGCAGTAATGCAACTCAATGCCGAAGATGGTGGTAACCGTAAGTTCATCATGGTGCAGCTGCCGGAAGAGACCGATCCCAAGTCAGAGGCTTACAAGGCGGGATACAAGAACATCTGCGAAATCGGGAAAGAGCGTATCAGAAGGGCAGGGAAAAAGATTGAGGAGGAGCTGAAGGCGAAATCAAAAGAGGGTGAATTGTTCAAGGATGAGGAACACAAAACACCGGACACCGGTTTCCGGGTACTGAAAGTGGACAGCACCAATATGAAGGATGTTTATTACAGTCCCTCTCAATACAACCAGCAGATGCTTCTGGACCTGGAAAGCAATATCAAGGATGACCGTACCGATATTGACCTGTTGTATGGTGTACTGCTCGACTGGGGTGTGCCGCTATCATTGCCTCACATCACTGAAAATATTGACGGGAAGGATGTGCACTTTGTAAACGACACCGATCTGGTGGCCTGCTTTGAAGAGCAGGTGCCGGAAGAGGTGATACGGGCGATTGCCATACGGAAACCGTTGCGAGTGGTGTTCCGCGACAGCTCGTTCCGTAACAGTCCGGACAAAATTAATGTGACTGAGATATTCAAGACTCTTTCTCCTGAAACAACCATTAAGGTGATTTAGGTCAATAATTTAATTCGATCTGTTATGGACTTTGAAGTGTATTGCGATGAAAGTGGTTTAGAGGCACTGACCAACAAGAAAGCGCACCTCTATACGGCCATTGGGGGTATATGGATCAATGCTTCTGATAGGAACAGGTTGAAAAATGATCTGTCTGCTGTTAAATCGAAACACAAAATTAATGGTGAATTCAAATGGAATAAGGTGTCACCTGCTTATGAGCTGTTCTATAAAGAGGTGATCGATTATTTTTTTGCCTCTGACTATATACGGTTCCGGGTAATATTAATTGAAGCTGATAAAACTGACGATATAAGGTTTCATAAGGGAGATAAGGAGTTGGAATTCTATAAATTTTACTACCAACTGCTTCATCATTGGATTTTCGATTTTAACAGCTACAATATTTTCGTTGATCTGAAAAAGAATCGAAACAAAGGCAGATTGAATGAATTGTGTAAGATTTTAAACAACGCGAACCTATCTTCCGTTATTCATCAGGTCCAAGGTTTACCGTCTGAACAATCATTGGGTATTCAATTGGCTGACTTACTCACAGGTCTTGTTGCTGCTAAATTCAACAAAGAGGTTACCGGAACGGCCAAAACAAATCTTATTCAGCATGTTGAACGGTTTCATTTAAAAAAAGCGATTGCTCACACGCCTAAATGCGAGGAGAAAATGAATGTTTTTGTAATCAATCTGAGCGGAGGCTGGTAAGATGGATTACAGGAGAATTAAACCTCAGAACTATACCAAAGAACAATTACGCGAATTGTGGCGTGTTGAATATTGTGAACAACCTGTTTATACATTTGATCATGTTCGGGTGAGTTTTTATGAAGATATGTTTGATCATGCATTCTATGAAAGCGAGGATAGAAAAAGAAAAGATAAGTCAATCCTTTCATACAACCGATTGGAAAAGATTTACTGGATTAAGGCGACATTACAGGATGAAAATGCAATTCTGAAAAAAGGATGGGATAACCAGAGTAAAGCGTATTTTAAAGACCGAAGAGTTGCGATTGTCAAAGGCAATTATGTGGTGATCATTCGTTTTACAGGTTTCTTAAAAGCAAAATTTGTTACTGCGTTTGAAAAAGAAAACATTAACAACATATTGTCCGGACCTGATTTTGAAAGGAGTGGGGAGTACTTTGGAGAGGGTAAATAAAAAACGTTGATTCGGGTTCAACGTTTAAAACCTTTGTATGTTCCCTACCAAGGGTAGAGAATGATGCAAATATAATATATTAAAATGGATATGCAAATTTTTAATGAGAAAATCAATTCAATTTGCATGACATTGAGTAGTAATCAACATAGAAAAACATAGAAGGTGAAATTAAAGTTTAAACACCAGAAGTTCCAGGAGGAGGCAGCCAAGGCGGTATGCGATGTGTTTGCCGGACAGCCCTGTTTGTCGGATATCAATTACCTTATCGACAGGGGAGATTCCAAAGGACAGGGCGAGATATACGATTTTACCGGATTCAAAAACCATAAGATCGTTCCGCAACTGACGGACGAGATGATTCTTGAGAACATCCGGAAGATTCAACGGACACACCAGATCCCCCCATCGTCAGCACTGGAAGGACGATACAACCTGACCATCGAGATGGAGACGGGTACGGGAAAGACCTATACCTACATCAAGACAATGTACGAACTTAATAAACGCTATGGATGGAGTAAGTTCATCATTGTGGTGCCTAGCATTGCCATCCGCGAAGGGGTCAACAAATCGTTCCAGATCACCCAGGAGCACTTCACCGAGGACTACAATAAAAAGATTCAGTACTTTATCTATAATTCATCACAACTGACAGAAATCGACCGTTTTGCCAGCGACAACTCGCTTAACGTGATGATCATCAATGCTCAGGCGTTCAATGCCCGGGGGAAGGATGCCAGGCGCATCTACATGAAACTGGATAGCTTCCGCAGCCGCAGACCGATAGATGTGATTGCCAAAACCAATCCAATCCTGGTCATCGACGAGCCGCAATCTGTTGAAGGAAAGCAGACCAAAGAGAACCTGAAAGGATTCAACCCGCTGTTCACGTTGCGTTATTCGGCCACCCACAAGAAGGATAGCCTCTATAACCTGATCTACCGTTTGGATGCCATGGAGGCCTACAACAAGAAACTGGTGAAGAAGATCGCGGTGAAAGGAATTGCCCAGACCGGAACCACCGGGACGGAAGGGTATCTCTACCTGGAGGGAATCAACCTCTTCAAGGACAAGAGTCCCACCGCAAACCTGGGATTTGAGGTGAAGCAAGCCGGCGGTGTGAAAGCGGTGGTCCGAAAAGTTGAGATCGGACACAACTTGTACGACCGCGCTGGATCACTTGAACAGTATCGGGATGGCTTCACCGTAACAGCTATCGACGGACGGGACAACTCAATCACATTCCAGAATGGAATAAAGCTATTCGCCGGCGATGTGAAAGGGGCGGTGAACGAGCAGCAGCTTCGCCGGATACAGATCCGGGAGACCATCCTGTCGCATATTGAACGGGAACGAATGCTTTACTTCAGGGGCATTAAGGTGTTGAGTCTCTTTTTTATCGACGAAGTGGCCAAATACAAGCAGTACGATGCTTCCGGCAATGCGTTTAACGGTTCCTATGCGGATATGTTCGAGGAGGAGTACGACGATGTGGTGAACAGCTTGCAACTGAAAATTGGAGAAGATGCCTATATCAGTTACCTGAAATCAATCGCAGCAGAAAAAACACATGCGGGATATTTCTCCATCGACAAAAAGAAGAATCAGTTTGTGGACGGTAAAGTGGAAAGAAGCACCCGGGAGAGCGTGGATACCGATGCCTACGACCTAATCATGAAGGACAAGGAGCGACTGCTCTCTTTCAGCGAACCAGTACGCTTTATCTTCTCACACTCTGCGTTACGCGAGGGATGGGACAATCCCAACGTGTTCCAGATCTGCACGTTGAAACAGAGCGATGCGGAGACCCGCAAACGGCAGGAGGTGGGGCGCGGACTCCGCCTATGCGTGAACCAGGAGGGGGAGCGCATGGACACCAATTTCCTGGGAAGCGAGGTTCATCACATCAACCAGCTGACGGTGATCGCGAGCGAGAGCTATGACCGGTTTGCCAAGGCGCTCCAGACGGAGATCGCCGAGGTGATCGCCGACCGGCCTCAGAAAGTTTCTCCTTCGTTGTTTCGCGATAAGGTGCTTTCGGACAAACAGGGTAATCCCTATCCCGTGAGCGAGGAGGCTGCCCTGGTCCTCTACGAGAGCCTGGCGGGTTATGGTTACGTAAAGGCGGGAACCTTGACCGATAAGTACTATGAGGACAAAGAGAGCGGCAGCTTCCAACTGCCGGAGGAGGTGGAAGCCAGCAACGAGTCGGTGATGCATATCCTCGATTCGGTCTACAACCAGAAGATGCTTACTCCCGAGAATGCACGGGGCAACAACGTGGAACTCCGTTTCGATGAGCAAAAGTTCAACCGGGAGGAGTTTAAGAAACTGTGGGCGAACATCAACACCAAGACGGCTTACGTGGTGGATTTCGAGACGGAGGAGTTGGTCCGCAAGGCGATTCAGCGTCTGAACAACCATTTGCACGTGTCGAAGATCTTTTTTACCGTCACCTCGGGAGCTTTGGAAAAGATTGAGTCAAAGGAATCGTTAGAAATAGGTGAGGGTTTCAAGCAACAATCGTCGAGTCATATTGATGTACACTCTGCAGTAAACGGCAACGTGAAGTACGACCTTGTTGGCAAGGTGGTGGCTGAGACCGGACTGACCCGCAATACGGTGGTAAGTATCTTGACCGGTATCGAGAAACCGGTGTTCGACCAGTTCATGCTCAATCCAGAGGAGTTTATTCTCAAATGCTCCAACCTGATCAACGAGGAGAAGGCGACAGTGATCATCCAGCATATCGCTTACAACAAGCTCAACGATAGCTTCGGTACGGAGATCTTCACGGAACCTACTCTGAAAGGTAAGCTCGGTGTGAACGCAATAGCGGCAAATAAACACTTGTACGATTACGTGATCTTCGACTCTCCCTCGGTGGAAAAACCATTTGCCGAACAATTGGATATCAGTAGCGAGGTGAGCGTCTACGTGAAGCTTCCCAAGGGCTTTTACATCAACACACCGGTGGGGAAATACAATCCCGACTGGGCCATCGCATTCAACGAGGGTACCGTGAAGCATGTCTATTTCGTGGCAGAGACCAAGGGAGATATATCTACAATGGAATTAAGGGAGGTGGAGTCAGCAAAAATATCTTGCGCCCGAAAACACTTCCAGGCAATCAGCAGCGACAAGGTAAAATTTGATGTGGTGTCCAACTACAAACAGTTGATGAGTTTGGTGAAATAATCAACTTTTTACCGTTATCTACTAGGAAAAACGTCTTTGTCGGGAATTTGACGGTGGTTAATGTCTGATTGCCGGGGGAGAGAGTGTATAACGTTTCGTTATACCCTATTCCTTGTTTATTTTAATGTATTTTTGCGGTAATTATTACCGCTATGGCAACAAAAATTAAACTAATCCTTCAGAAGGTTCCACGCAATGCTGTGTTATTTTCTTCCTGGCTTTCAAAAAACGGAATAGACAGGAAGGAGCAAACTTCATATGTGCGCAGTGGCTGGATAGAACGAATTTCGCAAGGCATATATAAGTTTGCCGGGGAGACCCCTACTGTATACTCGATTCTTTCGTCCTATAACTCTCAGCTTGATAAAAGGATTCATATTGGTGCTTCTACAGCTCTCGATGTGCGCGGATATTCCCATTTTGTAGCAATGGGCAAACCTTTGGCGTATATCTTTTCATCGAAAAATCAAAGGATCCCATCATGGTTTGAAAAAGGGGAA
>Ga0265293_10007533_pt1 | contig 16678 bp, 14 predicted proteins | sample Munlanlewell138R_FD_192505 | JGI IMG/M metagenome (GOLD analysis project Ga0265293, IMG submission 192505) | Leachate microbial communities from a municipal landfill in Southern Ontario, Canada - Leachate well 138R | ecosystem: Engineered > Solid waste > Landfill > Unclassified | place: Canada...
GGCGCTGAGGATCTGCTTCTGCTCACTCTCGGTCTTTCCCTGCCACTGGGCAAGTTGACCACGTCCGTAGGAGCGGTACGCCTCGGCAATCTGGTTTCGTTCCTTGATCATCCGCTGGTAGACGCTCTCGGTGAGGTCGTCGCTGTAGCGGATCTGGCGAACCACGATGTCGATGAGCTCGATGCCGAAGCCGTCGGTGAACGGCTTGGCTTGGTTGTACATCATCGTCGACAGTCCGTCACGCCCGATCTTGATCGTTTCCTGCTTGGCCACGGTGGCCGTCAGGTTGCGCAGTGTCTCGGCGTCCTCCACCGAATCGAGGCTCTGCACATCCTCCTCGATGGTGATGGTGTTGATCTGGTTGGTATTGCGTACCGCCTCGTTGAGGTAGTTCTCACTGACAATCGTCCGAATGGAGCTGTCCAACACGTCGTTGAGCCGGAAGAGCCCGTTGTCGATGGTGTTCACCGTCTCGTAGTAGAGTGCCGGGTCGGCGATCAGCCAGCGTGCGGTGGTATCGACCCAGATGAACTGGTTCTCCTTGGTCGGGATGCGTTGTGCCGCGCCGTCCCAGCTGAGTATCTTCTTGGGGTAGAGCACCACGTTGTCGATGAGCGGCATCTTGAACTTCAAGCCGGCATCCCGCTCGATATTGACGATCTTTCCAAAACGGGTGACCACCGACTGCTGTCCCTCAAAGAGGATGTAGAAGGGGCCGAGCAACACGAAGATCACGATGAAAAGGACGATGATCACGATGGTGGTAATGGCTTTCTTGTTCACATTCATACTCATTTTGCACCCCCTTCGAGCATCTGGATGGGCAGGAAGTTGGCAAGCTTCTTGTCAACCAGCGTCACCGACCCACCTTCCTGAGGGGTGATGATCGACTCCATCGTCTCGATGTAGAGACGGCGGCGGGTGATCTCCTTGCTCTTCTCATACTCCTGTCTCACGCTGTCAAAGCGTGCCACATCACCCTGGGCCTGGTTGACCCGCTCGCTGGCGTAGCCCTCTGCGACCTGGATGATTTGGTTGGCCTCTCCGCGTGCCGACGGGATTACCTTGTTGTAGTTCTGCTTGCCCTCGTTGATGAGGCGGTTCATGTCCTGGATGGCCTTGTTGACATCCTCAAAGGCGTCCTGGACCTCTCCGACCGGTGGGACGATGTTCTGAAGCTTCACGGTGATGACGCGCACTCCCAGACCGAAGGTGTCGAAGAGGGTTTGCATGTTCTCCTGCGCCTCGACCTCGATGCGGGTTCGCTGGCTGGTCATGACGCTGAGGATCGGCAGGTCGCCGACGAGCTTGTTCATCACACTCTGGCTGATGTCCCTGATTGTCGTCTCACGGCTCTCCACATTGAAGAGCCAATTGTAGGCGTTCTCAATCTTGTACTGGACGATCCACTGCACGTCGATGATGTTCAAGTCTCCGGTGAGCATGAGGCTCTCGTTGGTGTAGTCGGCATGCTGGAAGAGCGGCGACCCGCCGCTGTTGGTCCGATAGCCGAAGGTCATCGTCTGCACCACCTGGGTGGGAACGTTGTAACTGGCTTCGATGCCAAGCGGAATCTTGGTCTGAAGGCCAGGTCCGACGGTTCGGTTGTACTTTCCAAGGCGCAGGACAACAGCTTGTTCGGTCTGGTCGACGACGAAGAAGCTGCTGAGCACCAGCATGACAAGCACAACAGCTGCCACGACCCACAGTACGAGTTTCGGGCTGAGGTTCACCGTCCTTCTTGCAGGCCTTGGGCTTTGCTGCATGGTATCCATGGTTTCTCCTTACGTGCAGAGCGCACACCTTCAATGTACCCACTGGCCTGGGCATCGTCAAGGAGCGGGTGGCATTGAAATAAAGGGCTTGGAGAGCTATCATGGGCGGTATGAAAAAGAGATTGATCACCAGCGCGCTCCCCTATGTGAACAACATCCCCCACCTGGGTAACCTCACCCAGGTGCTCTCGGCCGATGTCTTTGCCCGATTCTGCCGCTCAAAGGGGTATGAGACCCTCTACATCTGCGGCACCGACGAGTACGGTACCGCCACCGAGACGAGGGCGTTGAAGGAGGGGATCACCCCGCGTGAGCTCTGTGACCGCTACCACGCCATCCACCGTGACATCTACAAATGGTTTGAGATCGAGTTCGACCACTTCGGGCGTACCAGCACCCCGCTCCAGACTGAGATCGTCCAGGATATCTTTTGCAAGGTCGATGAAGCCGGCTATATCAACGAGCACGAGGTGGAGCAGCTCTACTGCCCCACCTGCCACCGCTTCCTCGCCGACCGCTTTGTCGAGGGGACCTGCCCCAACTGCGGTTATGATCGGGCACGGGGCGACCAATGCGACAACTGCCAGACGTTGCTCGATCCCACCGAACTCATCAACCCCCGGTGCGGCGTCTGCTCCACCACCCCCGAGGTCAAACGGACAAAGCACCTCTACATCGACCTTCCCAAGGCGTTGCCGCTCCTCGAGGCGTGGATGGAGAAGGCGAGCGTCGATGGGTTTTGGGCCCATAACGCCATCCAGATGACCCGCTCATGGATCCGCGACGGTCTGAAGGAGCGCTGCATCACCCGGGACCTGGAGTGGGGCATCCCGGTGCCCAAGGAGGGGTACGAACACAAGGTCTTCTATGTGTGGTTCGACGCACCCATCGGCTACATCTCCATCACGGCAAACATCACCGATACCTGGCAGTCGTGGTGGCATGATCCGGCCAACGTCGAGCTCTTCCAGTTCATCGGCAAGGACAACATCCCCTTCCATACGGTCATCTTCCCCTCCTGCCTCTTGGCAACCGGGGAGGAGTGGACGATGCTCCACCACATGTCAAGCACCGAGTACCTCAACTATGAGGGGGGCAAGTTCAGCAAGAGCCTTGGCATCGGGATCTTTGGCAACGACGTACAGGATACGGGCATTCCCGCCGATGTGTGGCGTTTTTACGTCTACCTCAACCGCCCGGAGAAGAGCGACGTGACCTTCAGCTGGACCGACTTTCAGGAGAAGGTCAACGGCGAGCTCATCGGCAACCTCTCAAACCTCGTCAACCGCACGTTGACCTTCGTCAGGCGCTTCTACCCCGATGGTGAGATCTTCTCATCAGAGATCGACGGGGCGCTCTGGCAGGAGGTCAAGAGTCGTGAAGCAAAAATCGATGCGCTCTTGGAGCGTGCCGAGGAGCGTGACGGGTTGAGGCAGATCCTCGCCCTCTCCTCGCTGGGCAACAAGGCCTTCCAGGACGCAGAGCCGTGGAAGTTGCGCACCACTGACCCCGAGCGGGCAAAGAGCCTGCTCAAGACGCTCGTCTACCTGATCCGCGACCTCGGCGTCATGATCGAGCCGTACCTGCCCACCGCCAGCGCCACCATCCTTGGCTTCTTGGGAGCCGAGGGGGCGCGGTGGACTGACTTGGGGACGGAGGAGGGCATCGAGGGGGTGGGTGAAGTGAGCCTGCTCTTTGAGAAGCTCGAGGATGAACAGATCAATGCACTGAGGGCGCGCTACAGCGGCAGCCAGGAGGAACGCAAGGAACATATGGAGAAAGAGATGGAGAACACAGAGACCGAGATCAGCTTGGCCGACCGCTTCGCCGATCGGGTCATCCTTAAAGTTGCACACATCAATGAGGTGGTAAAGCACCCTCAGGGAGACAAGCTCTACATCCTCACCCTCGACATGAAGGAAGAGGAGGAGCGGACCATCGTCAGCTCGATCGTCCCGTTCTATGAGGCGGATGAGCTTCAGGGACGCAATATCGTTGTGGTGAGCAACCTCAAGCCGGCGAACTTTCGCGGTGTGAAGAGCCGGGGGATGCTGCTTGCAGCAAACGATCCGGCGGCGCCTGAACACACCACCTGTGAGGTAATCTTCGCCGATCAGTTTGAGGCGGGCACGATCCTCACCCTTGAGGGGCACGAGGCGCCCAACCTCGACCAGCCGTATATCAAGGCCGACCACTTCTTCGCCATGCCGATCTACACCGAGGATGGTGTGGTGAAGGTCGATGGCAAGGCCATCGCAAGCGAGGGCAAACACCTCTACGCAAAGCGCTACCTCAACGGCGTGGTCAACTGACGGAGGGCGCGGTGCAAGTCAGTGCGTGCCCCGTCAGTACACTCTCGGGGGCACACTCTGCGCTGCAGACGCCACGGTGGGCAACCATCAAGGAAGCGCATGGTTGGGTTGCATACGGTTTCACCATTGAGAGGGGAGGTCGGGTCACTGACCTCCTCGTCTTGGTCCGGCCGATCATTGCACGCTACACGCTTGCCTACATCCCCTTCGCCCCCGCAGGGATCGAGGGGGGGGAGTTGGCACAGCTGGCCTCCAAGCTGAGAGCACTGCTGCCCCGTTCGGTCTTCGTCCTGCGCTTCGATCTGCCGTTTGGTGCTGTCGGTGCATTCGACCACCATCTCCTCATCCCCTGCCACTCCTCCATCCAGCCCGAAGCGACAATCCGCATGGATCTGAGGGCGGGTTACGCGGCGGTGAGAAGCGGGTATCATGATCGGGCCAACCGTGCCTTGAAGAAGATTGCCACCACACCGCTCTCCATTGGTGAGTATGCAGGTGAGCAAGCACTCTTCGATGACTTTTTTGCGCTCTACCGACACACGGCAGAGCGGGAGGGCTTTCTCGGTCGAAGCCGTGCCTACCTGGCTACCATTGTCGGCGATGGATCGGACCCTTGGGTTCGCCTCTTGTACGCCACCCTCGATGGTACCCTCGTGGCAGCCATCATCGTACTCTTCTCTCAGGCTGAGGCGCTCTATCTCTTCGGTGCATCGAGGCGCCTGGAGGGCATCTCCCCCTCCTATGCACTGCAGGACCGAGCCATCGAGATGGCGTGCGCTCGCGGCTGTCTCATCTACGATCTTCATGGGGTGGGGGGGCCGGAGGGACGTGGCAGCCACCTCTCGAGCCTTGAACTCTTCAAACGCTCCTTCGGGGGCGAACGTGTTGAGCGGGCGCCGACGCTGGACGTGCCCTACCGCAGGCGAGCATGGCTGCTCTTTCGAGGTGCTGAGAGAATCAGAATCTTCGCAGTCAGGATCAGACGAGCGTTGAGACGAGTGCCTTGAACTGGTTGCCTCGATCGAATTCGTTTGCAAAGAGGTCGAAGGAGGCAGCTCCAGGGCTAAGGAGGATGACCTGGATGAGGTTGGGGACCTCAGCATGCTTGCCCCGCGCCTCATGGTAGCTGGCCGTAAGGGCATCGTCCATCGTGGAGAAGGGGCCCATGTAGCTGATGTTGCGCTCCTGGAGCAACGGCAGCAGCTTGGCCCGGGTGAAGGTACCGTCGAGCAACGAGAGGCTTGCCGCCCCTTCCAGCTCTTCGATCATCACATCGGGGTTGAGATTCTTATCGGTGCCGCCGCAGATGAGGTGGACGACCAACTCGGAAAAGCGTGAATAGGTGAAGTGAACTGCCTCGGGAATCGTGGCAGCGCTGTCGTTGATGAAGATGATGCCATCCTTGCTGGCGACCTGTTCGATGCGGTGTGGCACCCCTTGGAAGGTGGAGAGCGCGTTGATGACGGGGCGATACTTGAAGCCCAAGGAGAGGAGGATGGCATAGGCGCTCTTGAGGTGGGGCATCTGTTCAAGATCCTTGGCACTGACGTGGTCGATGCCACGGATCTTCCGCTTCTCCAAGCCGGTGAGGCGTCCGATGCGTTCGACCAGCGCATCGGGGACGACGGCGTTCTTCACCGTTGGGGTGAAGAGCTCGAGCTTGTCCTCGAGGTAGCGCTCGATGGAGTCATAGGTGTTGAGGTGGTCGGGGTAGAAGTTTGTCATCGCACACACCTCCATGGCGGGCAGGTTGCCATGCAATGCGGTGACGGTGTCCCGTACCTGCCAGGAGGAGAATTCACAGACCAGATAGTCGGGTAATGGCCGTCCCTCTCGCTTGCGTGCCTCCCACTCACAGAGGACGGTGAAGGCGCTGATGCCCATGTTGCCGCACTGCATCGCTTCGTAGCCCAGCTCATCGAGCACGTGGGCAACCGCAGCACTGGTGGTGGTCTTGCCTTTGGTGCCGGTGATGGCGATGATTTTGACCTCTTCACACCATGGTGAGGAGAAGAGCCAGGCGAAGTCGTTGATGACCATCCGGGCCTTGGCGAGCATCGGGTGGTTGGGGGCGATGGCGGGGTTCTTGATGACGATATCGGCCCAGAGGAACTCCTCGCTGCGGTGCTCGCCGATGATGAGGCGGGCGCCGCGGGCCTTGAGCTCATCGATTGAGCCCTTCAGCTGCTCATCCCCCTTCAAGTCAGTGATCCTCACCTCATCGCCGCGGTCGAGAAAGTACGAAGCGGCGGCATGGCCTCCCCCATGTATTCCTAAACCGAAGACCAGAACCTTCATGCACCCTCCATCACCCCCATAGTAGAAAAAAAGTGGCCGCTGGGCAAGTATAATATGTATCTCCCATGACGCTTCTGTGTTTCGCAGAAAACCGATGGTGCATAGCGATGTCGCAGCGGAAGAACTATGTGGGGAACATGCAAATTTGGCACGCGACTTAACATTCTCTTCCATTATACGTGCCTTGTACTTGCTGAGCGCTCACAGCCACCGGATGCATCGAGCGCCAAAGCTCGCAAAAGGGAGCGCACACGGTTTTAAGGAGTGGAGAATGCCATGTTCACCGTCAGGAGGCAGCTGCTCGAGGTGGGCGCTGATATGCATGTAGTCGAGACACCCCGCTGATGCGCCTATGCATGCAGAGTGTCGGCGTTGGGAGACTGCACGCCTCCTTGTCGAGAATAGAGCAAAGATTGAAGGGTACTCGCCCCACGGTGTCTCTGCCAGCAATCGTTGAGCAGAGTGCGCAATGGTGGAGTAGCTGCTGCAATTGGGTATGGGCACCACCAACTTCGACCACACTGGCGAGGAGAGAAAAAACCTATTCGGAACCCTGGATGAGGAGCCTCCGGCAGCGTACATGGTCATCGTTGTCCAACAACAGTTGATGTCATATAGTAATGGTAGATTCATGCAACAGGGGGAGCCGTGTGATGGAAGAAGTGGAGAGACGGGCGCTGGGGGCGCTGTTGGGCTTGTTCGTCGGCGATGCATTCGGCGCGCAGACGGAGTTTATCACCGAGGAGAGACTGGTACAGGCCCATCCAAACGGCTTGCTGGAGATGGATGAGCGCGAGCGCTGTATCGGCGTGTCCGGTATGATCACCGATGACAGTGAGATGGCCATCATGCTGGCAAAGAGCATGATCAAACAGGGCACGGTGGACAGTGAGGATATCCGCAGCGGATACATGCGGTGGCTTGATGCATTGCCGTCGGATATTGGAACGACCATCCTCACCGCACTTCGCGAAGGAGTATTGAACCCAGACAGTCAGGCAAACGGAGCCCTGATGCGCGTCGCACCCATTGGCGTCGCGGGTGCCACGCTCAGCGAAGAAGCAATCATCGCCTTCAGTGACAGCGACTGTGCCATAACGCATATCCATCCGGTCTGCCGTGACGCGAACCGACTCTGGGCGCTTGCCATCGCCAAGGTTGTTCGAGAGGGACTCTCTGCTCCCCAGGTGTATGAGTATCTATTGAGCATTGCACCGCAGGTGACTGAAGAGGAGATTCTGCTCGATACAATCCGAGAGGCAAGGAGCAAAGCCCCAGCCTCTTGTGATGGCAGGGGCCAAGGGTGGGTCATCCTTGCCCTTCACCTCTCCCTCCATACACTGCTCCATGCTTCCGGCATCGAGGAGGGGATCATACAGATCACCATGCGGGGAGGGGACGCCGACACCAATGCGGCCATCTATGGAGCACTTGCAGGAGCGGTCTTTGGCGCTGATGCCATCCCCATCCGTTGGATCGAGGCACTGCGGCCGACACGATGTCTTGAGGACCTCTTGGGTGCGGAGGCAGCCGATCTTGCGGCACTTGCCCATACCCTGTCAACGGGATTGGTGCGCCTGGGCACTATTTGACTGTGTTCCTATTGGATGGCAGGGATCGGAAGGGATGAATAGATACTGTACGGATGCAATGAGAGTGGTAAGGTGAGTATTCTTCTCGGCTTGTCCCTGTTGTTCCGAGGATGTGCCACAGTCACGCACGAACCCTCTCTCCTCGATGACACACTCCTCGCCCCGGAGAGCTTGTATTTTGACCTCTGAGACCCGTTGACTCATAATAAGAATCTGACCCGAGCGTTGCCAAGCTGTGGAAAAAGTCATGTGCCCCTTGACGCATTTTGCCCAGATGCGCATAATGGGACGGTAATTACAAAAAATCACCCGACGTCGTCGGTTGGTAAGGAGCTCTACAGTGCCTTGTGGAAGAAAGAGAAAGCGGCATAAGATTGCCACTCATAAGAGAAAGAAGAGACTGAGAAAGAATCGGCATAAGAACAAGAAATAAGATTCTTGTCACGTCTCCACACAAAGCAAAAGACCGTCGGCTCCCGACGGTTTTTTGCGTGTAGGGGCACCATGCCGTTTTGTTGACCACCCCATTGGTAATATGGTAGTCTTCAACCCTACCTCTTTATCCGTCCTTGAGGGCGGATCATTAAGTCCGTAAGGAGGAACCATGAGAAATTATGAGTTCACCGTTATCTTCACAGCGAATGAAGATAACAAAAACGCTGGTCTTGAGATGGTGACCAGCACCTTTTCCGCTGCTGGGGTGGAGATCACCAAGCAGGAGGACATGGGCGTCAAATTCCTCGCCTATGAGATCAAGAAACAGGACAAAGGACACTACGTCTACTTTGAACTGAAAGCAGACCCAGAGAAGATCGTTGAGTTTGAGAAGGCATTTATGCTGAATCACAACATCATGAAATTCTTGTTTGTCAACAGCGACAAATAAACAACAAAACGGAGCAAGAACATGGCTAATGACTTGAACGTGGTAGCGTTGGTCGGTCGGCTGACGAGGGAGAGCGAGCTTCGCTACTCCAGTGGAGGCATGGCGATCTGTCGTTTTTCCATCGCGGTCAACCGGAGAAAGAGGACGGCTGACAACAGGTGGGAGGATGAGGCCAACTTTTTTGACTGTACCCTCTTCGGCAAGAGCGCCGAGAACCTGAACCAGTACCTGGACAAAGGGAGGCAGGTCTCCATCATCGGGGAGCTGCGCCAGAGCAGGTGGGAGCAGGACGGTCAAAACCGCAGCAAGGTCGAAGTGGTCGTGAACTCGCTTCAGCTCCTCTCCAGCCCCGCCTCCTCGGAGGGCCGCGGTGGACAGCAGCGCACCTGGGGTGACCAACAAGCTCCCCAACGTGGTCAGGGTCAATACCAGGACCGGCAGAATCGACAGGAACCACCAGAGTCCTTCGACATGGCTGGCCCAGAGCAGTTTGACGACGACCAAATCCCATTCTAAGAGATATTGATAGGAGTACAATCTATGCATGATGATGATAAGGATTCCATGATGAACGAGATGGACGGCCGCTCCGGTCGCGGGGACCGGCGCATGGGCGGCAGACGACCTGCTTTCCGTAAGAAGGTCTGCAGATTCTGCACTCAGGACACCCTTCCCGACTACAAGAACCCCGACCTCTTGCGTCGCTACGTAACCGAGCGTGGCAAGATCCTGCCTGCCCGGATCACCGGATGCTGTGCAAAGCACCAGCGGGCGGTCACCACCGAGATCAAGCGGGCCCGTGTGCTCGCCTACCTGCCCTTCGAGAAGAAGTAGCCATGGTACTGACGGACCTCAAGGAAGCAAAACTCAGAAAGGATGCACTGGTCTTGACCGGGGTGAGCTTTGTGCTCTCCCGTCTGTTGGTCGGGAACATGCTCTTCACGATTCCTTTGTTGGTCCTCCAGTCCCGCTTCTCCAATCGGAGGGAGGCACTTGTCCCGGTGGGACTTTTAGCCCTTTTGATCATGGTCACCGAGCTCTTCAAGGCAAGAGGGGCATTGGGCTCGAGTGAAGGCAGGCTTCTGTTTTTGGTCAGCCTCTTCATCCCCACAATCCTCTTGGTCGCCTCGGCGGTGTGGACCGCCTTGGCGGGACGTGCGACCTTCCATCGCTATCTTGTCTCATCCCTCTTCGGGGTGGTGGCATCACTTCTCGCGGTTATCTGGTTCTCCCGGCCTACGCCCGCGCTTCTGCGCCTCGATGCGCTCTTCTACGAGACCTTCGCCAGCCTCTTTGGACAGAACTCCAATTCAGCCTTTGGCGATGCAGCCATGCAGAAGCTCTATCGAGCAGCGGTCATGAGCGTCGGTGCCATGTTGGCGCCGATGTGTATGGTATTGGTCGGATTCTCCAGCTTTGTTGCGATGAGTTGGTCCAGGCGCACTGACGTCGCCTTCTCTGCCACCGTCTCCAGGTGGAGGGTGCCGGACGTGCTGCTGTGGCCCTTCTTGGGAGCATGGACGGTCGTGTTGCTGCTCTTGGTCACCAAAGCGCCCTATTTGGCGCGTGCGTTGGCCTTGCAGGTTGCACTCTCACTGGGGGTGCTCTACGCAGTGCAAGGGGTAGCCATCATCGTCCACTTTTTGCTGCGACGCGGCGTACATGTCAATCTCAGCAAGCTGGCCACGTTCGTGTTTCTGTTGGCCTTTGTGGTCCCAGGGCTAAATGTATTGGTCATCTTCGCCCTCCCGCTTTTGGGAGTGACGGAGAGTTGGTTCACCTATAGACGTTATGAACAAGGAGTCTGAGATATGAAAGTCATTTTGAATGAAGATGTCGCAAACCTCGGTGAAGAGGGCGACGTTGTTGTAGTAAAGCCGGGGTATGCCCGTAACTTCCTGTTGCCCAGAGGCATTGCCGTACGCTTCACCAAGGGCAACGCGGCGATCTTCGCCTCCCGGGCCGCCTCCATCGAGAAGCGTAAGGAAGAGAAGCGCAAGCAGAGTTCCTCGTTGAAAGACCAGCTCGAGAAAGTTGAGATCACGATGGTGATGAGTGCTGGCGAGAGCGGCAAGCTCTTTGGTTCAGTGACCAACGCCATGGTGCAGGAGGAGCTTGCCAAACTCGGGTATGAAGTGGAGCGCAAGAAGATTGAGGTCTCCAGTCACATGATCAAGATGGTCGGCACCTATCCGATTCGCGTCCGCCTGTATGAAGGCGAGGCAGCCGAGCTCACCCTCACCGTTGAGAGCGAAGCGGTTGTCAAGGCGCGCAAGGCTGAGGAAGCGAAGGCTGAGGCAGCGGCCCTGGCAAAGGCCGAGGCTGAGGCCAAGGCAGCGGCAGCGGTAGCTGAAGCAGCAGCTGCAGCTGCAGAGGCTGAGGCGGCAGTTGAGGCAGAGGTCGAGCCGACAGCCGAGGCAGAGGCTGAGGCGGTGGTCGAGGCTGAGGCTGAAGCGCCAGCTGAAGAGCCGGCAGAGTAATTTCAATGGCATCGAAGGACGTGATGGGACGCGTTCCTCCACAGAATGAGGAGGCTGAACGCGCAGTACTCGGAGCTATCCTGCTCAATGAACGGGTCCTCTCAGAGGTCACCGATTATTTGGGCTCGAAGGACTTCTATAAGGTTGCCCATCAACAGCTTTTCGATGCCATCGTCACATTTCGCCAGGAGAGTGGCGAAACCCTTGATTTGATCACCCTCAGTGCGTTTTTGAAGCGGAAGGGTTTGGTGGAGCGATGTGGGGGACTTCCCTACATCGCCGGCCTCACCAATGATGTGCCGACCACCACCAATGCCGGCTACTACGCCAAGATCCTCAAGGCGCTCAGCCAGCGGCGCAAGCTCTCCCTCTTTGCCAGCAAGCTCACCGACAGTGCTTGGGATGAGAGCCAAGAGATCCAGAAGGTGATCGATGAAGGGGAGCAAGAGCTGAGCAAGCTCTCCAACGAGACCGCCGGCAGCGATAGCTACTACTCGATCAAGGATTTGATCAGCGCGACCATCAAGGACTTGGAGGAGCGGTCGATCAGCGGGGCAAAGACTGGTTTTGAGACCGGTTTCAACTCCCTGGACTCGATCACCGGAGGGTTCAAGAAGCAGGAGTTCATCATCGTCGGGGCCCGGCCTTCCATCGGAAAGACCGCCTTTGCCCTCTCGATGACGCTGAACATGATCATCAAGAAACGGTACCGTGTCGGGTTCTTCTCCCTTGAGATGAGTGCCACCAGCCTCATGGAGCGCCTGCTCACCGGTCATAGCCGGGTTGACTTCAGCCATATTCGCAAAGCCACCCTCAGGGGCAGCGAGTTGAGCTCGATCATCGACGCCTCGTCGGCCCTCTACGACGCTGAGCTCTACATCCAGGATACACCGAACATGAAGCTCATGGAGCTCAGGGCGCAGGCTCGGCGTATGAAGCTCGAACACGATGTGCAGGTGATCTTCGTCGACTATATCGGTCTCATCGACGCTGAGGCGGACAGCCGTGTGCCGCGCCATGAACAGATCTCGATCATCAGTCGCAGTCTCAAGCAACTGGCCCGCGAGCTTGACATCCCGGTGGTCGTGCTCAGCCAGGTCGGCAGGCAGGCTGATGGGGTTGAACCCAAGCTCGCCGACCTTCGCGACAGCGGCAGCATCGAGCAGGACGCTGATGTCGTCATCCTCCTGCACCGCGATGTGACGAAGACCCGAACCGACGATGAGGAAGAACGGCGGCGCAACAACATCCAGGAGACGAAGATCATCATGGCCAAGAACCGGAACGGTGAGACGGGGATCTTCTCGCTGGCCTTCGTCAGCAACATCGTCCGCTTCGAGGAGATGGAGTACAGCCGCCCCTACGTTGCTGCCGCCAATCCTAACGCCTGATCGCCAGCGCGTACCTGAGGTCGGAGAAGCTCAAGAATCCAAAGAAGAGCAGGATCATCACCAAGCCGGTCACCTGCAGTGCCAGGTAGACCCGTGGCTTGATCTGTCTACCGGTGACCCACTCAAAGAGGGCCATCACCACCTGCCCGCCATCGAAGGCCGGCAGTGGAAAGAGGTTGATGATGGCAAGCGAGATCGAGACCACCCCCATCAAGTAGAGCAGTGCGTGGATGCCGCTGAATGGGTTTTGCTCAAACCCCAGTGACGCGATGTCACCGATCAACAGCGCAGAGCGTGCCATGCCGGTCACCGAGCTGTGCAGCTCGCTGCCGCGGGATTTGGTCAGCGAGGAGAGTGAGTCCACGGTGAGGTCGGCGATGTGGAGGCTCTGCCTGATGCCTCGCACCAGGCTGAAGCGCTCGGGCCTCCCTGCCCGGGTCGCCGACTGCAAGCTGAAGCGGTAGACACTCTTACCGGTATCGTCGCGGTCGGGGATGAAGCTGACCTCATGAGAAGTCCCATCGCGCTCTATGCCCAGCACGACCGCCCCATTTCCGACAGGCAGGTGGGCAAGCAGGTCGAGGTGATTGTCCACGTTTGTGCCATTGACCGTCACGATCGTATCACCGCGCAAGAGGCCTGCACGCTCTTCGCGGCTGGAGGGTCGTACACTACCCACCACCGCATCCTGTACCACTGCAAGCCCGTAGCGATACGAGCCATCGCTTCGCATCTCCCCCTCGACGTGGAAGGTACGCTCCACCCCATCTCTCAGTACGGTGAAGCGTTCAACACCATCGGAGTGGGAGAGCAGGGCCTCCAGTTCCTCCCAGTCCCGTATCGGCTGTCCATCAAGGGCGATGACCAGGTCGCCGTTCCGAATCCCCGCCTGCCAGGCAGGGCTCTCATTGGCGCCAAAGAGCGTTTCATAGGTGTTGGTGGTGACCACCCGGGCTTCGGTGGAGACCATGGTGAAGGGGAGGGCGGCGAGCAGTGCATAGAGGAGGACCGCGAAGAGGACGTTGAAGGCCACCCCTCCCAGGTAGGTTGCCATCCGTTTGGCCGGATGGGCAGCGAAGTAGGAGCCCTCCTCGACGTGGGTGAAGAAGCGGCTCTTGTAGCGTAGTGCACGGGAGAGGTCCTCCGACCCCTTGAGGCGGCAATACCCGCCCACCGGCAGCATGCTCAGACGCACTTCGGTCCCCCCGATCTGCCAGCTGACGAGCTTGGGGCCGAACCCCACCGAGAAGACTTCGATGCCGATGCCGGAGAGCTTGCCGATGACCAGATGCCCTGCCTCGTGGACGAGCACCACCGCGCTGATGCCCACCAAGCCGATGAGATACTTCACCAAGATCGGCCAGATGGTACTCATAGCATGCTCTGTGCGATCTCTCGGGCGAGCCGGTCCTGCTGTGTGATCTCTGCCAGGGTACTGCCGTTGCCACTCCACTCCCGTTCAACGGTGGCCCGTACCACATCGATCATCGTCGGGTATGAAATCCTCCCCTCCAAGAATGCGGCCACCGCTACCTCGTCGGCCGCATTGAAGGCGATGGCGCTCAAGTCTTGACGGCGAAGGATATCATAGGCGAGCGAGAGGAGGGGGAATCGCTGGTGATCGGGCTCTTCGAAGGTCAGCGTGAGGTGGGAGAAGTCGAGTGGCTCGACGACGGCTGCAGGACCATCGAGCAACGCGTTGATGATGGCCAGGCTCATGTCCGGCTTGCTCAGTTGGGCGTAGGTTGCACCATCGAGAGTCCGGATCATCGAGTGGATGATGGATTGGGGGTGGATGACTACCTCGATGTGGTCTCCATCGAAACCAAAGAGCGCGGCAGCTTCGATGATCTCAAGAGCTTTGTTGGCCAGAGTTGCGCTGTCGATGGTGATCTTCGCCCCCATCTGCCAGGTGGGGTGGGCAAGTGCATCTTCGGCGGTGATGTGGGCAAAGCGGTCACTCTCCCAGAGGCGGAATGGTCCCCCGCTTGCCGTCAGGATCAATGATTCGACGTGGCTCCGCTTATGGCCAGCGAGCAGTGTGGCGATGGCTGAGTGTTCGCTGTCCACAGGAATGATGCGGCAGCCGTGCGCACGGGCGGTGGCAAAGAGCAGCGAACCGCCGCAGACCACCGACTCCTTGTTGGCCAACGCCAGGTCGATGCCTCTCTCCAAGGTCGCCAACGAGGCTCGCAGACCAGCAAAGCCGCTGATGGCATTGAGCACAATGTCGGGGCGGTGGTCGTCAAGCATCGCCTCAAGGCCCTCGTGGCCGTGGTATAAGCCCTCGACGTGGGTCCCGGTGCTGCACAAGGCCTCTGCGTTATGGGCGTGTCCATCACCGATCATCTGCTCGATGTTGGTGTGAGAGGAGAGGCCGATGACTTTCACGGGCAGTGAGAACCTCCTGATGGCAGTGAGGGTCGTCTGTCCGATGGAGCCGCTGGAGCCCAGGATGGTGAGTCGTTTCATAGCATTGTCAGAAGCAACCAGAAGATCGGGGCGCCGACGAGCATCGAATCGATTGAATCGAGTAATCCGCCGCGCCCGGGAATGAGGTGGCCACTGTCCTTGACGTCGACCGATCGCTTGAAGGCGCTTTCGATGAGGTCGCCGATGTTGGCTGCCGTAGCGGTGGCAAATCCGACCAAGAGTGACGCCGCTGGTGAGATATGGGCAGCGGCATTCGGCATACCGAGGCAGAAGAGCAAGCCCAAGGCCATGGCACTTACCGTCCCGCCGACAAATCCAGCGAGCGACTTATTGGGGCTGACCTGCACCACGCCGCGGTTCCCCTTGCCCAACCATATGCCGAAGACGAAGGCGAAGACGTCGTTTCCGAAGATCAGGAGGAAGAAGAGCAAGAGCGCCTCGGCGGCGAAGGCGAGGCTGGTGAGCCGCTGGATGTAGGTGATCAAGAGGCCAGGGTAGACCAAGAGCAGCGCCTTGGCCCCAATGCGCAAGAGCGAACCCTTATAGTGGTCGGCCTTGCCGACGATGATCTCCATGGAGAAGAAGACCAAGGCAAGACCCATCAACGAGAGGTCGACGATGGGCAGGGCCGGGCGATAGGCGATCTCGACCCACTGGGCCAGTGGCAACAGGCCGATGAGCAGCGGGACTGTTCGGGGCAACGACACAGACGCCTTGGCAAAAAGACCCCGCATTTCGCTTGCCGCGGCGATGGCCGTCAATACCGCAAGGGCGGAGAGGGCTGCATGGGAGCGTTGGGGCAAGAAGTAGATCATGATGAAGAGGACGGGCAAGGTGATGGCGGTGGTCAGGACCCGCTTTGTCATTGATGTCATTCAACACCTCCAAATTTCCTGACCCGCTGGCCATAGTCGCGGCAGACAGTCTTTACCTCTTCGGCTCCCCAGTCCGGCCACAGTGTCTCGTAGAAGCCGAGCTCCGCATAGGCGCTCTCCCAGAGGAGGAAGTTGCTCAACCTTCGTTCATTCGCGCTTCTTACTATCATATCGACGACGGGAAGGTCGGGCAAGTCCAAATTTTGTCCGATCTCCTCCTCGCCGATCATCGTTTTGGAGTCTGTCGCCAGAATACGGTTCACTGCCCGGCAGATTTCATCCCGTCCGCCGTAGTTGATTGCGATCACCGCGGTGATCGCATCGTTGTCCTTCGTCGCCTCTTCGGTGGATGCGATTGCCTCCTGTACCGCAACAGGCAAGGCCGCGAGATCTCCGCGCCCCCTGACGCGGATGCCATGGCGGTTGTAGAAAGAGAGCTCTCCGTGGAGTTTGGCGACGATGAGGTGCATCAAATAGGCCACCTCCTGCTCGCTCCGCTTCCAGTTCTCGGTGGAGAAGGCGTAGAAGGTGACTACCTTGATTCCCTGTGCCTTGGCCTCAAGGATGACCCGTTTGAGCGCCTTCAAGCCCTCGATGTGCCCGGCGGTACGAGGAAGCGACCGCTCTTTCGCCCAA
>Ga0265293_10007534_pt1 | contig 16676 bp, 12 predicted proteins | sample Munlanlewell138R_FD_192505 | JGI IMG/M metagenome (GOLD analysis project Ga0265293, IMG submission 192505) | Leachate microbial communities from a municipal landfill in Southern Ontario, Canada - Leachate well 138R | ecosystem: Engineered > Solid waste > Landfill > Unclassified | place: Canada...
TTGCACACTATTTGACCCCCTCTGGAAGGGAGATTCAAACCCCATATAGAAAGGGGGAATCGAATGAATATTTTAGAAAGATGGAGGAGCGATATCTAAGAGGGGAGTTTTTTCATAAAGATACAGTGAAGTTTGACCACTCGTTAAAGTATAAAACTCTTAAAGAGGGGAGAGAGATTTATGGTGGGGGAGGGATAACTCCCGATATATTTATTCCGGCAGATACCTCACTCTACACCCCTTACTATGGGAGGATGGTAAGAGAGGGTATTCTCCTTTCGTTTGTCAACCAATATACCCAATCCAACAGAGAGAAACTGCTTCAACTCTATCCAAGTTTCGAAGAGTTTAATAGTCACTTTTTGCCAAAAGAGCAACGGCTAATAGAGGATCTTTTTGAATATGGTTCAAAAGAGGGGGTGGAGTACAATGGCAAAGAGGCTCAAAGATCGATGGAGTTGTTTACACTCTTGGTAAAGGGGCATATAGCCCGTACCCTATACGACGAAAATAGCTACTACCGCATTGTTCAAGAGTTGGATAGAGAGCTGTTTGATGCTCTTAAAGAGTATTTTAAGGAGCAGCTCTCTCAATAGATTTGGCACTATTTAGAGCTTTGATTGCTCTTCGGTAAGCTGCAACATTGCGATTGTGTTGGCTAAAGGTTTCGGCAAAATTGTGGGTGCCGTCCAACTCCCCTTTTGCACAAAAGAAGAGGTAGTTGTGGCTTGTGTAGTTGAGGGTAGCATCTATAACCTGCGGAGAGACCGCCACTATGGGACCGGGAGGAAGCCCCCTATACTTATAGGTGTTATATGGCGAATCTATCTTAAGGTGTCTATACAATATTCTTGTCACTCCCTCTCCCCGCAGTATATATCTAATTGTAGGATCGGCCTGAAGAGGCATTCCTATTTTTAGGCGGTTTAAATAGAGACCCGCTATAATGGGGTGTTCAAAACTTTTATTGCTCTCCTCTGCCACAATAGAGGCTATAGTTATCACCTCTATTGGAGATAGGTTGATCCTCTTTGCCTGCTCCTCTCTCTGAGGTGTCCAAAATTTGACATACTCCTTGTGAAGCCTCTCTACAAGAGCTTTTGGAGTGGTAGTCCAATAAATTTGGTGGCTCTCTAATAGAAACATACCCAGAAATGTGTTGCTATTAAAACCTAAAGAGTCTATAAAAAGAGAGTCCTTTAGAACTTTCAATACCTCTGTAGAGTCATATAAAATTTTACTTGAGAGTGTCGCAGCCAATCTCTCCATAGAGTTAATCCTGCCGGAGATAACCAAATTGTGGGGCTGCTGGAGCCCTCTTCGTAAATGTTCAATAATCTCTATATTGCCCATTTGGGATGAGAGTTGGTATCTGCCCACTTTAATTGTTTTGGGAAGCTTTTTATGTTTGGCTAAAAGAGAGAAAAGGGTTCTATTTTGAATGATTGAATTGTGATAGAGCTCCTCTAACAGCTCTTTGTAATCGCTCTGTGGATATACATAGAGAGTGTATTGCTTTGAATCTCTCTCCCGTGGTATCCGGATTATTGCTACTAAGATAACCAAAGGTATCACAAGTAGGATTGCAATTTTTATATATCTTCTTCTCATCTATTTACTTTTATTACCTCACCCTCAATTAAATCTCTATCTTCTTTAAAAGAGTTTAACTTTAATAATGTTTTGAATCTAATAGCGTAGAGTTGTGAAATATCCCAAAGTGTGCTCCCCTTCTCTACTCTATGCCACTTCACCCCTTTTGGGGCTCTCCTCTTTTTTCTTTGGATATAGAGAATCATATTTTCATGAATGGAAGCCCCTTTTGGAAGATCGTTAAATCTATAAATCTCTCTTTTGAAAAGAGAGTATTCGTTGGCCAAAGAGCCAAAGGAGTCGTAACGGGTTGCAACTATATAAGATACTCCATTATTGGTATAGATAGTTCTCTGGAGCTCTATCTTTTGATTAGAGGTACTCTCTGCCACTCTTTGTAATGAAGCTTTATGAGTATCATATTTATATAGTTGATAGTGTTCGATTAGTTCAATAAGTAGCTTGCTGTAGTTTGGATTGGTGGCATAACCCGCCTCTTGTAACCCTTTAGCCCAACCTTGATAGTCGGTAGGGCTTAATTTAAAGAGAGTGCTGTAACGGCTGCGGCTGCTTAAAAAGAGCGAGTGGTCACGAAACGACTCTTGGACCCTCCCATACTTTCTAAAACACTCTCCTCTTTTATCGTCGTCGTGATATAATCTATCGCCACTCCAGTCGTGACACTTTATTCCAAAGTGGTTGTTTCCTTTTAGAGCCAATTTAGAGGTACCCCACGAAGATTCCAATGCCCCTTGTGCTAAAATAATACTTGCCGGGATAGAGTAGAGCTCCATCTGCTTTACTGCAATTGAACTGTACCGTTCTATATAGTTCTCCTGTAAAGAGTTTTGTGCCGATAGGGGAAGCCAAAGTAGAGCCTGCGTAAGAATAGAGAGAAGGGTTAATTTTATCGATGGCATATTGAAGAGTTCTCCAACAAAATTAGTAATTTTGACTCAATCTCAAATAGTATAAAATGGAGGAGAGGAGTTTAACTGTTAAATATAGAGAATATATAGAAGATGTGGGGCTGAGTGAGGGAGAGCGCCAACTTCTAAACTGTGCCCGCAAGGCGGCAAAGGATGGATACGCTCCCTACTCCAATTTTAGAGTAGGGGCAGCAGTGAGATTGGACAATGGAGAGATTATCATTGCAAACAATCAAGAGAATGCTGCTCTCCCTTCGGGAATGTGTGCCGAAAGGGTTGCCCTAAACTATGCCCACTCCAACTACCCCAACTCTTCGGTTGACTCTATAGCTATAAGTGCCTTTGTAGATGGAGCGGAGAAAGAGGAGCCTATCTATCCGTGTGGTTCCTGTAGACAAGTTATGGTAGAGTCTGAAAAACGCAGCTCCAACCCTATTAAGGTGATTGCGGGAGGTAGAGGATATACCCATGTAGTTGAGGGGATAAAGAATTTTTTACCATTTGCTTTTGAAGAGATTGAGTGAAAATTTCTCTATTTGGCCAATTTGAACTATATTTGCAACGGGTAAGTGATATACGACTAGCTCCCACTCAACTCCCCCAGGGTCGGAAGGCAGCAAGGGTAGGTGGTTGTAGCAGTGCGATATATTTAACTTACCCTTTTTTTATTTTTTTAAAATTGTAATGGAGATGAAGATAGCTGTAGCACTTTCTGGGGGAGTAGATTCAAGCGTTGCTGCCTATCTCCTTAAAGAGCAGGGGCATGACCTTATTGCCATTTTTATGCAAAATTGGCACGACACCACTGGTACCCTCTATGGCGATTGTAGTTGGAATGACGATTGGAAAATTGCCCAATTGGTTGCATCCAAGTTGGATATTCCCCTCTATTTTGTTGATTTAAGCAGGGAGTATAGAGAGCGGGTGATAGATTATATGTTTAAGGAGTATGGTGCAGGAAGAACTCCAAACCCCGATATAATGTGCAATAGAGAGATTAAGTTTGACGCTTTTCTCAAACATGCCCGCTCTTTGGGAGCAGAGATGATTGCTACCGGCCACTATTGTAGAAAAGAGAGCATTGTGATAGAGGGAAAGAGGATATATAAAATTTTAGCGGGATTAGACAGCTCTAAGGATCAGAGCTATTTTCTTTGCCAACTTACACAGGAGCAGTTGCAGAACTCCCTTTTTCCAATTGGAGGACTTCTAAAGAGGGAAGTTAGAGAGATAGCCGAAAGGCTCGATCTCCCTACAGCCCATAGAAAAGATTCGCAAGGGTTGTGTTTTGTTGGAAAGATAGATCTTCCTCTCTTTCTACAGCAGAGATTGGAGGCTAAAGAGGGTGATGTTATTGAGATTCCCAGCAGCTATTACCAAAATATAGATAGAGAGTGCAATCCCTTTGGAAAGGGGTATCGCTACAAAAGAGAAGATGGCTCTTTGATTGGAAGGCACAATGGGGCCCACTTCTATACCATTGGCCAAAGAAGAGGTCTAAATATTGGAGGACATACCAATCCTCTATTTGTAATTGGAGTAGATATTTCCGAAAATATTCTCTTTGTTGGAGAGGGGGAGGATCATCCCGGACTCTACAGGGAGTTGATCTCAATTGAGAAGGAGACTCTCCATTGGATACGCCCCGGATTGGAACTCTCATCTTCACAGTCGTTTAGAGTAAAGGCAAGAGTTAGGTATCGTCAAGAACTTCAAGAGGCAACTCTTGTAAATGATAGTGGCAACTATTCGCTTCTATTCGACAAGGCCCAAAGGGGTGTTACTCCAGGGCAGTTTGCCGCCTGCTATATTGAAGAGGAGTTGATCTGTTCGGGGGTAATTGAATAGGCTATCCCTTAAAGTTTGTGATTTTACTTGTTGTCTCTATAGACTCTTTTGGGTATTGAAAAAGAGGAAAGAGAGGTTCGGTCTCTCCCGAAGTGTAGCTCCAAATTGAGGAGTATGCATCCCTCTTCTCTCCCATATGGTGCAGCTCTTTTAGATATGAGTTTATAGAACGGGACTCAACAATATATATCTGCTCCAATTTTTCGATAAGGGGGGTGTGTTCACGGGTATGGTCGTAGGAGAAGGAGAGGATTCTCTTTCCCTCCTTGGATATTCCAATAGTTTTAAATGTAAAGCTTTTACCAACAGCGGGTAGATTTAGAACATTTCTATCTGTAGGAAGAAAGGGGAGTGAGTGCTCTCGCATAAACCTATTTATTCTTTTGGCCAAATTGCTACCCCTCTCCTCTTGGAAAATTCTATTGAGCTCCTCAATCTGCCTATTGCTCATGGAGCCAAAACTCTTCTCCTCTTCTCTCTCCTGTAGAGAGCGGCTATTGGGAACAAAAACTTCTCTATTCTCTTCAAATCCTTTAACTGTAAATGTGTAGTAGGGTACTATTCCAACTGAATTTAATGCTTGACGAAGTTTGGCACTATGCCCTCTTCGCGAGGCGGCTGTATTGAAGACCAATTGGTTGGTAATTATCCATCCGGTCGACAATATCTTTTTGATAGCCCGATCCGCATCGGGGGTAACCTCGAGTGGGCTCTGAAAGTGTGTCTGTATAATAAATTGGGTAATACCTATCTCTTCGCCTCTCTTTTTGAACTCTTTCAAAATCTCAATTAGTTGGTCATCGATTCTCATTGGCAGATAGGCCAAAATTCTGGAGCCCAACCTTACCCGCTGTATCTCATGAAAACGCTTCGATGGAGGAAGCTCTAAATTCCTCTCTCTTTTTCGCCGGGCCATCTTTAAAACTGCATCCAATATCTTCTCCAATACTTTATTACGACTCATAAGAGCATCGCCACCGGTGATAAGGATATCTCTAAGTTGGGAGTCGTTTTCAAAATAGTCCATAAGCTTTTGTAGCTTATTCTGCCAACTCTCTTTTGGCTTAAGTTCATCTTGGTCGAAGTTGAAGCGCTCACTCTGGAAATCATACATTCTTTGGCAAGAGGCGCAGAGCCCACCACAACTTCTCCCGCGAGTTTCGGGAATCATAATGGCAACTTCGGGATATCTACGGTGGATATTATTTCCTTCGGGTAGAAGCCATCCCGCTGCATTTGGTTCGTTTTCAACTACTCTATCCTCCCTCTCCCAAGCTTTTATATTTCCATAGGTCTCAATGAGCGATTCGGTATATAAGATATATGAACGAATAGTTTGATCGTTGAAGCCTGCAGAGGTAGTGTTGAGGAGTGAGATATAGTAGGGGGTGATAAAGAAGGGGATCCCCTTTCTGCGGGCTCGATTCAACATTCGTATTGTCTTGGAGGTCAAGCTCTCATCCATAAATCGGTTGAGCTCTCCGGGAGTTCTTATTGCCATTGCGAGGTGAAATCTAAAATCTTTCCACCACTCCAATACCATCTCTTTTTTCTCCTGATCTGTTGCTCCCTCTTCAAAACGATATTTGGAGTGGATTGCACCCCTTCTCTCTATTTTATCTACTAAAAGTTCAACAATCTTCTCTTTTCTCTCTTTGCGTATCTCTATAACTTCGCTATCCAAGCCGGTTGGCCACCGCCTCATATCTTTTTGAAACTTATAGTTTGAGTAGCTTCGCTCCTTTTGATATCCTGTTGCCCTACTCAAGAGTTGATAGAGATCTTCAAAAAGATCGAGAGAAGTGGTTGTTATTGGACTCTCCTCTTTAAGAAAACAGAAAAGAAGGGAGAAGGTCTCAATAAAAATCTTCTCTTCTCGAGAGAACTCTTTAATATAGGTAGATTCATGGGAGAGCATCTCTATTATAACTTTGGCGCTCTCTACCTCACTATTGACAAGGGAGTTCTCTACTCTCTCATTGGCGAATATTTCCATAAGATTACAAAACTCCTTGGCATTGTCGCTCTCATAGGCCATCTTATATATTTGGGGTAGATTTTTCTTAAATTTATTAAATATTGTCTGTCTCATAATTTTCAATTTTGATTGAGAGCCTATCGTATGCGGGCTCTATTCCTAAGGGTAAAGTATCTATAAGTTCTTGATGGAGACCAATATGGTGTGAGAGATGTGTAAGATAGCATCTTTTGACTTGACTCTCTTTTGCTATAGAGATCGACTCCTCAAGGCAAAAATGGGAGTGGTGACTCTCTTTGCGTATAGTATTTAAAACCAAAGTATGAGAGTGGCTCACTTTTAAGAGTTCTCTCTTTTCTATATTTGAGGCATCGGTTATATATGAAAAGTCTCCAATTTTATATCCGAAGATTGGCAAACTTCCATGTAGAACTCTAATTGGAACTACCTCTACTCCCTCAATCTTGAAAGGGGAGTTTTGAATGATATTTAAATTTAACCGAGGCACTCCCGGGTATCTCCTCTTATCAAATGCGTAGTAATAATCTCTTTTAATAGCATTGGCTACCCGCTCCTCACAGTAGATAGGGAGAGCTTTGTTGTGATTGTAATTGATAGCCCTAACATCGTCTAACCCACCTATATGATCTTTATGTTCGTGCGTCAGAAGAATGGCATCTATATCTCCAATAGATTCTCTGAGCAGCTGATATCTAAAATCAGGACCGGCATCTATCACTATTTTTTTTGTGCCAACCTCAACTAAGAGACTTGATCGTAACCGCTTATCCCTACTATCGGTAGAGGAGCATACTTTACAAGAACATCCAATAACAGGTACCCCTTGAGAAGTTCCCGTTCCAAGAAAGGTCACTTTTATCATCAGGTACTTTTTGCTATCCCAAAGTTAAGATTTTTTATACCTTTACCAAAATTGAAAAATTGAAAGGAAAATTATTTTTAATCCCCTCTCCACTTGGAGATACTACTGTAGAAGAGGTGATACCAAATGGTACCCTGGAGATTATCCGCTCTCTTGACCACTTTATTGTGGAGGAGTTGAGAAGCGGTAGACGATATCTCTCTAAATGTGGATTCAAAGGGATGGTCTCTTCTCTAAAACTCTATAGACTTAACGAACATACCTCCATAGAGGAGATGGAAGAGTATATAACTATTATAGAATCGGGTATCTCAATGGGGATGATAAGTGAAGCGGGCCTTCCGGCAGTTGCCGACCCGGGCTCCAACATGGTGCTCTTGGCACACAATGCAACAATAGAGGTGGTTCCATTGGTGGGGCCATCCTCCCTAATGCTTGCACTGATGGCCTCTGGTAAGAGTGGTCAAAATTTCTCTTTTGTAGGGTACCTTCCTGTGAAAAAAAATGAGAGAAAGGTGAAAATTGAGGAGATTGAGAGAGAGGCCAATAGATTGGGTAGGGCCCATTTGATGATTGAGGCTCCCTACCGCAACGACTCTCTTCTGGCCGACTTTTTGCAGTTCTGCTCCAATGGGACTCTACTCACTATAGCTTCTATGCTCACCTCTCCAGAGGGGTTTGTTATTACTAAAACAATAGAGGAGTGGCGTAAAGCTCCTATAGAGTTAAATAAAAAACCGACTGTTTTTATATTATGAGTAAAGAGGTAGAGTATTTAAAGAGCACAATTGAACTTAAAGAGATGGAGTTTTGGGCCTATCACGGCCACTTCACACAAGAGCAGATTATTGGAAATCGGTTTGTTGTATCGGTTGCTGTAGAGTACGATATCTCTAAAGCGGGCAGGAGCGATCTATTGGAGGATGCTTTAAACTATCAGGAGCTATATAGTGTGGTTGAGAGAGAGATGGCACACACATCACATCTGTTGGAGAGTGTAGCCTCAAGAATTGTAGATGCCCTCTTCAACACATTTCCACAGATTGAGGGAGTTTCACTTGAGCTTTCAAAGATTAATCCCCCTTTGGGAGGGAAGTTGCACAGCTCTAAAGTGACTTTAAAAAAGAGAGGCTATGACCCCAACTCCAAATAATAGGGTAGCATTTGTAACTGTAGGGTGCAAGCTCAATTACTCCGAATCCTCTACTTTAGCGAGAGAGTTTTTAGAGGGTGGCTTTACCCAAGTGCCGCCCAATAGTGAGGCCGATATCTATGTAATAAACAGCTGCTCGGTAACTGAAAATGCCGAAAAAAAGTGTCGCAATTTAATAAGAAGGGTTAGTAGACTCAATAGCGATGCTGTTGTTGCAGTAACCGGCTGCTATGCACAACTCAACCCTTCCCAGATATTGAAGATAGAGGGGGTAGATCTTGTGATGGGGACAAATTACAAAGGAGATCTCTTTAAAGAGGTGTTGCGTATTAGAGAGTTAAAAGAGAGAGATAAGGGATATGCCTTCTCTTGCGATATCTCCTCTGTAGACTCTATCTTTCCTGCCTACTCTTCCGATGAACGGACACGCTCTTTCTTTAAAGTTCAAGAGGGGTGCGACTATAAGTGCAGCTATTGTACTATACCTCTTGCCCGTGGAGCAAGTAGGAATCTTCCTATCGATCTACTTGTGAAAGAGGCTAAAGAGGTGGCTGCTAAAGGGATTAAAGAGTTGGTTCTTACCGGTGTAAATACCGGCGATTTTGGGAAGAGCAGCGGCGAAAGCTTTATTGATCTACTACGCGCTATTGTAACAGTAGAGGGAATAGAGAGGGTGAGGGTCTCCTCTATTGAGCCCAATTTGCTCACAGAAGAGATTATAGAACTCTTTAGCTGTGAAGCCAAATTAATGCCCCATTTTCATCTTCCCCTACAGTCCGGCTCCAATAAGATTTTGGCTGCTATGAAAAGAAGATATAGCCGAGAACTATTTGCCCAAAAGGTAGCTTCAATTAAATCCCGCCTCCCTTTTGCATTTATTGGGGTAGATTTGATTGTCGGTTTTCCGGGGGAGGGGAGGGAGGAGTTTGAAGAGAGCTACCGCTTTATTGAAGAGTGTGCCCCCTCATTTCTGCATCTTTTTCCTTTTTCGAAAAGGAGAGATACTCCTGCATATCTATTTGAAGATGTAGTAGATGAAAAAGAGAAGAGAGAGAGAATAAACTCTTTGACCACCCTTTCTCAGAGGCTTCATGATAACTTTCTCACTCTAAATAGAGGTAGAGAAGAGTTGGTTCTGGTAGAGGGGAGTGAGAGAGACTCCATGTTGCATGGCTATAGTAGAAACTATATTAGGGTAGAAATAGCTCACACAAAGGGGGTAATTGGCCAGATTGTAAAGGTTACTCTCTAATCTTGGCCCTCTCTCTTCTCTTTTTTCCAAATAGATTTCTAAAGAGCTCTTTAAAAGAGTTAAACTCCTCTTGATATACTAAACCTACACCATTTCGTTGGCTAAAATCTAAATAGGTAGAGTATTGGTCGGCAGAGTGGGAGAAGAGTTTACCACGAAAACGCCCCCTCTCATCTATTTTAATCTCTACATCCAAGTCGCCCACAACCTCACCCTGTCTTCCAGAGTATCTACCGCTCCCTATATTGCCATTTACAATAACTCTATTGTTGAAAAGTTGTGCCGAAATAGCGGCATCAAACAGATCTCTACCGTTTTGGCCCGGCTGGTAGTTAAAGCTAAGGTCTAAGGGAATATCCAACTGATTGAAAATTTTATTAATCTGATTTGAAAGTAGATCTGTTGCATTGGAGTAGAGCAGCGTAGAGTTGTTGACAATGCTCGACTGTACATCCGGTATAAAACTTCCCGAAACCAAGAGCGACATTACCTGTCTAACCATCTTATCTTCTGTGTTGAGAGCAGCACTTACCCTTGCTTTGGTTATTGGATCTATTTCGGGGATATCTATATTGAAACCTAAGTTGGGGTTCATTAACTGCCCACTAAGATTTATTTGACAATCTACACTTCGCCGTGAAGAGACGGAACTGGTATCTGATATTAGGGTGTTGATTGAGGCTTTTGTTCTGTAGTGAGCAGTAGCATTGAGATTGGTCTTGTTGAGATCTCCATTGAAACTTATTAACCCACCCTCTGCTATTGTAAAATCTCTTTCGATAAATCCTTGTAAGACAAATTTATATGAACCACTTTGAATACGATAGTCGCCTTGGATTGAGAATAGATCTTTGGTTGGATTGATCTCTAAGGTTATAAGACCACTTCCATATCCTGTTATTATATCGCCCACCGACTTATCTATCTCAATTAGCATCGCAGCATCTGGGGTCATATTTGCTCTTAACTTTATCTCCAATTCGCTCTCCCCACGATAGAGAGTTTCGCGACCCCCTCTTGTGCGTTCCATCCTTTCGGCAGCAGGCTCTCTAAAAGTTAGTAGGGAGTTGCTACTCACTTCGGTTGTTGCAGTTAAGGGGATATGTATGGCACTATTTTTATTGGTTGTCACAGCAAGATCCAACAGTAGCTTATCTAATGGCCCCGTTATCTCCAATTTGCCGGTACCAAAGGCATCTCCATAGAAATCGCTATGATCCTCTTCGGTACAATTTAAAAGCTCAAGATTTACAAAATCTATCGAACTTTTGAACTCCATCTTATCGAAGTGTTGATGGTAGAGCGCTCCATTAACTTTTCCAATATTTCCAAATCTATCTTTTAACTCTACCCCTTTAAACTCGATACTTCTATTAGTGAAATCTATAGGGCCATTAAGGGTATATTTCACTTTGGTAAAATCTACCATTAGAGAGAGATTTTCTGCCCTTGCGTTGCTTCCTGTTAGAGTAAATTTATCCCCTTTGGCATGTAAATTTAAATCTCCACTAATGGTTCCTCCTAAAGAGGAGAATATATCTACAAAGAGAGGTTCCAGGAAGGGGCTGCCTATACCCCTCAATTCAAAGTCTATATCTAACTCTTTTTCTTTAGGGCGGTAGTATCCTATTGCTTTAAGTGGCGTACTGTCGTTAAGGTTATTTTCGGCTATGATATTTACCTGCTTAGTGCTGTCGTTCCATTCGCTCACCAATACCATAGAACCAAAGGGATTGGAATTAAGTTGCATCTCTTCGATCGTTAGTGAAGCATTTACAACGGGAGATTGTAGAAGATTGGTAATCTTGGTGGTACCACTCATAACTCCTTTAAAACTCAATTCATTAGCTGCAAGCAAGTTGCTAATGGGTTCAATATCCATTTTATTTAGAAGGAGTGAGAGTGTGTCGGAAGAGCTTTTGGAGATTCTTCCATCTATAGCCAGGTGCTGATCTTGATAGTGGAGCATAAAGTTGTCTATCTGAGTGACATCTTTATAATTTGAGAGTGTAGAGTTGGAGATTTTCCACTTGGTACCGTTGATATCAACCTCTGAAGGATATATTTTAACCTTACTAAGTAGTAGGCTATCCTCTTCGGATCTTGAAAAGGAGAGTTCGGAATGGAAGTTCAGCCCATTAGCAACACCACTTTGAGCTATATTTGAATATTCGCTCTTGAGAGTTATATTGTTATCTATTGCCATTATCCTCACATTGGCACTCTCTAAGGAGAGTCCGGCAACCTCTACCAAGTTTGAGCTGATGCGGGAACCTATTCCTCTGTGGCTACCTGCCACCTCTATATTTAAATTTGAGGCAGTGCTCTTTTTATAACCCAGTTCATTGCTCTTAAGTGAAATAGAGAGAGTGTCACCCCTCTTAATTTCTCCACTTATCTTGGTGTTGTCGGCTATAATCATACCCGGAAGCAGAAACTGCAATAGTGAGTGGGTTTGATGGAACTCTATATCTATTGTACACTCTGAACTTTTATTCCCATTCTCTATCTGAGGAGGCTCAATTAATGCGCTAACCACACCCGAAGCTATCTCTTTAAATGAGTTTATAAATTGGGGCAGGGGAGAGTTGCCACGAAACCGGCCATCGGCAAAGTTAGATTTTAAATCTATTCGGTAGCTCCCTTTTTGAGAGGAGGAGAGTATAGAGAGCTCTCCTATAGGGTGGGTCCCTTCACTGTTTATATATTGGAACTCTTTAGCTTCAATAGAGCCCTCTATTACCCCTCTTTGCTTTTGGGTAAAATTTGCTGCTGTCTTAAGTGAGAGTGAAGAGATAGTATCCCTATTATCTATATTAAGCGCAGCAAGGTTTGCATATATTATATCGGCAAAAAAATCGTAATGGGACTCCCTCCCTTTTCGAGGTGCGGTAAGATCTACAATTCCTTGAAACATAAGATTTAGATTGGGATCGCGACAGATTAGCTTACCATCAAAGCTACTCTTTTCATATCTTCCTGCTGCAAAAATATTGCTATATGGATAGTTGTTGAGTTCCAACTCCTCTATTCGTAGCGAATCTATAGAGAAGAGATCGCCCCCTCTTTTCTCCTCTCTGAAGAGAGCACTCATCTTGGTAGAAAGGGAGAGTTTGCCAAATAGATCGTTTGATAGAAGTTTTCCCAAATCGAGCCGGTTGGTTTTTATATCTCCACTAATCTCAAATCCGCTATCCCGATGGCTCTTAAAGAGTGCATCGGTATAGATGGTTCCCATATTGGAGGTGAGAGTTCCATTGAGAACAAAATCGGTAAGAAGCCCGGCAAGTCTACCGCTGAACGAATAGCGGGTGAGAGGGGTAATTGCCCTAATATTCTTATCGGGGTAGGAGTTGTCTAAAGAGGCTACAATTGCTGCTATATCGGAAAATGTAGTACTACTTCTTTCTATATCAACAAAGAGCATAGTCTCATCGCCTAACGGAAGTCCAGATATTTTTGAGTTTAATTTTAAAGTAGAAATTCCCGATTTGGAAGAGAGTTGAAGATTTTTTGCAGAGAGGTTGGCAATAGGCCCGGAAATCTCACCTTCAAAGTTGATATAGAGCTTATTATCTTTTAAATCAGAAGCAAAAAATGAGAGAGAGTTAAAGTCTATATGGGAATTGTAAAAGCTGGTCTGGAAATTGACCCGCTCTAAGAAATTTTTAAATGGTTTTGGAGAGTCCCAAAGTAGATTGAACTGTGTAGAGTTGAGCTTTGAGTAGATGTCTTGTAGATGAAACTGCTCCATCTTTACTGCTCCATTGGTAAGTAGCAAATTGGCCTTTAACTCATCTACCCTGTACCCGCTCTGCTCTTTAAAGTTTAAATCTAATCCTTTGGCACGCAGGGAATCTCCTTGAAAAGAGAGTTGTTCTACAGCTAAGTTGATGGAGTGTAGATAGAGATTGGAAAAGTTTATTACCCCCTTCTCTTCTCTCTTAAAACTATCCGAAAGAGTATCTTTAAGGGTGAAGATAAAATCCTTAACGGTAATATTGGAGGCATCTATAGTAAAATTGGACTCTCCTTCACTTTCACTACTCTCTTTTGAGGTAAAGAGGAGATCTAAATTGGTAGTAGAATCGTTGAGCTGGACAATATTGAACTCTCCCCTTTCCAATTTTAGATTGTCGATATGCAGCTCCCCCGACAGGAGTGGGCGGGGATGAAATTTTAGAGAGAGTTTCTCTATTGCCGCAACTCTCGATCCATCTTCTGCAGAGAGTGTGAGATTGGTCACTATAAGTTTTCTAAAAAAAAGATAGTAGACTCTCCCAATCTTAACCTCCCCCTCAATTTTTACCATTAAACTTTTAGCCACTCTATTGGCAATTATAGTTTGAACGGGTGAGAGTTGAAGAGTAAAGAGTATTCCTATCTGCAATAAAAGGAGCAGAATAAGCGTCTTGCCTACTATTTTTTTGAATCTTCCTATTGTTGCTTAATTTTGTTCTGTAAACTATCGTACTCTATAAAAGTATAAAAATAGCTATTTAATATATATTTTATTTAAAATAGTTGATGAATATTACAGTTTTGGCAATAGAGTCCTCCTGCGACGACACTTCTGCAGCTCTTTTGAGGGATGGAGTTGTTCTCTCTAATCTTATGGCCACTCAGAAGGAGCATAATGAGTTTGGCGGTGTGGTACCTGAATTGGCCTCTAGGGCCCATCAGCGAAATTTGGTTAGAGTAGTAGATAGTGCTTTGAAAGAGAGTGGGATTTCACTTAAAGAGGTAGATGTTATAGGCTACACACGGGGCCCCGGTCTTTTGGGCTCTTTAATAGTAGGCTCCTCTTTTGCAAAGGCTCTCTCGTTGGCTCTAAAAAAGCCCTTGGTAGATGTAAACCATATTCAGGGGCATCTGCTCTCCATTTTTTTAAAGGAGGAGGGTGAGAGCGATAGAGAGGATCCTAAATTTCCATTTATTTCACTTTTGGTTTCCGGCGGACACACTCAAATTATTGAAGTACAGAGCCCTTTGGAGTATAAAATTTTAGGAGGTACCATTGATGATGCTGCCGGTGAAGCGCTGGACAAGTGTGCCAAACTTTTGGGCTTGGGATATCCCGGTGGTCCTATCGTAGATAGATTGGCAAAAGATGGCAACAATAGAAGATTCAACTTCTCAAAAGCCGATGTTAAGGGGTTGGATTTCAGTTTTAGCGGTGTAAAAACTTCACTACTCTATTTTTTGAGAGAGCGCCTAAGAGAGAACCCCAACTTTATTGAGGAGAATCTCAACGATATATGCGCTTCATACCAATATAGGGTTGTCGAGAGCCTTTTAGAGAAGTTGGTTGTAGCATCACACCAGAGGGGAATTGGTGAGATAGCTCTTGCCGGTGGTGTATCTGCAAACTCATATCTTAGAGCAAGGGTGGGGGAGATAGGCGATAGAGAGGGGTGGAGAGTCTATCTGCCACCCCTCAAATATACAACCGATAATGCAGCAATGATTGCAATTGCCGCATATCATAAATATATGGCAGGATATAGAGCTCACGGCAATCTGGCCCCCTTCTCAAGGCTAAGTATGGAGTAGCAGAGAGTTACTATCTCACTCTAACAACCGCTACACCCGGCGCATCCCCCAGAGTCACAGTCTGATAGCGGAGGAGTTACCCCTCCCCATTTTAACTCCTCTTCGGTTGCCTCTCTAATAGCCTCTACCTTTCCCACAAAGTGTAGTGTAGAGCCGGCCAAAGGGTGGTTAAAATCTAAAGTAACACTCTCTTCCTCAACTTTTTCAACTACCCCTTGGAGTCTATTCCCTTCGGAATCTTGCATAGGAATGATGTTACCAATGGTTAAGAGCCCCTTTTCAATCTTTCCATCTACTTTAAAAAGATCTTTGGAGAGTTTAACAATAGCCTCGCTGTTTACTACACCGTATCCCTCTTCGGGTGAGAGTTGGAAATCAAAACTATCTCCAATTTTTTTATTGAGAAGATTGGCTTCAAACTTGGGCAGAAGGTATCCGCTTCCAAAGAGGAACTCTAAAGGTTGGGAGGCATCTACCTCTTCAATAAGTTCCCCCTCTACCGTTAAGGTGTAGGAGAGTGAAATCACTCTCTCTAATTCAATTTTCATATATCCGATTGTTGTTTAATTTCTATATTTTCTTCTATCTCTTCTTCTGGTACCAACCGCTCAATTTTATAGCCAAATAGAGCTACCAATAGAGTTAAGAGAGGGGTGGCTATATTAAAAAAGCAGTAGGGAAGATAGCTTAAGGTGGCAACCCCTAAAACTGTAGATTGTACAACACCGCAGGTGTTCCATGGCACCAAAACAGAGGTTACGGTACCGGCATCTTCTAATGTACGGCTTAGAAGTTGAGGCTTGTATCCCATCTTTCTATAGCTTTCCGAAAACATCTTTCCCGGTATTAAGATAGAGATATATTGTTCGCTTAAAGCAATGTTAAAGAGAATAGTAGTGAGAGTAGTGGAGGCTACTAACGAAAATCCACTCTTTACGAATGAGACAATCTTCTCTGTGAGTGTAGCAATCATACCACTTGCCGACATTGCTCCTCCAAAGGCTACAACCATCAATATAATCCAAACCGTATCCAACATCCCAGACATCCCAGAGGTGGTGAGGAGCTTATTTAACATTACATCTCCTGTCTCTATTGTTGTTTTGGAAGAGAGTATCTTTAGTGTAGAAAAGAGAGCCCCCTCTAACTTTGAGAGACTCTCTGGCACTATTTGGGCTATTAGATGGGGTTGCACCAATAGAGCTAAAATTGCCCCCAAGAGGGCCGAAATAGCAAGAGTGATAAAAGGGGGAACTTTTTTTACTATCAAGAGAATTGTGGCGAGTGGGAGAAGAAAAAGGGCTGGAGAGATATTAAAAGTTGTAGAGAGTAGTTGTAGCTGTCCATCTATCTCCAACCCCCCTTGTTGTGGAAGAAGGAAGCCTGCAGTTCCAAAAAATATAAGGGTGAGTATAAAGGCGGGTATTGTGGTAATCAACATATAGCGAATGTGGAGGTATAGATCTACCCCCGCAACAGAGGCTGCA
>Ga0265293_10007536_pt1 | contig 16668 bp, 19 predicted proteins | sample Munlanlewell138R_FD_192505 | JGI IMG/M metagenome (GOLD analysis project Ga0265293, IMG submission 192505) | Leachate microbial communities from a municipal landfill in Southern Ontario, Canada - Leachate well 138R | ecosystem: Engineered > Solid waste > Landfill > Unclassified | place: Canada...
TTCGTCTCGTGGATGACGATCGCGGGTAATGGTGCGGCCGAATCGATCAGCCGCAGTACCGGCGCGAACCCGCTCGATCTGTTCTTTCACCCGACCGAGTTGTTCGTGGGCCACTGGGCAGTGCTCACCATGGAGTGGCTGATGATCACCGGATCCTTCGCGTGCGCGATGGCATTCCACAACGCTGCTTCGCGCTACGGATATGCGCTGGGACGGGAAGGCCTTCTCCCTCGGGCGCTCGGACGCACCCATTCCCGCCACCGCTCACCATTTGTTTCGTCCACCATCCAGACCGTGGTCGCCGGGCTTTGGCTCACCGGCTTTGCGGTCTTCCGTAAAGACCCGTATCTGGACGCTTTCGTCTTGCTCGCGGTGCTCGGCACGTTCTCACTGCTGATCGTGCAGACCACCACGATGGTTGCTGTCTTCCGCTACTTCATGAAGCACCACCCGCACGAGAGCGTCTGGCGCACGAAGGTGGCCCCTGTCGCCGGTGGCATCGGTATGGCCGCAGTGGTCCTCTTGATGATCGACAACCTGGACACCGCAGCCGGCCCCGCCGCGTCGTCACTGCTGTTCAAACTGGTGCCCTACATCTCCGGTGGACTGTTCGTCTGGGGCGTGGCACAGGCGTTGTACCTCCGCAAACGCGACCCGGTGAAATACGAAACCATCGGACATGTTGTCCTGGCAGAGGATTCGCACGCACCGGTGGTGGTCGACGACCAGGAGGCAGGCGAAGCGGGAGACCTCGCCGAGATCGTCGAACATGAGGGGTGGCACGGGACATCGTCCTGACCGATACCCACGGCAGCCAGCCGACCTTCGGCCCCCCGCCTCCGGCGCACGTCCGGGACGGGGTTCCGAAGGCGCGACAGTGCCGGGCAAGGCAATGTTCTGCCCGGCACTTACCGCTCGTCACACCATGAGAGTGAGACCGCAATGACCCGGGGATTTCGGCGAATTTCCTGGTTGTGCAACGAGACGGGAACGGTCGGCGAAGCCATGGGGCGAAAGCACGTTCCGTTGGATGATCGAAAAGTAGATCTCAACCTGGTTGAGTCAGGAGTCGTGAACCGCGGTGCCCGGTGATCAGCGGCGACAGGCCCTTGCACAGGATCTGCTTTCCCGCGATCTCGGTATGTCCGTAGTTGGCATCATGTTTGGCGTGGCCGTAGACCGAATGGAAAACCCTGTGGAACAACACCATCGGCTACTCTCCGGCGATTCCACGCCCGGGATGAACAAAGCCTCCCCTGCCCACCCGGCCATCCCTGGCCCAACCGGACACAACAGGAAAGCTGGTGCAGGACAGCGGATCACTGCTTCCCGCACCATTGCCAGCCGCCTCAATCTCGTAGAAATCAGCTCCCCGACAGCACGAATCACTGATCCACGGTTTCAGGCTTAGCCTGGATTCACCGATCGGACCGTCGATGTGTAGTTGAGTTTGATTGTGCGGCTTGGATCCGGGGTGGTCGGAGGTGTGGGTGCGGTTGATCGCCCGATCTCGGTGTCGGGTTGTTCCTGTGGGGATTTCGTCTCGGGTGGGCGGCTGGGGTTGTTCTGTTAGGTGATGATGGGCTGGTTTCGGTGAAACCGGCTGTTGAACAGCGTGTTCCACGCCTGTTCCCAGGGCCAGGTGTGTGGTAGGTGCAGGGTCAGGCGGCGGGCGGAGGAGGCGATGCGAGCCGGCACGCTGATCAGGGTGCGACGGATGGTGGCGGTGCGGGCTGTGGCCAGCCCCGGGCCGGTGAGGGTGGCAGCGGCGCGGGTGAGGTTGAACGCGATGGTGGCCAGGACCAGTCAGGCAGCGTTGGCCGAGAAACGTCCTGAAGGTAGGTGGGCCAGAGCGGAGTCTTTGAGGCCAGTGTGGACCTGCTCGATGATGGCGTGCCCGCGGTGGGTTTTGTCGGCGGTGACGGTATCGAGGTCGGTGGTTGGTGAAGAAGGCGTGGAAGCGCCAGATGTCGAACAGGGTGGCCTGCCCATCGGCGCTGGTGGGGTTGAGGTCGGGGATGCGACGCACCACCAACCGGCCGGGGATCTGCTCGCTGGTCTTGCGCGAGCTGAACGCGGTGAAGTCGATTTCGGCGACTTCACCGCGTGAGATCCATCGCTGGGTTGGGTTCGTCGAAGATCGCGTCGGTGTACTCGATCGGGATCCAGGCATCTTCGCTGATCTGTGCGATAGCTGCTTCGACCTTTGGGGTCCAAACGCACGGTGATCGACACCTCGGCACCACCGCGCAGGGCTGCGGCCACGGTCAGATGCCCGTAGAACGCCGAGGCCGCCCGCAGCAGCGGCCGGGTAGCCGCCTGCGGTGAGCGCAGGCGTTTCACGGTGGCCAGCGTGTCACCGACGATGCGGGCGGCTCCGCGTGGTGGACCCGCAGGCGCATTTGCGTAGGCGTTGGCCGGTGATCACCGGTGCAACCTCGTCGGTGGTGACCGTGGCGAGCAATGCATTCAATCCGCGGAACCCCGGAGTAGCCATAGCCGGATCCTTGTTTGGCGTATCCGTGCAGTTCGATGATGGTGTCATCGAGATCGACGCACACCGGGCCGTCAATCCCGGCCAGCACACCGGGGTGTGCTGGGCCAGTACGGTCAACAATCGGCTGGCCACGGCGTCGAGTTGGCGGACATGACCGAAGGTGAACTCCCGCAGGAACGAGCCCAACGTCGAGGGCGCATACGGGCGATCGAAGATCGTGCGCATTGCGCCGTGGCGCAGCAGTCGCATGTCCTCGATGCTGTCGGCGCCGGCGACCATGCCCGCGACCAACGAGCAGACTTTGGCCCCCGCGTTGGCGCCCTGTCGGTCGGAACCGTGAGGTGCTCATCAGGCCAACACGGCCAGCCCGCATTTCTGGACCAGGGCCGCGATCGGGACCAGCCCGGCACACGACACCAGATTCGGATCATCGAAGAGCGCTGAGGCTACCGGGCGAGTGTGAGATAGTTGCATCTACGAGATGCCCTTCCTCGTGGCTGAATTTGATCCTCAAGAAATCTCATTCTTCCACCACGACAGGGCATTTCGCCTACACGACCCACTTCGTGCTGCTACCCAATCGGTGAATCCAGGCTTAGGCTCGCGCGCTTGGTCCGTAAGCAAGCTCCAATGTGCTCGCACCGTTGATGAATCGGTCTGCGCGGAGCTGACTGATGTCGATGGGTGATTCGTGACCCAGGATCTCGTCAGCGAGGCATTCGCCGATCGATGGGGCCAACTTGAACCCGTGACCGCTGTTTCCTACCGCCATGAACAGTCCGTCTAGGCCCGGAGCGGTGCCGACAATCGGATGCCAGTCCGGTGTGAAGTCGTACGGGCCGGCCCAGCCGCGCTGTGGTCGTGCATTTGCCAGAGCGGGGAACCTGCGCCGGAGACGCTCACTGAGCAGCTGGTCGTGTTTCCCCGATGGGGAGTAGTCGAACCCTTCAAGTATATCGACCGGTCGCTCCGGGGCGTACGCAACAGCCATGAATTCGTTGGCTTTATCCGGGCGCACCACCAAGCCGGAGACGCCGTCAGAACAGACGACTTGGGGAATCAGGCTGCCTGACGTGACGCGCCACACCGATACCTCGATCCTGCGCAGGCGAATTGGCGGTTCCCACCCGGCGTCTGCCAGTAGCGGGCGTGCCCAGGCGCCGGCGGCAACGACAACAGTTCCCGCCTCGACCACGCCGCAGGAGGTACGAACGCCTACGACGCGGCCGTGACGGACAACCAGCGATTCGACGGCCGTGCCGAAGCGCGCTTCCATACCCATCGCCGCCGCCGCGGTAATCCACCCCAAGATCATTAGGTAAGAGTTTGCAAAGCCGCCGTCCGGTTCGTAGGCGCCGCCTGCGACACCCTCGAGGCTAAGTAGCGGTTCAATGTCGGCGATGTCGTCGGCTGATACGAACCGGGTGTCGAGTCCCAGGCGTTGGAGTCGGCGCACGTTTCCGATGCAGGCATCGAGGCGCTCGGGTGGTACCGCCAACAGAAACCCGGACCGTACGAAGCCGGCGTCGGCGACTCCGACTTCGCGGGGCCAATTGCGGATTATCTCAGCCCCGCGTATCGCCAGTTTGGCGGTGACGTCGTTGGAGTAGTGGTGCCGAACCATCCCGACAGTGCGCCCCGAGTCGCCTGACGCGGGCATTCCTTGGTCCAGAAGAAGGACGCGTCCCGCGCCCTTCCGCGTGAGCTGATATGCGACCGAGGCACCGAATAGACCGGCCCCCACCACTATTACGTCTGCTGTCGACGGCATTTGGCCGCGGACTTCCTGCAGCACGTCACCACCCATGATCTTTTCCTTACTCAATAGTTAAGTTCCCAAGCATGATCGATCCAGGCCCGATTGGATGTGTTCGACCATCGACAAGCGAGCACTGTCGGGATCTGCGCCGTCCATCGCCTGAATGAGCATCTCGTGGTCGTGAACGAAGTCTCGGTACGAGCTAGCTGCTGAGAACTGCGAGTACGTGAGGGCTGTTTGACTCCGGTTCCAGATTGTGTCGTACATATCGACCAGATAACTGTTGCCGGTCGCGACGACGACGCCCCTGTGGAACAGACGATTGGCGTCGAACGACTCCCAGGTCGAACTTTGCGGACGCTCGGCAAGCTGTGTCAGGAGTGCGCGCAAGGTATCGAGCGGTGGTGGTTCGTGCTGAACAAGCTGCGAGGCGGCGAACCCCTCGACTGCCATCCTCGCCACATAGAAGTCATGAGTGTCGCGAGCTGAAGGCTCGCGTACGAGGTATCCCTTCCTGCCGGCGGGCTCAACCACGCCATCGCGATGGAGACGCTGGAGTGCATCGCGTATCGGAGTTCGGCTTACATCGAGGTCTTCTGCGAGGCGGTCCATGACCAATCTGTCGCCCGGCTGAATGCGACCTTCCATCAGTGCGCTGAGCAACGTCTCATAAACTTCTGTGGCCAGGGTGCTCGCACTGCGGTTGATCGGAGTCAGTACCGGGGGCCCGCCTGCCCTGTGTTCCGTCGTCATTCTCTTCCGTCCTTTCGCCAGCCATCCGCCTGGTCGGCCCGTTATTCGGCCAGCAGTGCGGATAGTTCCTCCGTCTGGCGACGGACACCGTCCGCTGCGACTTGGAGGGCGGCAAGCTCATCGGACGCCAGTGGAAGTTCAACCACGGACTGCAGACCGTTAAGCGTCAACCTTGCGGTCACGCCAACCACCACCTTATTGATGTTATAGCAGCTCTCGACCATTACCGAGACTGGTATTGGGCCCGGGCGGGCGCCCCGCAGGGCTTGGAGCACATCGAGGGCGGCGTGGGCGGGGGCGATGGCTGGAGGTTTCGATGGGCGCAGGCTTTGCACGTAGCCGGGCGCGTCGGCGGCAACAGCCAACGCTGCATTTACCTCGGCGGGCCTTAGGACATCTTGGAGAGAACGTCCGCGCACCCGGGCGGCTGATAACGGGCACATGTAGTTCCCGTCCGCTCCGATGGCGATGGCGTCTACCTCCGCGGGGGAGACGTTGGCCGCGGAGGCCAGGGCGTTAGTCAGGCGGGCGGAAGCGATGGTCGCTCCGGTACCTATGACGCGCTCGGGGGCGAGATTTCCTGCGCGCTGTAACTGAGTCGTGAATGCTTCAGACGGCCACCCGGCAAACACCACGACGGCGTCGGGAGCATAAGTTGCGATGGCGTCGCCTGTCATCTGGGTTTCCCCCAGCATCGGCACCAGATTCGGCGGGCCCAAGGAACCCGCCGACTCGGGTGCGACGACGACTACATCAGCGCCCACCAGCGACGAAAAGTCCGCACCACCAAAAACACGAGTGCTCGTACCCGTCAACGATCTGGCGTGTTCTAGGTCCACGGCGACGCGCTCGGCGAGCCCGGGCACCAAGTCGATGAGCATGACGCTCGTGGCGGATCCAGTGGAGGCGATCAGGCTGGCCAGCATGCTGCCCAGGCTGTGGGCTCCCAGGATTGCGACCCGGGGAATCTGGACGGGGGAGATGTTGCTCTGCCGCACCGCGGGGACAAATCCTGGGTGCCGTCGGTACAAGGTACGACTCAGCGCGCGGCCAGGTTCGGTACTCAGTGGTGGGGCGGGCGTTGCCGGTGCGCGTAACAAGCGCATGCCAAGGCGATCAAATACATCCAGCGCCTGAGGCGTCACGATATCTTGCGGGTCCACAACAACTTTGCGTTGCCCGCGACGGTAGGCGTCGCGGACGACTCCCTCGCCGATCACGGTCGTCATTCGCGGCCTTCAAGCTCCGTCAGTGCCGCTACCGCGGTTTCGACCGCAGTACGCACATCAGCTTCTGACCCGGTCATGAACAGCCGGCCGAAGCGGCCGACGGAGTTCACATCCAAGAAGTTGATGGAGGCTGCCTTTTCCGCTTCGTTTGCTGCCGCCATGATGTATGCCGCCGGCGAGCATTCAACGATCCCGAGCGTGTTTCCAGGGACCAGCAGCGAGCCGGCCTTGCGCTTGTTGAGCAGCTGAGCTTGGTAGGACTCGACTGACGTAATCACCTGGCGCGACTCTACTTTCGCGGCACGGCGGCTTTCGAGAGGAAGATCCAGGTAGGAGAGCAGCGCTTCGCGGGCCGCCGAGATCTCTGAATTCACTGGAGAACGCAGGACAAAGAAGCCGAACTCGCGTTCCACCACTTGCGAACAAGCCTGCACATCGGCGGCTTTGAGAGCAACATCGACAACGCGAAACACCTCGTTGCCAGGGCCCATTTCCCCGATGAGAAGGGTGTCGCCCGCGAGCGGAACTGCGCCTTGGACAACTGCGCCCGTGTATGCAGCGAACTGCGGCTGTAATCTGTCGATTTGGAGAAGCGCACGAAGGTCGAAACCAGAATTGCTGGCCATCAGGATTTCCTCTCGTCGAGCAGGTCAGTGATTGAGCGCCACGGCCGGGACTCGTAAGCCACACGCTTGATATTGATGAGGTGTAGTGCTGTGACGTTGTCCGAGACGATGGAACCGGACGCTGTGCCAGTGCCCAGCATGAAGCTGGGATCGATGTCGCAGGACCATCCGATGCCGCCGTGAAGGCATGGGGAATCGACCAAGATGCGGGCTGCAGAGATGCGCGAGAACCTGGTCACCACTTCGGGATCCGCAGCATGCACCGCAGCCGTATGGCCCAGTCCGCCAAACTGCAGGATCTCTTCGGCACGGCGAATACCGTCTTCCGCACCGTCGGCGACATAGAACGCCAACACCGGCGCAAGCTTCTCTGCAGAGAGCGGCACATTTCGACCGACTGTGTCGAGCTCCGCGAGAAGGACTCTGGTATCAGGCGGTGGCTGGAATCCTGCCAGTTCGCCGAGGCGCTGGGGTGACTGTCCGACGCTGTCAACAGTCAACGCTCCGTTGGGCTGGAACAGAACGTCGGCAAGGGCATCGGCTTCGCGCCAGGTACAGAAGTATCCGCCTGCAGAGCGCAACGCATGGCGCAGGCGGTCGGCGATCGGCCGATCGACGATCACTGCTTGCTCCGCGACGCATGCTGTTCCGTAGTCAAACGACTTCGAACTCAGGAGCATGTCCGCAATCTCGTCGAGGTTCTCGGATCTACTGCGATCGACGTAGACAGGAACGTTTCCGGGGCCCACCGCCAACGTTGGTTTACCGGAGGAATAAGCCGCCCGGACCATCGCCGACCCGCCCGTGGCCATTACCACTGCCGTGCGGCGGTGCCGCATCAGCTCTTGGGTCCCCGCGAGATCACCGCCAGTCAGACATTGGATCAATCCGCGAGGCGCACCGGCGGTTTCCGCAGCCTCGGCCATAATCCGAGCGGTCTCGGCACAGCAGTGTGCAGCCCGTGGATGGGGCGCGTGGACAACCGCGTTGCCGGCTTTGATTGCGGACAGGGTTTTGAAGATGATCGTGGCAGTCGGATTGGTGACTGGGATAATCGCGGCCACTACCCCCATCGGCTCGCCGATGCCGGCTACTCGCGTGACTTCGTCGCGCCAAAGTACGCCGAGCGTCCGAACAGTTCGCAGCCAGTCCGATACTGCGACGGTGTTGAAGAGATTCTTCAACTCCTTATCGTCGACATTGCCGTAACGAGTTTCCTCGACGGCCATGGCGCCCAGTCGTCGTGCCTCAGGTGCAACTGCACGCGCGATGATATCCACTAATCGGTCGACCGCATCGGGAGTCCATCGACGGAACTGCTCCCACGCGACGTATGCGGATTCGACCGCATCACGCGCTTCGACAATACTGTCGAGGTCGGAGTAGGTCAGGCTCATGTGAGCACCTCCTGGGCTAATGCAGCGTCGGCGCCGTCGATGGCTCGGCGGATTTCATCTGGGCGCATTCCTTCGAGTCCCAGTGAGGCCATCGTGCGGCCATTGCGTGCGTGATCGATTCCGTGTAGGGCGGAGGCCAGCGTTATCATTGCCGAGGTCACCGGCGTTGGCACCCCAGCGGTGGCGGCGGCGCTAGCCAGCGGCACCAGACTGGTTGCCACCGCATCATGTACGGCGGGATCATCTGGTGCGGGACATGGGATCTTGCCGTACACAGCAATCTCGTCCAGTGCATTGCCGAGATCCTTCTCGACGGTCCCGAATGTTGCTTCTAGCCACTCGGAAAGGCTCGAAAGATCTCTGACGCCGTAGGCAAACGCGGTTCGCATGCGCTCTTGATCTAGTCGTCGCACCACGGTCTCGACCAACTCCACAGGGAGCCGATCGCGCAGTGTTGCACGACCCTGCGCTGAAGCAGCAAGCAAGGCTGGGGCAGCCAGAAGCAGGCCGGCCATGTTCGCGAAGCTAGTTTCGAGCACGCTATCGGCCGCCCGTAACATCGGAAACAGATGCCTCATCGAATCAACGACTGATGCTGTGTCGGCATTGGAAAGCGCGGCCGCCAGAACGACTCGGTGTTCGGCCTCGACGATCAAGTGCCCTGGGTGTGGCTGCGTGACGATATACGGGGCAATGCACATCTCCAGGACGATCGCGTCGGCACGGGAGCGCTGATTCCGAAGAACCCGGGCGACTTCCAACGCACCCATGCTCTGCCCGGGTGCCAAGACCACGATCTGTCCAGTTTTGAGCAGCGGTGCTAGCAGTGTCGCGTATGTGGCATGGACCGATGCCGGCCCCGTCAGCAGCACGACATCCGCGTGCTTGACTGCGACATCCAACTGGGGAGCGGCCTGAATGGTCGGCTCGTGCACGTTGGTATCAACGGGTGCCACGCGGTGCGTCCCGGCGGAGGTTCCGCCGTCGACTGAAATCGACTCCGCATCAACGAGTTTGCGATACTCACTGTCAAATGGCGTATGTAGTGTGACGCGGCAACCTGCCGTTAAGGCCGAGCAGGCGATCGCCTGGCCGACTGGATCGGCACCGATAACCGCGACAGAAGAGATCTTCGTGCTCTGCCCCGGAACAGGAGATTCTTCGTAATTGGCGAGCATCTGCTCGAACATGATTCCTCCGATCGCGATTCGAACCATGTTGGACGCCAGTGCATTCCGATGCTAGGAGAGCACAGGAATGCACTGGCGGCCGAACTGGCCTCTCGATTCAGTTGCTCAGGACGCGATTTCGGGCAACGCGCGCACCAGGTCGGTGTGCGGCCGGGCAATGACATGCACCGACATCACTTCGCCGACCTTGTTGGCCGCCACGCCGCCGGCATCCGTGGCGGCCTTCACTGCACCCACGTCCCCACGCACGATTACAGCTACGATCCCGCCGCCGGATTGCTGCTTTGCAATGAGTTCGACATTTGCGGCCTTAACCATCGCGTCTGCGGCTTCCAGCGCTGGTACGACGCCACGAGTCTCGATCATGCCAAGCGCTACCTGTGGAACTTCTGACATCTGAGCAGCCTCCTCTTTGTGTCGGAGCCGGCGCAGTTGTCCGGCATTTTGACTGTTCGTGTACCGTATACGATAATCACGGGGTGGTCAAGGCTGCTCTCGGAACATCAGGAAAGGCCTTGTGGCATAGGCCATTGTGACGCAGGAGGCGCCGCTCGGCCGTGGTGAACCCGACCTGGCGGATTCCGTCTTTGCGACCGGACCGTGAGTGGCTCCGGGGGTTCACCTGGGCGCCACGTCAGACCGGAGAGCCGATCTGTGAAAAATTAAACCCAGCCATTGCCGCCTTGCAGATCTTCGTATACGGTGCACGAACGGAGGAGCGTATGTGATTTGCAGCCCAGTCAGCGCACGATGGTGGGATCACCCACATGCAGCGGCCCCCCGTCATCAATATCAATGAGGCCCAAATCCATATCAGCAGGAACGGGTTCACGACCACGCATCGTCCAGGAGGACACCATGGAAATCACTTCCAACCGGCTTCAGAGCCGCAGCGGCGCTGAGGCTTCCAAGGCGGCGCTTACCCGCATCATCGAGGACGCGGACGCCGGGCATCTCAAAGAAATCGAGATCCTGTGGCCTGACCACCAGGGACACCCCCGGGGGAAGCGTGTCCCAGTGAGCCACTTCCTGGAAAAGGCCGGCGGTTCGGGTATCGCTTTCTGTGACGTGGTGCTGGCCTGGGATGTTCTGGGCGATGTCGTCGAGGGGATGCGCGCCTCCAATTGGGAAACGGGGATGCCGGACATCGTTGCTCGTCCGGACTTGAGCACGTTCCGCTACCTTCCGTGGCGTTCAGATGCTGGTGTGGTTCTTTGTGACCTGGTCGACCATCACGGCCAACCGGTTCCGACTGCGCCTCGGTCAGTCCTGCATCGAGCAGTCGAACGGCTAGCTGAACTAGGCTATACGGCGTCCGTCGGTGTTGAGATCGAGTTCTACCTTCTTGATGCGGCGTCTAAGCCCATCGTCGATGGCCTGCAGGCGTACTCCTTGGAGCGAGCCAACGCCATGGAACCGGTCTTCGGCGCGTTGACCCGCGGACTGGATGGCTTCGTTGACGTCGAAGCTGGGAACGTGGAATACGGCCCGGGGCAATGCGAGTTCAACATTCGGCACGACGAACCGCTCCGAGTAGCGGGCGATGCAACTGCCTTCCGCTATGCGGTGCGGGAGATCGCCCGCAGGGCAGGCGCAGGTGTCACATTCATGGCCAAGCCATTCAACGTGTACTCCGGTAGCTCGATGCACCTTCATGTTTCGTTGTGGCGCGACGGAAAGCCGGCGATGGGTCTCGACGGAGATGGTCGCGAGAATGATGTGATGCGGCATGCCGCTGCAGGTATCCTCGCCAATCTTCCGGGCCTTGCGCTCTACCAGGCCCCTACCGTCAATGGCTATCGACGTTTTGAGCCGGACTCCTTCGCCCCAACTACTTCCGGATGGAGCGTCGACAACCGAACCTCTGCGCTTCGCTCGCTGCGTGAAGGTCCGTCAAGCACCCGGCTGGAACTCCGGACCCCGGGCGCCGACGCCGAACCGCATTGGGCGATTGCCAGCCTGCTGGCAGCGGTAGTCCTCGGCCTCGAGGATGCTGCCGAACCGCCTGCACAAGGTGTTGGAAACATGTATGGAGTCGGGGATCCATTACCGCTCACCCTGGCTGAGGCGATCGAAGCCGCCGAAGATAACCCGAGGATCATTGAGATTCTGGGGAAGGACGCTGCTGCGGACTATGCGACCTTGGCGCGTGCCGAATGGCGAAACTTCATTTCCACAGTCAGCGACTGGGACCGTGACCGGTACCTGAACATCTGAACTTCGCCGGGCCTGGGATAGGAGTCCTGGATGAGGCAGTTTGCCTCTGGCCCAGGACTTCTCCCGCCTGGCAACAGTCGACTGCGCGCTCGCTGGTCGCACATTGGGCTCGGGCGCGCTGGCACCCGGGATCAACTCGGGGGTCAGTGGCGCCTGAACTCCCGTCTTCCCGAACGCCTCAGGAGAAAGGAACCGCGTGAACTGCTTCGAAAGAGAACTCGCAACGTATTTTCTTGCATGGCTTCCTTTTTCCGGCCCAGAACCCGACGAAGTTTTCGCCCAGTTCGGAATGACACGTTCGCGTGCCGCCGGGCAACTTCTGGCAGTTGTCAGCGAGGCGCGTCGGAGCGTACCTGCGAAGAATTTGAAAATGACACATCGTGATCGCGAACTGCTCGCGAAACTAATCAGGAACCAAAGCAAACTAAGACTCCTGCAGGTGGATGGCGAGGTGTTTCGCCCGGCATACCCCAACCGGTAATCGGGTTGACTCTCGGTGGTGGACGTCTTACTGGTGGGACTGCTCGTCCTGCGGGAAGTCTGTCCGGGCGTCGGGCAAACGCAAAAGTACACCCCGGAGTTCTGGGACCGGCCGCCTGCGTGGTGATCGATACGGGCGCCCGATTGCTCACGTGGCCACTGAGGTCGGGGTCGGTGAGCAATTGCTTGGCCGCCGCCGCTGCACCCCGGCCCGCGCATGCGCGTCCCGCTTGTGCCGGCACACCGCGCCGGCGGCGGCGACCGCGGCCGCGTCGAATCCGGGCGGCACCGGGCCGTCGGCCACCAGCGCACGCACCAGGGCCGCCTGGCGCTGTGCCAACGTGTCGGACCCCGTCATGTCCACACCTCCCGAGCTCGCGTCGTAATCGGTTCGGCCCCAGCCGCTTCGGCGATCTCGTCGAGCTCGTCGAACAGCTCCGCGGCCGGCGGGTAGCGGCCGTCGCGCTCCAGCATGAACGGGACGTCGACCCGGTCACGCAGCGCCGTCACCAGGTCCAGGACCTCGCGCGGGGTCCGCGCGGTGTGGGTGTCGTGATAGAAATCGTCACCCGCATGGCCACCGGCGACATGGCTGTAGGCCACCTGCTCCACCGGTAACCGCGCCAGCTCGTGGTGCGGGTCGCGGCCGCGGTTGCGGGCGTTGGCATAGACGTTCGCGACGTCGAGCACCAGCAGCACCCCGCAGCGCTCCACCAGCTCGGTGAGGAACTCCGACTCGGTGAGGTCGGACTCCGGCCACTCCAGGAACGACGCCACGTTCTCCACGGCCAGCGGCACAGTCAGCTCGGCGCGGGTGCGCTCGATGTTGCGGGCCAGCGCGTCGAGGGCCGCGCGGGTCCGCGGTACCGGCAGCAGGTGGCCGGCCTCGATCCCGCCGGCCCGGACGAACGCGATGTGTTCGCTGACCAGCGGGGAGCCGAGCGCCGCCGCGCAGGCTGCCAGCCGCCGCACCCGCGCGGGCTGCACCGGTTCGGCCCCGCCCAGCGACAACGCGACGCCGTGCGGGATCACCGGGACGCCGCGCGCCACCAGCTCCGCCAGCGCCGGGTCCGGCCGGGCCCGACGCCGACGGAGCGGGATCGACTCCGCGATGACCTCGCAGAACCCGGGCCGCAGGTCGGCGATCACGCCGGCGATCTCCGAGCGCCAGCCCAGCCCCACGTCGCCGAGCGCGGGGACGGTGCGGACCGCGGTGCTCATCCGCCGCATCCGCCACCGCCACCGCCGCAGCCACCGCAGCCACCACCGCCGCAGCCGCCCCCGTCGCCGCCGCAGGAGGCGCCGCAACCACCGCCGCTGGCGGACTCGCCGGCCAGTTCCACCGAACTGGAGTAGTCCGAATCGACAGCCCACAGGACGCCCGTGCCGAACAGCGCCGCCGACATCCCCACCGCGGCCGGACCGTAGGTGGCGAAGGCCGGCCGCTTCTTCGGTTCCAGGTAGGCCAGCCGCTTCTTCTCGGCCGCCAGCCGGCGTCGTCCCGCCCACGTCAGCCGGTTCACGTCGAGCAGGCTGGGCAGCACCCCCACCGCGACGCAGACGGTGGGGATGGCCACGAACATGATCGAGGCCACGTCGATCCCGGGCCCCGACAGCGGGGTGACGTGATACAGGCAGAAGCCGACGCCCACCGCCATCACCGCGAGCATGGGCGCCACAGCCCAGCGCATCCGCTTGCGCTCGGCCCGGGTCCGCGTCAGGCCGCGCGCGCTCAGACGTTCCTCCAGGGCGTCGAGTTGCGGCCCGGACGCGTGGTACAGCCGCGAGACGGTGTGATCCGGATTCAGAGCGATCCGCCGGAGGATGTGGTTCGTGAAGAGGTCGGGGTGGGCTGAGGAGTGCACCACCCCGTTCTGGTCGATCCGGCCCTGGGCGCGCAGTTCCGCCAGCGCCGTCACCACGGGGGCGATCTCGGACCTCAGATAGGCCAGTTCGGTGGCGCTGAGCGGCTCATCGGTGGTCCGGCCGCGCGGGCGGGCGACGAACTGCCACACCAGGGCGTAGACGATCGTCGCGGCGAGCGCGGCCAGGTATGCGATCACCGGGCCCGTCAGAAGCTCACCGTAGAACTCGATCGCTTTCTCGATGAACATCGCTGTCACCTCCTGTGCTTGGGTCCCGTCATCCTGGCCGGGCCGGGCGAACTACCGATCACAAGTTACGAGACGCTGTCCCCCGATCGGGGGACAGCGGGTTCATCCGGGTGACCGGCTGATCGCCCGATCCCGCAAAACCGCTGGCAGTCATACGTTTTTCGGTATGACCGCAGCCCTGGACACCGCGCTTCGCCCGATAGTCCCGACCGCCGCCGTGAGCCACGGCCGGTTCGCACAGCTGATCACCCACGGCACCTTCTACAGCGCCGGCACCCAGCTCAGCAACGTCTCGGTGGTGCTGCCGTTCCTGTGCGCGGGCCGCGGGATGGCCTGGTTGGCCGCGCTGATGTACCCCGCGTACTGCATCGGCAAGGCGGTCGGCAACGCGGCGTCGCCGTGCGTCCTGGAGTGGTCCCGCGGGCAGCGGCACCTGGTGGTCGCCGGCACGGTGGCCGCGATGGCGGTGCTGGTCGGTTTCACCGCGACGGCCGGCGCGGCGGTGCCGGTCGCGCTGCTGCTCGCCTCGGCGCTGCTCGGGCTGGGCTCCGGGCTGTCCAATGTGGCGTTCAACGACATCGCCTCCAGTCGGCTTTCCGACGCGCGCCGCGGGGACTTGCTGCTGGGCCAGAGCGCGGCCGGTTCGCTGTTGGCCGCCGCGGTGACCCTGCTGGTGGTGCCGGCGCTGATCCACGGCGACGCCGCCGCCCAGGGCATGTCGCTGCTGTGGTTCGGGGCGGCGGGCCTGGCCGCCGCCGGCGTCGCGGCCCTGTTCGTCGGTCCGGTGCGGGTGCCGAATGACGTTGTGTGCCAAAGCCAGCGGGAGATCATGCGCGACGGGCTGCGCGCCGCCCGCTCGCAGCCGTGGTTCCGCCGGTACGCCCTGACCCAGCTGGTGTTCGTGCCGGTCTCCCTGGGCACCACCTTCTACAGCCTGCGCGCGGCCCAGGGCCAGGACAACCTGCCCGTCCTGATCGTGGTCTCCAGCGCCGCACTGCTCGTCGGGTCGGCGCTGTGGCGCGCGGTGTATCGCGCCTACGGGGTGCGCGGAATGCTGCGGGGCAGCGCCGCGATGAGCGTGGCCGCGGCCACCGGCTGTCTGCTGGGCGAGACGTTGGACCTGTGGTCTTCCGCCTGGGTGCTCGCCGCGGTGTTCCTGTTGGTGACGATGGCCAACCAGGCGGTCTACGCCGCGTCGATGAACTGGGTGAGCCTGCTGGCCGACGGCCGCGACCGGGCCGCGCTGATGGGCCTCGGCTCGGCGGTCATCGCGATCGCCACCTGTGTCGTCGGCGCCGTGGTCGGCGACCTCGCGCTCGACCACTTCGACCGCGGCCCGGTGCTCGTCATGCTGGTGCTGAGCCTGGCGGCACTGCTGGTCGCGCGAAACGCGCCGTCGGCCCACCGTTCCTAGCGCACGCGCGGGATCTCGGCGTTGATCAGGTTGAGCAGCGCCGGATAGCGCTTGGCCTCGGGATGGCCACCCGGCTTGCCGCTGCTGACCACGGCCGCCGACAAGGCCCGCTCCGGATCGGCCCACACCGCGATGTCGACCAGGCCGGTGTGGCCGAAGGCGCCCGGGGTGTCGCGGCCGAACGGGCCGAACCGCTTGTCGCCCAACATGTATCCGGTGCCCCACCGCATCGGCATCAACCCGGTGGCGACGTCGGGGCGCAGCCGTCGGGCCTGCCGCGTCGCCGTCCGCAGGGTCTCCGGTCGTAGCACCCGAACCCCGTCGAGTTCCCCGCCGCGGCACAGTATCTCGGCGAACCGGGAGAGCTCGGCGGCGTTGGAGACGGTGTTCGACGACGGCACCACGCTGGTCAGGAAGTCCGCCGTGTTGCTGAACGGGATGATCTGCTGCATGGTCCCGCCGACCGCGAGCCGGAACGCGCGCGCGACCGGCGCCGGCAGCGGCTTTCCCGTCGGGTGGCTCGGCGCGACCTTCGGCACGTCGGCCTCGGCGACGCCGAAGTTGGTCCAGCGGAAGCCGAGTGGTTCCAGGATCTCCTCGGCCAGGATGTCACGAATATTGCGACCCGTTGCGGCCGAGACGATTTCACGGATCAACGGACCCCACGTCAGCCCGTGGTAGATGTGCACCAGCCCGGGGCGGTAGATCGGTTTGAGCTGCCCGAGCATCTCGCGCGCGTAGTCGCTGTCGTTCATCCGGCGCAGATCCGGGCGCGGCCCGGTGGCGAACGGCACCCCCGCGCTGTGGGTCATGACGTGCCGGATGGTGGTGCGGTCCTTGCCGTGGCTGGTGTAGGTCGGTAGGTGGTCGCACACCCGGTCGTCGAGGGAGAACTCGCCGCGCTCGACGAGCCTGTGCACCACCGTGCTGGCGATCGCCTTGGCCGCCGAGTAGACGCAGAACGGGGTGTCGGGGGTGGCCAACACCTGCTC
>Ga0265293_10007537_pt1 | contig 16668 bp, 13 predicted proteins | sample Munlanlewell138R_FD_192505 | JGI IMG/M metagenome (GOLD analysis project Ga0265293, IMG submission 192505) | Leachate microbial communities from a municipal landfill in Southern Ontario, Canada - Leachate well 138R | ecosystem: Engineered > Solid waste > Landfill > Unclassified | place: Canada...
TGATTTACCTTCAGCAGATATTGAGAAGGTAAGAGAAGAAATTGAAAGAGTAATCGGTTTAGATGCAAGTGATGCTGTTTTAGCCTCAGCAAAGTCAGGAATAGGCATTGAAGATATTCTTGAACAAATAGTTCATAAGGTTCCAGCCCCAACAGGTGATCCTTCAGCTCCGCTTGAAGCTTTAATTTTTGATTCTTATTATGATCAATATCGTGGGATTATTCCTTCAATTAGAGTAATGAATGGCACAGTAAAAAAAGGTGATAAGATTTATATGATGGCCAACAAAAAGGTTTTTGAGGTCGTCGAACTTGGCGTTTATACTCCATCTGAAAAGAAAAGAGATTATTTAACTGTTGGTGATGTTGGATATTTAACCGCGGCTATTAAAGATATCGAAGATGTTCATGTTGGAGATACAATAACATTTGCTGAAAATCCAGCAAAAAATCCTTTACCAGGTTATCGTAAATTAAATCCAATGGTTTTTTGTGGTTTGTTCCCAATTGATAATGGTAGTTACTTAGAATTAAAAGAAGCTTTAGAAAAACTAAAACTAAATGATGCCTCATTATCTTATGAACCTGAAACATCACAAGCTTTAGGATTTGGTTTTAGGGTTGGTTTTTTAGGCTTATTACATATGGATATTATACAAGAACGTGTTGAACGTGAATTTGGAATTGATTTGATTGCAACTGCTCCATCTGTTAATTATCACGTAAACATGACAGATGGAACGATTATAAGTATAGATAATCCTTCGCTTATGCCAGAAGCTGCAAAAATTAAATCAATTGAAGAACCATATGTCACTGCAACAATTATGTTACCTAATATATATGTTGGTACAGTGATGGAACTTTGTCAAACTAAACGTGGTATTTTTAAAGATATGGTATATCTAGATCAAAACCGAGTGACTTTAACCTATGAAATGCCACTTTCAGAAATAGTTTTTGACTTTTTTGATAGACTAAAGTCTTCAACAAAAGGTTATGCTTCGTTTGACTATCAATATTCTAGTTATAAACAATCGAAACTAGTTAAGATGGACATACTGTTAAATTCAGAAAAAGTTGATGCTTTAAGCACAATAGTTCATACTGAATCAGCATTTCATCGAGGTAAGGCGATTACTGAAAAACTTAAAGACTTAATACCTAGACAAATGTTTGAAATACCTGTACAAGCAGCAATTGGTGGTAAAATAATTGCGAGAAGTACAATAAAAGCAATGCGTAAAGACGTTTTAGCTAAGTGTTATGGAGGAGACGTTAGCCGTAAGAAAAAGCTTTTAAAGAAGCAAAAAGAAGGTAAAAAACGTATGAAGTCAGTGGGTAGTGTTGATATTCCTCAGTCAGCATTTCTTGCAGTTTTAAATATTGATGAATAACATAGACAATAAAATACTAGCTTTATATGTTCACATTCCATTTTGTAATAAAATTTGCACTTACTGTGATTTCTTTAAAATGGTTGCTAAAACGAAATATAAAACAGAATATGTTGAACATTTGGTAAAAGAAATCTATCTAAAAGTAGATTCTTTTTCCAACTTGAAAACCATATATATCGGTGGTGGTACACCTTCGGCACTACCTTTAAATATACTGGATTATTTACTTTTTCATTTAACAAGAAATATTAATATCGATAAAATTGATGAATTTACAATTGAAGCAAATCCAATTGATATTACACCGGACTTTGTTAAGCTACTAGTTAAGTACAATATAAATAGAGTGAGTTTAGGAGTACAAAGCTTTAATAATGAAAAATTAAAATTTCTAGGGAGAGAACATAATAAAGAGCAAGCTATAAATGCAATTAATGTTCTAAAATCAGGGGGAATTTCAAATATTAATGTTGATATTATCTATGCAACACCTGATGATACTTATAAAATAGTTAAAAATGATGTTTTACAAGCTATTAAACTTAAAGCTAAACATTTATCGACATATTCTTTAATTCTCGAAGAAAAAACTGTTTTGTATCATATGTATCTAAATAAGAAATTCAAGGCTTTTGATGAAGATAAAGAATTTAAAATATATACAAAACTTAGAAAATTGTTGAAAAGACATGGATATAACCACTATGAAACTAGCAACTATGCTTTAAAAAATTATGAAAGTAAGCATAATCAAGTATATTGGTCCAATAATCATTATATTGGTTTAGGTGCTGGAGCTAGTTATTATATTAATAATGTAAGGTATACCAATGCTAAAAACATAAATGATTATTATAAAGGTGTTAATTCTGGTAATCTAGAATATTATGAGCAAACTCAATTGACAGAAACAGATATAATGCAAGAAGAAGTTATTTTAGGTTTAAGATTATTAAAAGGATTGAGTTTGTCACATTTCAAGGAAAAATTTGGAAAAGACATTTTTGATGTTTATCCTTTTATTTCTGATTTAATAAATAAAAAATTTCTCAAAATAACTAGAGATAATAACTTAATTATCCCTAAAAGCAAATTATATTTATCAAATTTTGTACTCAAATATTTCATATAAAGTGGTGATTTTATTGGAAAAATATATAACTGAATATAAGTATTACTTGCATGGGGAACTTAATTTAAGTTCTAATACAATTGATAAATATATAAGTGATTGTAAAAAGTATGTGAATTACTTAACTGAATATCAAAAAATTACTGTTTTGGATGATATAAATGTGGATGTCATTAGATCATACTTAAAAAACCTTAAAAAGAAAGTTAAAAACCTGGACACATACATTTCTTCAATCAGATCTTTTCATCGCTTTCTATTTTTAGAAAAACATATGAAAACAAATCCTTCTAACCTAATAGATTTGCCTAAAAAAGAAAAAAAATTACCGGTTGTTCTATCCATTGATGCTATTAATAATATAATTGATAACATAGATGTATCAACTGAAGAAGGATATAAATCGAAAGCAATGATTGAAACGGCATATTCCTGTGGTTTGCGCGTTAGTGAGTTAATAGGATTAAAAATAGAAAATCTTCATTTAGATTTGGGTTTCATTAAAGTCTTTGGTAAAGGAAGTAAAGAAAGAATTATACCAATAGGTGAAAAAGCAGTTGACACTCTTAACTATTATTTAAAAAATATAAGGCCAAAATATGTTAAGAATACATCGCCCTATGTTTTTTTGAATAAAAGAGGCAATCAACTAACAAGACAAGCATTTAGTGTTATTTTAAAAAAATATGTTCTTGAAAATGATATAATAAAAAAAGTATCTCCACACACATTACGACATTCATTTGCCAGTCATATGCTCCAAGAAGGAAGCGATCTTAGATTAATTCAAGAATTACTTGGACATGAAAATATTTCCACAACAGAAATATATACTCATGTAAGTAATTCAAAATTAAAAGAAGTATATTTAAATTCGCATCCTCGTGCGAGAAAGGATAAAAAAAATGTATAAAAGAATATTTGTTATTGTGGCAGATTCATTAGGAGTTGGTGCAGCAAAAGACGCAGCGAAATATGGTGATGAAGGTGCCAACACTTTAAAACACTTAAGTTACAGTAAGATTGATTTCTCAATTCCAAATTTAGAGAAAATGGGTATTGGAAACATTACTGATGTTTATAATACAAAAAAACTAGATAATCCAATTGCTTCATATGGAAAAATGGAAGAATTAAGTGTTGGAAAAGACACACTAACTGGTCATTGGGAAATAATGGGTTTAAAAGTTATGACACCTTTCCCTGCGTTTACTGATACAGGATTTCCTAAAGAATTAATTGATATGTTAGAAAAAGAAACCGGAAGAAAAGTTATTGGCAATGTTTCAGCAAGTGGTACTGAGATCATAAAAGACTTAGGAGAAGAGCATATGAAGACTGGAGCCTTAATTGTCTACACTTCAGCAGATTCAGTTCTTCAAATAGCAGCTCATGAAGAGATAGTTCCAATTCCCGAATTATATCGTATTTGTGAATATGCTAGAAAAATCACTTTAGAGAATAAAGATTGGATGGTTGGAAGAATTATAGCAAGACCATTTATTGGTGAAAATGCTGATAATTTTAAAAGAACCTCTAATAGACATGATTATGCTGTAAAGCCTTTTGGAGAAACAACACTTGTGAAACTTAAGAATGCAGGATATGATGTTATTGCTGTAGGTAAAATAAATGATATTTTTGATGGTGAAGGAATTACTGAAACACATAAAACAAAAAGTAATGAACACGGAATGGAAATAACCGCTTCGATTGCAAAAAAAGATTTTAACGGTTTATGTTTTGTTAACTTAGTTGATTTTGATGCTATTTATGGACATAGACGCGATCCTGAGGGATATGCAAAATGTGTCGAAGATTTTGATAAGCAATTAGGAGAGTTTTTACCATTATTAAATGATGATGATCTACTAATGATTATAGCAGATCATGGAAACGATCCATTACATTCAGGAACTGATCACACAAGAGAAAATGTTCCATTAATTATTTACAATAAAAATTTAAAACCAGTAAATTTAGGTACTAGGGAATCATTTTCTGATGTTGCAGCTACTATCGCAAGTAATTTTAATGTTGAATTACCAAAAATAGGTAAAAATATTCTTTGAAAGGAGTATTAGTAATGTCTAAAGAATATGATATTAAAAACCAAAGTAACATAACCCTCAAAGGGATACTATGGGAAAAAGAAGATGTTCTTAAAAAAGCTGTTATTATTATTTGTCACGGAATGGCAGAGCACATTAATCGTTACGATGATTTTGCAAACTTTTTATCAGATAATGGATATATCGTCATAGGTTATGATCAACGTGGTCATGGCAAAACCGTGATTCAACCCGATGATATCGGTTATATGTCCGATAAAGATAATTTTGATGCTATGCTTGAAGATTTAAATTTAGTTGTAACTGAAGTTAAGAATTTGTATACTTTACCAATTTTTATAATCGGGCATTCTATGGGTTCATTTATTTCTCAAAGATATGCTCAAAAATATGGCTCAAGTGTAGATGGTATAATTTTTTCAGGAACAAGTTTAAACAAGGGTCTAATGATAAATGTTGGTCATATATTAAGTAAAATGATTGTAAAATTAAAAGGGAGAAAATATAGAAGCAACTTATTGCATAAATTAAGTTTTGAATCTTTTAATAAGAAATTTAAAAAAGATAATAACACTCCAGTTGACTGGTTATCTAGAGATGAAGAAGTTTGTAAACAATACATTGAAGATGATATGTGTGGAGCTATATTTACAGCATCATATTATATGGATTTAATTAGTGGTTTTAAAGCCATCCACAAAAACATTAATCGTACTTTCCCTGCCTTAAAAATTTTAATCATCTCAGGGACAGAAGATCCAGTAGGTAATTATGGTAAAGGACCGACAAATTACTACAAAAAACTTAAAAAAATTGGTCTTGAAGATATTGAAATGAATCTATATGCCCAAGCACGACATGAAATTTTGAATGAAATAAACAAAGAAGAAGTTTATAATGACATATTATCATGGCTAAACAGAAAAGTATAAAATAAACGCATTTTACATGCGTTTTTTCTAAAATAACACTTAAATATACTCATAAACATAGTTTTATATAGTTTATTTACGATTATCCTCTTTCGTTTTTTATAACTTAATCACATAAAACTATATAAATTTTTTATAAAATAACATTGTAATAACCATTTATATATAGAATTTATGTCTATTTTCCCCTTCCTATGTTTATTACAAAAGAATTAGTTTATTTTTGTTAGAATAACGTTTAAAGGGCAAAATACGGCTGTGTTTCTCGTTTATAGTCTGTTATTGATAAATTACAATCTCATTTATAAAACCGATTATAAGCGATTTTTTAAGTTTAATGATGATCTTTTTAACATAATTTTTTTAAAGGATTACATTTATATTTATATAAAAGTTTAAAAGATTAAGTAGTTAATACATGAGTGTTATAATGCCTATGTGAGCGTGTTAAATAATAATATCTAGATAATTGGTAATTGGTTTTTCATACAAGCTTATTACTATCATTAAATATTATTGATAGATCAATCAGCAGAATAATTTCATATGAATCGAGATAAAATTAATAATGTGTTCTATTATAATAATGAATTCACGTAGATCAATAGCAATTGTATAGACCATTTATTTTATAGGAATTAATGCATTATAAGCACATAATAACATTATTTGCATTTATCAACATACCACAATGTATTTAATTTCAAAAGGCTTTACCTTTATAATTTAAACATTACATAATATACATTATAGGAAGTTGTTTATATATCAATGTATAATGAAGAACACCACCAGTTCATATAACTTGGTGGTGTTCTTTTTATTATCCTTTTATCTTAATCCATTTTGCAGATCTACCTTTTGCTAAAGGTTTAATTATTTTTTCTTGCCTTAATTTAGATAATGTTCTGTTAATCGTAGATTCACTTACATATGGGTGTTCTAATCTAATATCTTCTTTAGTAAATATCTCTGGTAGCTTTATAATTGTGTTCTCTACATTATCGGATTTGTTTAAACTAGAATCGAACTTATATTCTTTTATAATGTCTTCAGTTCTTTCGAATGTTTTTATTATAAGTTCCATCATTAACCTAACAAAGCCTAAAGATTGTGAATATCCTTCTTTCCAGTTGTAACTTGCATTTTTTAATTCTGATTCAAATCTATCAAAATCGTTATAAATGAACTCAAACAAACTTGCATATTTCATCGAAGATATATTACATTTAAGTAATAATAAATATAATAATAAATATGAAACTTCTTCGTTTTTTAATGAAAATGGTTTTAAATTATATATGTCAATAAAATAGTGTATATTCAAAACGATTTTTTCTAAATCTTTTTTTCTTGTAATCAAATTCACTTCGTCATTAATTTCATCAACGATTATTCTTTTGCTTTTCATACCTTGACTTTGGAGAATTGATTTATGTTCGGCCTCATCATAATCATATTTAATGTTTTGGTTTGGATGAATATAATTAACCAGGTTAATTAAATCATTGCTTTGCGTACCAAAACTATTTTTATTTACATGAAATGATTTTAATAGTTCTTTTACTCCATATAGTGTAGCTTCGTCTTTGTTTCGAGGTTCACTATCTTTAGTGATAATTAATCTCATTCTTGCATCAGTCAGTTCTATGTTAGTAATCTTTGCGAAAAAATAAGCGTCTCTTTCAACCGTTTGACTAACAATTCTGTCTAAATCATTACCCACAGTATTTTCAAAAATTTCACTTCTACCAATATATGTATAAATCATAGTTAACTTAGTAATGATATCATTTGGTATTATTAATCTATTCATATTCATAATACAACTCATATAATAACCCTCTTAAACGCTGTGTGAGAATACGAATGAGTATTTACCCATTCATTTTTAATTAACCTTCTCACACAAAGTCCTTTTTCCTTTATTTATTATTTATTTGTAACCACAATCTTATATGGTTCACCAATATCATCACTACTAATTTTTTTCCCTGTATTTGCTGTAGCTGTTTTAATAAAACTATAATCTATTTTAACATTACCTTTGTCACCAAAAACATATGACTCTAATGAATCATTAAGATAGTCCTTTTTAATTACAATTGCATCTACTACATTATTCGATACTGTTTTCATCAATTGTAAATATTGCTTTCCTACATTGTTTTTTCTACCTAAAATGATCTCAGATGGTTTATATTTTTTAAGTGATGTGTTTTCTAGTAATAATACAATTAAATCATGTGAATCGACAAATTTACCTGAAACTACAGAATCCGTAGGTCGGTTTTTAAGTTCAATTGCCTTAACTCCAAATGATGCTGGGGCCATGATACTTATTTCATCACTATTATAGCGATTAATATATCCTTCTTTTGTACACATTATTACTTCCGCTTTTGGATCTTCGGTAATATCAACCGAAACCAGTTCATCTTCATCTCTAATCTTTGTTGCTTTTAATGCATTTGAATAACGTGTTGCTTTCATATCACTTAACGGTGTTCGTTTTGTTAAACCGTTTTTTGTAGTGAATAGTAAATATTTTTTTGCATCGAAATCGTCAACATTTACTGTGAATATGACCTTTTCATTTGCCTCTATATTAACTAAAGTACTAACATTATAACCAAAATCTTTGTGTTTCACTTCTGGTATGTTTTGTACTGGAAGGAACACATAGTTTCCTAAATTAGTAAACAAAAGTATTGTATCTAGTGTTGTCGACTGATAAATAGCCGTCACGACATCGCCTTCTTTTAATTTGGTTTCATCTTCAGATTTATAACTCTTTGGAGTAAGTCTTTTAATATACCCATCATGAGTAATAATTACATATGTATCCTCTTTTGGAATTAGCTTTGTAACTTCTACTATTAATTCATCAACTTCGTTCTCTATTACTGTCTTTCTTGGTGTTGATAGTTGTTTTAAGGTTTCTGTTAATTCATTAGTAATGACATTATAAAGAGATATTTCATTACTTAAAATGTCTTCAAGTTTTTTAACTTGATCTTCTAAAGATGCCTTTTCGTTTTGTAATGCAACAATATCTGTATTAGTTAATCTGTATAATTGTAACATAACGATTGCTTCTGCTTGTTCTTCAGAAAACTGATAATTAGATACTAAATTATCTTTAGCATCTTTTTTATTTTGGGAATTTCTAATAGTTTTAATTACGGCATCAAGTATTGAAGTCATGGATATCAAACCTTCAACTATATGATGTCGTTTTCTGGCACTTTGAAGTTCAAAATTACTTCTATTAGTAATTATTTCTTTTTGATGCAAGATGTAACCATCTATTAGTTCAACAAGTCCCATTTGAACTGGTCTTTTGTCATAAATTGCAATCATGTTGAATGAATAATTGACTTGTAAATCGGTCGATTTAAAGAAAAAGTCACGAATATATTCAGGATTTGCGTCTTTTTTTATGTCAACAACAATTCTAACGCCTTCACGATCACTTTCATCTCTAATTTCTATAATACCATCAATATTTTTTGCGACATAAACATCGCTCATTCTCTTTACAAGAACTGCTTTGTTGACTTCATAAGGGATTTCTGTAACAATTAATTGATACATTTTGTTTGATTCTTCAATCTTTGTTTTTGATTTTAAAACAATTTTCCCTTTACCAGTTTTATAAGCTTTTTTAATTTCATCAATTCCTTGAACAATACCTCCAGTAGGAAAATCTGGTCCGTTAATTATTCTCATTAAATCCTTCAAACTACATTCAGGATTTTTTATTCTATATATTACGGCATTAATAACTTCATCAATGTTATGTGGAGGTATATCTGTTGCATAACCGGCAGATATACCTGTAGCTCCATTTACAAGAAGATTAGGATATTTTGCAGGTAATACCGTAGGTTCTAGCTCCTCATCATCAAAGTTAGGAATAAAACCTACTGTTTTTTTGTTAATATCTTGTAGTAAATATTCAGCATATTTACTTAGTCTAGCTTCTGTATAACGCATTGCTGCAGCTGGGTCACCGTCCAATGAACCATTATTACCATGCATATCAATTAAAGGTAACAAACTCTTGAAATTTTGAGATAATCTTACCATAGCATCGTATACTGATGTATCACCATGAGGATGATATTTACCAATAACTTCACCAACAATTCTAGCTGACTTTTTATAAGGTTTATTAGAAAACATACCCAATTTATACATAGCATACAGTATTCTTCTTTGAACCGGTTTTAACCCATCTCTAGCATCAGGTAATGCACGATCTTGGATAATGTATTTTGAATATCTTCCAAATCTTTCCCCAACTATATTCTCTAGATTCTCAACTAATATGGTTTCATTTACGTAATTTTCGATCTTATCAGTAATTTTTTTAGCTTTTTTCTTACTCATCAAATAAAACCTCCTCTAAAGTAAAGTTGTCTTCGTTATCAAAAGAAACATTGTTTTCAATCCAATTTCTTCTTGGTTCAACATCATCACCCATTAAAACACTAATACGGTTATCAGCTTCGGAAAAGTCCTCAATTTTAACTTGTATTAAAGTTCTCGTGTCAGGATTCATTGTTGTTTCCCATAATTGTTCAGCGTTCATCTCACCAAGACCTTTAAATCTTTGGATTGTGAAGGATTTATTATTCTCGGTTTTTTCTTTTAATTCCTCATCAGTCCAAGCATATTCTATACCAGCTTTAACATTTTTAAAATTCAGTTTATATAATGGTGGAAGTGCAATATACACTTTTCCATCTTCAATTAATTCACGCATAAATCTAAAGAAAAATGTTAAAAGTAATACTTGAATATGCGCACCGTCTGTATCGGCATCGGTCATAATAATAATTTTATTAAAGTTTGATTTAGATGAATTAAAATCTTTTCCAAATCCAGCATTGATAGAGTAGATCATAGACATAATTTCTTCGTTTTTCAACAATTCATCTACTTTAGTCTTTTCAGCATTTATTACTTTACCTCTAAGTGGTAAAATAGCTTGAAAACGACGATCTCTTCCTTGTTTTGCACTACCACCTGCTGAATCTCCCTCAACTATAAATAACTCATTCTTAAGAGGATTTTTCTCTTGTGCAGGAGAAAGTTTTCCAGCTAAATTTGTTGATTTTGTTACTTTTTGCTTTATCATTCTCGCATTATCACGAGCTGCTCTGGCCGCTTCTCTTACTTTAGAAGCTTTAATAGCGTTTTGAACTATTGTGTTTGCAATTTCACCTTTTTCAGCAAGATAAAATCCTAATTTCTCATTTATTACAGCCTCAACTGCTGATTTAGCCTCTGCTGTTCCTAATTTGTTTTTAGTCTGACCTTCAAATTGAAGTATTTTTTCAGGAATCCTAATCGATACAATTGCCGTCATACCTTCTCGAATATCTATACCCTCTAAATTTGGATCTTTATCTTTAAGCAATCCTTTTTTTCTGGCGTAATCATTAATTGCTTTAGTAACTCCAGCTTTAAAACCTATTTCATGAGTTCCACCATCTTTCGTTCTGATATTATTTACAAAACTTAAGATGTTTTCAGAATAAGATTTTGATGAAAACTGAATTGCAGCTTCTACTGCGATATCAGAGTTTGTACTATTTATGTAGATTGGTTCATGTATGTTTGATTTACCAGTATTAATATCTTTTATGTATTCAACAATTCCATTTTCAAACAAAAACGTATCTGACTGACCTGTTCTTTCATCAAGTAAATCGATTTTTAAACCTTTTAATAGGTAAGCCGATTCTTTTAATCTAATCACACATTGCTTATAATCAATAAGAGTAGTTGAAAAGATAGTTGGATCAGGTTTAAAATGAACTGTTGTACCTGTTTTTTTAGTTTGTCCTATTATTCTAGGTTTTCTAATTACTGAACCACCTTTTTCGAATTTTTGATGATATATTTTATTGTCTTTATTAATCGTTAATTCTACCCATTCGCTTAAGGCATTTACTACACTTGATCCAACTCCGTGAAGACCGCCCGATACTTTATAACCACCATTGCCCTCAAACTTACCTCCGGCATGTAGAGTACAAAAAACAACCTGTGGTGTTGGTATGCCTGTTTTATGCATACCAATTGGAATACCACGTCCATTATCACTGACTTCAACGCTGTTGCCTTTATGAATTGTAACTCTTATATAATTAGCTTCATCAGCCAATACCTCATCAATTGCGTTATCGACTATTTCCCATATAAGATGATGCAACCCTCTAGAGTCACTTGAGCCAATATACATACCTGGACGCTTTCTAACCGCCTCTAGGCCTTGAAGAACCTGAATATCACTTTCAGTATATTTTGTTTTTGCCATATACCATCAATCCTTTCAAATAGTTAAACTTTATCATATATATATTATAGCATAATTTTATAGATAATGCAAGAGTATATTTCTAGATTTAATTATACTCATTAACTATATATGAGTATAATTAATATTTTATAAACAAAATTACAATATGTAGAATTTCATAACAAAATAACAAATATTTATTAAATCGAATCTATATAATTTTATTAATTCTTGATTTTTTATGATTCTTCAGCTATAATCTAATTAAGTAAAGGTAGGTACTATATGTTATTTTTTCAGATTATTTTATTAATTATTGCTTATTTACTAGGATCAATACCTTGGGGTTATGTTTTTGGAAAATTTAAAGGAATCGATATAAGACAACATGGGAGCAAAAATATCGGTGCAACAAATACAGGGAGATTATTAGGTAGAAAATATGCTATCATAACATATGTACTCGACGCCTTAAAGGGCGGTTTAATTGTATCATTGTTTATTTATGGAGTCATTCCGATGGAATATTGTTTGTTAAGTCCGATGCTTTATGGTTTGGCAGCTGTCTTAGGACATACATTCCCAATATATCTGGGTTTTAAAGGTGGAAAAGCCGTAGCTACTAGTGGCGGGGTTATTCTTGCTTACTCACCTTTAATTTTCATTACTGGTTTACCATTGTTTTTTATTGTTACTGCAATATTCAAATATGTTTCTCTAGGATCAATAATTACCGCAACTTATGTATTAATCAGCTCATTTGTTTTAACTTTCATTAATAATGGCTTTGTTGATGTAAATCAAACAATCAACCTCTACTTTCCAATTGGAACTCTAATAATGTTTTTAATAATAATTATAAGACATAAAACAAATATAGTTAGAATTTATAAACACGAAGAATCTAAAGTAAAATGGTCAAACAAAAAATGAACCTAATTAAAGGTTCATTTTCTTTATTTCTTCTTTCAATAGCGAAGGTTTATCAGTTATTATTGCATCAACTTTATTTACAATATTAAAAACCATTATTTCTTTAGTATTTACTGTCCAAGTGATAACAGGTTTTTTTAGAATATGCATTCTTTTTACATACCCGAATTTTAACAGTAGATAATGTGGCGAAACAAAATCACATTTAGAATTAATTATCCTAAATAATGGAAATAATTCAGATAGTCTAGTTATAAAACCATATTTAGGTTTTCCAACTCCTAATAATAAACCTGTTCTAATGCGTTTATCATATTTTTTAATTATTTTTATAGATTTATCGCAAAATGATCTTATAGAAAATTGATCATAACTTATGAATTTAAGAATATGTTTCACAAATTCAATTTCATAACCTTCTTCTTTTAATTCGATGTCTAAATATATGTTGTTTTTACAAACATCAATAACTTCATCAATTGTAGGGATACTATATTTTAATTCAATATTTTTAAGTTCATCAAATTTAAGAGTTGATATCAGAATTTCATTAACATCTGGATTATGATGGACAACAAAAACTCCATCGCTAGTTCGATGGATATCAAGTTCAATCGCATCTAAATTCATTTCGATGGCTTCTTTAAAAGCACAAATAGTGTTTTCGTGTTTATTATTTTCAGTAACTCCTCGATGAGCAATAACTAATGGTTTATTCATGTTATTCTCCTTTTAAAAAAGTCAAATGTTTCCATTTGACATCTTTTTATTTTTGTTGATTCATAGATGCCATAATTTGACGAACTTGTTTCTCAGAAGGAGTTCTACCCATTTGTTGCATCATAATTCTAATCATTTTTTCATTTATTGGTGGGTTCTTTTCTAAGTATCTAGTGAAATAGTGTCTTGAAACAAAAAATCCAACAACAGCACCTATTAAAAGACTTAAAACCAAACCAACAATAAACCATACTAAAGGTATCATAATCTACACACACTCCTTTTTTATATTATACTATGAAAATGCTTAATTTTCAAGATTTTTCTTTACCTTTTTACAATTAAATGATATAATTACTATGGGAATAAAAGGAGGAGGACTTATATGCCAAGATTTATTACAGATTCATGTATTGCATGTGGTTCATGCGCTAGTGAATGCCCAGTTGATTGTATAGCAGAGGGAGAAATTTATGTTATCGATCAAGATGCGTGCATTGATTGTGGTGCTTGTGAAGAGGTTTGTCCTGTTGACGCAATCATCGTTCAATAAAAAAAGTGGACTTATAGTCCATTTTTTTATTTTTAAATGAATATTAATGGGTCAGTGTTTATTTCACTAATAAAGGCCTTAAATTTCGCTTTAAATCGATTTATCAAATCAGTTTGGATAATCTCAAAGATCCATTTTTCAGCACCATGGTTAATTTCAATTAAACACAGACCATTAGAAACCGCATATTGGGCAACATGAAGTTTAATTTCACTTGTAATTAAACAGTCAATTTTATTATTTATTGCATAATCAACTTCTTCTATTTGGCCACCAGAACCACCGATAATACCGACTTTATTTATTACTGTGTTAGGGTTACCGGCAATTTTAACCCCAGTTAACTCTAGATCTGTTTTAACTTTATTAGCTAAACTTTTTAACGAAATTGATTCTATTTTTCCATAACTCATATAACTATTTTCTCTATCACTTATTATATCACTAATTCCAACTTTTTTTGAGATAGCATAACTAACACCTTCTATTGCTTTATCTAAATTAGTATGCATTGAATATACAGATATGTTTTTTTCAAACAGCATTCTCAAAGAAATACCCAATTCTGTATCAAACAAAATTTTTGATATTGGATTAAACATAACTGGATGATGAGTTATTATTAAATTGCATTCCTTGTTTATTGCATCTAAAATTACATCAGAATTTAAATCAAGACTAAATAAGACTGAAGTTAAGTTTAAATTTGGATCTCCAATAACCAAACCAATCTTACCTTGATCATATTCTTCAGCTGTATCGTGTGGATACTTTTCATCTAAATAATTAACAATTTCTTTAATTAACATTTTCATCACCTATTAGCTCAAATGTTTATTGATGTAATCAATATTTTCTTGAACTTCTTTCTTGTTTAATGATTTTAATTTTAACACAATTTCATTCCATTTTTTTATAAAAATGTCGTCTTTATTTACTAGTAAATAAGGTCCAAAATACAATTCATCATCAGAATAGTTTGCAGACCCCTTCTCAAAAACGATTATTTCGTAATAGATGGAATCTTCTTCAATAATCTTCTCAGAAACGATTTTGAATCCGGCTTTTTCTGACATATATTTTCTAAGTTCAAATTGATTCTTATTTGCTTGGGTTATAATCCTTTTTACATTATTAAGTTTACTGTTATCTTCATCAATGATATTGATTATCAATTGTCCACCCATACCAGCAATAACAATTACTTCTACTCGAGGATCGAGATTTTTTATCCCTGAAGATAAAGAAAAATCAACTTGATTTTCAAACTTTAAAAGATTCTTTTTTGCTGTTGTAAGTGGTCCAATTTTGTTATCGATAGCTTGAGCATAAACGGCACCATTCTTAATTGCTTCTTTAATTAAGTAGCCATGATCACAACCAATATCTGCAATATGTTTATACGGGGATATATAACTAGCTATAGTTTTTATTCTTTTTTTCATAATTTCCTCACATATATAATAAATTATAACACATTAATATACTTATAACAAATAAAAAAAGCCAAAAGGCTTTTTTTTATTTGAACTGACTTAATCTTTTTTGTCTAGTAGGATGTTTTAATCGTCTTATTGCTTTAGCCTCAATTTGTCTAATTCTTTCTCTAGTAACATTAAATTCTTTTCCTACTTCTTCTAATGTTCTTGGTTTACCATCTGTCAAACCAAAACGCAAACGAAGAACTTTTTCTTCTCTAGGAGTTAAAGTTTTTAATACTCTATCAATTTCCTCAGTATATTTCTCATTTATAGTAAAATCAAGTGGGTTAGGCATCTCATTGTCATGGACAAAATCTCCTAATGTAGAGTCGTCTTCTTCTCCAACCGGTGTTTCTAAAGAAATTGGTTCTTGAGCAATCTTTTGAATTTGTTGAACTTTATCAACAGACATTTTAAGTTCGAAGGCTAACTCTTCGGGAGTTGGTTCTCTACGCAACTCTTGAACAAGTTTCCTTTGAGTTCTAACAAGTTTATTTATTGTTTCTACCATATGAACTGGAATTCTAATGGTTCTAGCTTGATCAGCTATTGCTCTTGTGATTGATTGTCTAATCCACCAAGTTGCGTAAGTTGAAAATTTAAATCCTTTAGTAGGATCAAATTTATTAACTGCCTTCATTAATCCCATATTTCCTTCTTGGATTAAATCCTGAAACTGCATACCTCTACCTAAATATCTTTTTGCAATTGACACAACTAGTCTTAGATTTGACTCAATTAATACTTCTCTTGCATAATGTCCAGTATCAATTTTATCTTTAATTTTTTCTATGTCCTCTTCTGTTAAATTGGTCATTTTACCATTATCATACAAACCTAATTTTTCTTCAGCTAATAAGCCTTCTTGTACTTTGCTTGAATAATCTATTTCTTCAAAAATAGTTAACAAATTAATTTGACCAATTTCTTTCAAATACATTTTAATCGGATCATCAGATTGAGTAGGAGATGCAACAGTTGAAACTATGTCATCGATATCTTTGGTTTTTAAATCCTTTTCAATTTCTTTAGAAAAAGAGCCAAATTCTTCATCTTCTACTAAGTCATCATCATCATCGTCTTCTTCATCAATTTCTTCTTCAAACATATCTTCATCAACTTCAATATCGTTT
>Ga0265293_10007538_pt1 | contig 16666 bp, 17 predicted proteins | sample Munlanlewell138R_FD_192505 | JGI IMG/M metagenome (GOLD analysis project Ga0265293, IMG submission 192505) | Leachate microbial communities from a municipal landfill in Southern Ontario, Canada - Leachate well 138R | ecosystem: Engineered > Solid waste > Landfill > Unclassified | place: Canada...
CGCGGCCTACGGCCTCAAGATCAAGGGCGTCCGGCCGGCTGAGCGGCGTGAAAAGGCCCGGGAGGCGCTGGATCGGGTCGGGCTTGGTCCTTGGGCGGACAGTCTGCCGTCGGAACTGTCGGGAGGCATGCAGCAGAGGGTGGGACTCGCCCGCGGCCTCGCCACCGAGCCGGAGGTAATGCTGATGGACGAGCCGTTCGGCGCGCTCGACCCACTCATCCGGCGCGAAATGCAGGACGAGCTTCTCGAGCTTCAGGCCTCGCTGAAGAAAACGATCATCTTCATCACCCACGATCTGAACGAGGCGCTTCTTCTGGGCGACAAGATCGCCATCATGAAGGACGGCGCCGTCGTGCAGATCGGAACGGCGCAGGAGATCGTGGCGCATCCCGCCGACGATTACGTCGCCGCTTTCGTGGCCGACATCGACCGTGGGCGCGTCTTCAAGGTGAAGGATATCGCCGAGCGGCCGGAGACCGTGCAACTCGCCACCGATACGGGCGACGACGCGATGCGCAGCATGGAAGACCTCAACCGCAACGCCATGTTCGTCCTGGATGGCGAGAAGATCGCCGGCGTCGTCACCTATCAGAGCCTGTCTTCGGCCGCACAGGAAGATGATCGTGACACTCCAACGCTTCAGGAAGCGCTGATCACGGATTTCGACTCCGTGGGCAAGGACACGCAGCTTCACAACCTATACGGCGCGGCAAGCACCGGCCTTCCCATCGCCGTGACAGACGACGAGGACCGCCTCGTGGGCGTGGTCGAATCCGAAGCAGTGCTCGCTCAACTGTCGCCCGAGACTGCAAGGCCGCCCGTGTCGGACAAGCTCCCACTCGGCCCCGAGGAGGAGGGAACCAATGCTTAGTCCCGCAGATTTAGCGACGCTTCCGTTCGACGACTGGATCAACACCTTCGTGCGCGGATGGCTGGTGCCGAACTTCCGCCCGGCGTTCCGCGCCGCTCAGGTGCCGGTGACGCTGGTTCTGAACAACCTCGACGCGGTCCTGCAATGGATCCCGATGATCGTGACCACCGTTCTCACGGCGCTTGTCGCGTGGCGGTGGGCCGGTCGCGGCATCGCGATATTCACCCTCGTCGGGTTCGCCTTCATCGACATGATCGGCTTGTGGCCTGAGACGATGACGACGCTGGCGATGATCATCACTTCGGTCCTGTTCTGCGCGCTTGTCGGCATTCCCGCCGGTATCCTGGCCGCGAGGAGCAACTTTTTCTGGTCGATCATACGGCCGGTGCTCGACGTGATGCAGACGATCCCCTCGTTCGTATACCTTGTGCCGATTGTCATGCTGTTCGGCGTCGGGATGGCGCCTGGCATCATCGCGACCATCATCTTCGCTCTGCCGCCGATCGTGCGTCTCACCAATCTCGGGATTCGCAACGTTCGCGGCGATCTGACCGAGGCCGCCCGAGCGTTCGGGTCCACCGATTGGCAAATGCTGTGGGATCTTCAGTTTCCGCTGGCTTTGCGCACGATCATGGCGGGTCTGAACCAGACACTCATGCTCGCGCTTTCGATGGTCGTCATCGCGGCGCTGATCGGCGCCGGGGGGCTTGGCCTGATCGTGAACACGGGTCTGGGACGTCTCGATGTCGGCGGCGCGACTGCCGGGGGCACGGCTATCGTTATCCTGGCCATCGTGTTGGACCGCATAACCCAAGGCCTCGGCAACGAAAGCAGCGCCCGGAACACAAGCATGCGCCAGTTTGTCACGAATTTGCTGCGCGGACGGGGTACGGCCCCGGTCCCGTCGAGCAAGAAGGCGAGCTGACCTCAGCTCGGTGGCAGGGCACTGCCCTGCCGTTTCCCGTCGGGCCACAGAGCCCGACATAATCCAAGCCGCAACTAACGAGGAGTCACATCATGACCCACACGAAATCGCTTTCCGCCCTCGGCGTAGCTGCGCTCCTGTGCGTCAGCACCGCAATGCCGGCGCTGGCCCAGGACAACCCCGGTGAAGGCACCTCGATCACCATGGCCCGCCCGACATGGGACACGGGCTGGTTCCACACCGAGATCTATGCTCAGATGCTCGAAGAGCTGGGCTACACGATCGAGAACACCCTGACACTCGACAACCCGGTGTTCTACGAATCCGTTGCTTTCGGCGACGTGACGATGTGGGTGGACGGCTGGTTCCCACTGCACAACACCTACCGCGACACGTTTGAAGGCCGTGCCGAAGTCGTCGGGGCCGTGGCCGAAGGTGGCGCCCTTGAAGGCTATCTCGTGGACAAGGCCACTGCCGAAGAACTCGACATCACGAGCCTCGAGGACTTCAAGCGCGACGAGGTCAAGGAAGCGTTCGACCGCAACGGCGACGGACTGGCCGATTTCGTAGCGTGCCCTCCCGGCTGGGGCTGCGAGGTGAACATCGAGCACCACCTCGATGCCTACGGGCTGCGTGAGCACGTCAATCCGATCAAGGCCGGCTATTCGGCGTCGATGGCCGATGCCGTGGCCGCATACGAGAGCGGCGAGTCCATCTTCTTCTACACCTGGACCCCGAACTGGACGGTGAACGAACTCGTGCCAGGCGAGGACGTCGTTTGGATCGAGGTGCCGGAGGTCGATCTTCCCGAAGACCTGATGCACCTTGCGGATGCCGCGACGATGGAAGGTGTCGAAGGCTGCGTGAGCGATCCCTGCACCCTGGGCTTTCCGGCCAACGACATCGTTCCTGTCGTCAACTCGGCTTTTCTGGATGACAACGCTGCTGTCCGCGCGCTGCTTGAAGAGGTCGACATTCCGCTGAGCGACATCTTCGAGCAAAACGCGGCGATGCAGGAGGGAGACGACGATATCGAGGCACAAGCGACCACCTGGATCGAGGAGAACCGCGACCAGGTCGACCAGTGGCTCGAGGCCGCGCGCGCCGCGCAATAACTTCAGGCGAAAAGAACGGTGGCTGGCCGACTTCCTCTCGGCCAGCCGAACCTATGTGCCACCGCCAACGCTTGGACGACCGGCTTCCCTTGACCTCATAGAACCTAGTGGCCCTGTCATTTTTTGCTGCCATGAGCCAGACGAGACTGCAGCTGTTCAGTGTGCCGTGGGTGCGCGATCGAAGAGGTGAGACCGCGGATACTGTGGAATTACCTCAATGCGTCCATGCCCTGTATGTGCGCGCTCCAGCCCTTTAGGCTTCCCGCCTATGCGACGAACGGCGGCTTCCCGGATTCGGCGCCGCAGCATGTCGCCGATGACGAATGGCCGGTAAGGGCCGAGCGCGACGTTCAGGGTGCAGCCTCCTCGAGTGCCTGTTTCATTTGCTCCTGCCACGGTTCCCCAGCGAGGAAGCCCAGATCATACAGGCTGACCGCCGATGGCTCGCGCCCGCAGGTCAACCGCTTCAGCACCTCCGGGGCGAGATAAGCGAGCCGCAATTGACGGCTGACATGGCGCTCGGCCAAACCAACGGCTTCGGCGAGTTCCTGGATCGTGCTGAATTCACCGGCGTCCATACGCCGCCGCCAGCCCCATGCCCGCCCAATGGCGCGCAGGATATGCGGGTCCTGCGTCTGGTCTTCGCTGGGTCGGTAATCGGCGGGCGGCATGATTTTTGGCCGACCGTTCTTCTTGCGAATCTTCAGCGGGATCAGCACGCGGATCGTATCGTCAGGCTTGGTCATTCCGCCGCCTCCAGATTGCGCGGCGCAACCATCTCGCGGACGACGCCCGCGATCCCCTCGCGCCGGATGTCCACCTCAAGACCTGCGGCGGTGACGGTGACACGACGGACGAGAAGCTGGATGATCCGTGCCTGCTCGGCCGGGAACAGCTGCGCCCAGAGGGCGTTGAATTCATGCAATGCCGCGATGGTGTCCGCCTCCGAAACTGCGCCATCCTGTTGTTTCAGGGCCGTGATCACCTGCGTCACGACCTCTGGCGTCTGCAGAATGCGCCGGACCTCGGTCACGACCGCGTCCTCGACCATTCCGGCAGCCAGCCGCATCGGGGCGGTCTCAGCACCGGTCTCCCGGTTTTTAATCGTGTCCATCGACACATAGTAACGGTAAAGCTTCGCACCTTTCCGGGTGCTGGTGGGGGTCATGGCGACACCGGTGTCGCTGAAGATCAGCCCCTTCAATAGCGCAGGTGTCTGCGACCGGCTATTGTTGGCGCGCTTGCGGGGGCTTTCCTTCATGATGGCGTGGGCGCGATCCCAGAGGTCGTTGTCGATGATAGCGTCGTGCTCGCCGGGATAAGCCTTGCCCTTGTGGACGGCCTCACCGCGATAAACCCGGTTGTTCAGCAGCCGATAGAGGTAACCCTTGTCGATCAGCGTTCCCTGCTTGTTGCGGAACCCGTCGCGGCGGAGTTCGCGCGCCAGAACCGTGGCGGACCCGAGTTCGATAAACCGCTCGAAGATGCGACGGACCGATGCAGCCTCGGCGTCGTTGACCAACAGTTTGCGATCCTCCACATCATAGCCCAGCGGAACATAGCCGCCCATCCAGATCCCGCGTTTGCGCGATGCCGCCACCTTGTCGCGGATCCGCTCGCCGATCACCTCGCGTTCGAACTGGGCGAAACTGAGCAGGATGTTCAGCGTCAGCCGCCCCATCGAGGTCGTGGTGTTGAACGACTGCGTGACCGAAACGAAGGTGACGCCGTTGCGGTCAAAGATCTCGACCAGCTTGGAAAAATCCATCAGCGAGCGGCTGAGGCGGTCGATCTTGTAAACCACCACCACGTCGATCAACCCGTCGTCGATGTCGGCCAGGAGCTGCTTGAGACCCGGCCGTTCGAGATTGCCACCGGAAAAGCCGCCATCGTCGTAACGTTCGCGGGTCGCAACCCAGCCCTCGGAGCGCTGGCTGGCGATATAGGCCTCGCAGGCCTCCCGCTGGGCATCGAGGCTGTTGAATTCCATGTCGAGCCCTTCTTCGCTCGACTTGCGGGTGTAGATGGCGCAGCGCAGGCGGCGGGCAGGGCGGGTCGCGCGATCCATCATGCCTGCTCCCGCTTGCGTTCGCGCAAGCCGAAAAAGCGATAGCCATTCCAGCGCGTTCCGGTGATGGCCCGGGCCACCGCCGAGAGCGATTTGAATTTCTGGCCTTGCCAGTCGAACCCGTCCTTGAGGACGATCACCGTATGCTCGACCCCGTCCCATTCCCGGATCAGCCTCGTGCCCACCACAGGATTGCGCGGATCGGCAATCTGGTTCTTCCTCCGGGCAACTCCCTCTACTTCATCGGCCAGCAAATCAAGCATACGCCGGGTTTGCCGGTCGGGACCGCCGTAGGTCAGTTGCTGGATGCGATAGGCGATGCGAATTTCCAAAAAGGTCCGGCTGTTGTTCGGCGCGGCGGTGCCGATGAGCTTTTCCCATTCGGCCTTCAGGTCCTTGACCGACATGGCCTTCAGCGCAGCCAGGCGGGCCAGGACTGTTTGATCCACTGCTCCGTCCTGCCCAGGCTTTGCAGGTGATATCTTATTGTGATGCTTCATGAATTCCTCCGATGCGGATACGTTTTGCACGACGACCACCGCTCGTTCGGGGCGAGAAGTCCACGAAACTGTCTCCGCCTGCGGCAGATAAAGAACTGGCGTTTTCGGCGTTTAGGCGAATGACGCCAGCCGCCAGGATACGACCGAGTTCTTCGAGGCGCGCGTCCGCTGACATACGCTCAGGACAAAGGGGATTAGGACCCGAAATCGGGCCTGATGTGATGCTGGGCATGGCGACTTTTCGCGATTGGAATGATGCCATGAATGTATCGCGAAATAAGAAAAACACAAGTAATTCAATAATTTACGGACAGCATCGACCTGCGCGTAGAGCCGCGTATTTCTGCGCAATGACTATGCGCCCGTAGGGGGCGCCAATTGGAGTCACAGAGCCGAATCAGCCTGAGCGACCATCCATGAATTTGTCGAATGTATCGATGGTCTGTTCTTCTTCCAGCTCGGCCACCTCCCATCGCGACGGCGTCTGGTCCGGGTAAAGCAGGAGCGAGATCGACATCTGGTCGTTGCTGGGGGAGAATACTGTCATTTCATGGACAGGCTCAGTCCCCAACCAGACACCAGCCGGGTGGTGATGACCATGGCGTCCGGTGTCCCAATCCACCTCCTGCGCGGCCAAGGAGGCGGCTGGCATCTCGGTCACGGTTTGCCGCGCCCTGTAGAAGACGCCGGATTTCAGCAACGGCTCGCTGGACCATGCCCAGTCGATGAAGCCCTCCTTTCCGACCACGATCATCGCCCGCTTGTCGGTGATGGTCATCCATTTCAGGATCGCGGCGGTAAGCGACACGGCATAGCGGTCGGCCAAATCAGTCATCACATCGATATCGATGACGCGTCCCTTGATCTGCTCACGGAAATCGTCGAGCGGCATCAACAGGTAGGAGGCGAAGGTATTGGCCTCACCTTCGATCTTGTTCCGGCCCTCATCCCAGTCAGCCATGTTGCGGTTGGTACATTCGAGGCCGTCGGGATTGGTCTGCCGGTGCAGCAGGTAGTGGCCCAGTTCATGGGCCAACGTGAAGTTGCGCCGTCCCGGTGAGCGGATGGTCTCGTTGAATACGATGCCCCACTCACCGGAGCCGCTGGGATGCGGCATCAGCATGCCTTCGACGCCCTTGGAGAGCTGCAGCCCCTTCACGATGGTGATCGGAGCGTCTGGAAACACCTGCCTCGAGAAATCCTGTGCCAGCGCCGCCACATCGATTGGAAACCGCGGCAGCCCATGCGCCGCCTGATGGAGCGACAGGATCTGCGTCAGGCGGATTGCCCAACCCTGTGGTGTCGTAGGCAGGCTCAATCCTTCTTTCCCCACATATCGATCATCTGATTGATCTTCGCTTGGTCGTCCGGGCCGAGCTTGCTGAATTTGCGAAAGAAGGCTTCTTTCAGAACCGCATCTCCGGGTTCCTCGCTTTCATCCAGCAGGTAATCAGTGGTGACCTCGAGAGCCTGAGCGATTCGTGTCAATTTTTCTCCGGACGGCTTTCGTGCATCGCGGTTTTCCAACTCCCAAATGTAACTCTTGCTCGAGTCGGTCAGTTCCGCGAGCTTGTCGAGGGAGTATCCCTTTTCCTGGCGGTGGCGCTTGATCTTAGCGCCGAGGGAGGTGGTCATTCTATTATCCTTCATTTCATCGGTTACAGGGAAGCCTGTTCGATATAGCGAACAAATTTGTTCCGTGCAAGTAGACGCGACGCTTTGTTCGGTGTATATCGAACGGCATTGTATCGCTTTGCGCCGATTCTCTTCTCCTCCTGGCCAGAAAGGGCTCCCATGACCGCTATTGCCGCCTTCCTCCGCAAAACCCCTGTCACCCGACTGCAAGACTATTTCACCGGTTCTGGGTTCACGTCCCTTCCGCCGGTCGATTGGACCAAGCCTGAAGCAGAGGTAGTCGAGCCCCTGATCAAGGCTGTCGACGACATGAACGATGACGAAAAACAGCGCGTCGTCCTTGATGCGGATCGCGTCGCCACCCTGGCTGATGAGCCAGGCCAGAATGCCTTGCAGAACGTCGTTCTGAACCGCGCTGTTTTCGACACGCTGGAAGGGGCAAATAATCGCTCGCTCTGGGTCTTTCTGAACGAGAGCGAACGTTTCCGTCTGGCCGAAGAGGTCCGCTACAATGATGAGCGCCGCCGGACCCGGTCGTGGAGCGGTTTTGGCGTCGATGCTGATCTGGCAGTTCGGAAGGATCCAATCTCTATCGCGGCCTTCACCGCAGCGATCCGTGAGCGGTTTGAGACGCCGAATGTCCATGTCGACATCTTCGACCGACACCGGGTTATCCTCGATGGGGAAGAGTGTGAGCTCGTCCAGGTCGCAGTTTACCGCGAGGGGCGTCCCGAAGACACGCTGGGTTTTGATGCCAACAGCACACTGGCGCGCCGGATCGTTAAACCGGTGTTCGAAGCCGCGTTGACCTATGAGGCAGCGACCGGCGTGATCGAGGTCGTGGCCAGGACCCGGGACGATCGCAAGGATCTGACACGTTTTATGGCGCGGGATCTGCTGGGCATCACCATTGGTGAGCACCACACTTTACCGCTGCGCGAATACGATCTGACTATGCTCCTGCAGCCCTTCGATTTTTCGACCGATGCGGTCGACGGAATTGCCAGCGTAACGGTCAAAGAACTGCGCCTGATGGATCTCGGGGATGCGAAAGAGCGCATCGTGCTAGAATCTATGGCCGGGGCGGACAGGACGATCTGGCAGATGGCGGAACACCGCATTGGGCTGGATATCGGCGGCGGTGCCCATGTGTCCGGTTTTGCAGGCGCGGTGCCAGAATGGATAATCACCCGAGCGCGGTTTACGATCAAGTTCCACCCCGGCCCAGAAGGTGGACGTGGCAAGTCGCTTACCCTGACTGTGACCATGCCGAATGGCTGCAATCTGAAGGGTATGACGCCACAAGAACGCTTGATCGGCGAGAAATATCTGCGGCTCTGGGGCATCCTGAAAGACGACACGGACGAAGGCGACGTCCTTGAGTAAGCGGGCGATCGACCTTCTGCTGCGGGCCATGGAAGCCCGCAGCACATCTCTCCAGGCATCGACGTTGCACCATGTCTCGCGCCGCGCGACGGACATGCTGCTCGAGGCCAAGCTGTTGGTGGCGAGTGGGCACATCCCAATCATCGCTGGGATGGATGATTACGAAGATGAACCGCTTGAGGCCACCTGGTCGGCCGAGCAAAAATCATATGGCTATCACGACAGCGTAGGCCGCTGGATCACGGTCGATAACCAGGAAATCGCGGCGTGCAGGGTCGATTACGGGCTGGCGCTTGCAAAGATGCTGGTGGCATTCGAGCGCGCCGGGCCTTCAAGACCCACACCGTTGATCGCCGAGCTTCTCTGGGACGTGGGAACGATCAAGCTGACCGGCGCGAAAGCTCCGGTGCCAGTCTGGTTTGCCCGTCGGCTGGGGGATCCTGCGGTCTGGGCACAGCACGACGATTTGCTCGGGCGCAGGCCGCCTCAGAAGATCCGCATTATTCTCACCTCCACGCCCGGCGAGCGCATCCCGGAGACCGCCCAGAAGCGCAATCACATCATTAGTGTGGGAGACGTCGTCGGCGATCCGCGCAAGCTCGCTATCTCGCTGCAGGTGCTGGTGGCGCGGGTGTTTCCTGGTCAGGTCCAGCGCCGTTTTCCGATCGATCATTCGGACGACTACGGCATTGTCTGGCTGCGGAATGAAATCCTTACATTTCGCAGCGACAAGCAGCGGCAGCTCTTGGGCCTGCTGTTCGACGCATATTGGTCTGGTTCACCAGTGTGTCGGACAGCCGTCGTTCTGTTTGAAGCCGGTTACAAAGACGGCACCAACTCCCTCGTAAAGGTGTTTAGCGGCCGCAAAGACTGGCGTTCATTCATCAGTTACGCTGAAGGGAACTGCTGGATCGAGCCCTGATCCGATCAGACATAGCGATGACAAAGGCCGTCCGTCAGGGCGGCCTTTTGCTTTTGTCGGTCTCTTACCAGTTCCCCTACCGCCTACCTACCAGAGCCCTACCACCCCCTCCGTCATGTTGATCCCGCAAGTGTTCGCAAAAACCCCAAGGAGGTTCACATGGCGCTAAGGCACCTTTCCCAGATCGAGCTGGCGGCTCGCTGGAACATTTCACACCGCACGCTGGAACGTTGGCGGTGGACGGGCGAAGGCCCGAAATTCATCAAACTCGGGGGTCGGGTGATTTACCGGCTCGAAGATGTCGAGGCTTTCGAGGTCGAGCAGATCCGCGGCTCGGACCATGAGCCCCACCGCCCGATGTCAGTGTAAGGGGGAACAACATGACGATTTCTAACCACATTACACTGGCCGATATTCACCGCATGCCGGTTGGCCAGATCGCGGAATTGCCCGCTGATCAGCTGGCATTGCTGAAGGAGGCGGCAGATCAGCAGCTCACCCAGGCCAAGACGGTCTCGGATTGGCTCGATGGTGCAATCTCCCTGAAATACGCTGACCGTGCTGCCGAATACCGTCACGAATCTGGCAAGGACACCGGCACGATCCGGTTCGAGGACGACGGCGTCACAGTGATCGCCGACCTGGCGAAACGGATCGATTGGGATCAAGCGAAACTCGCCAAGATCGCTGAAAACATCGCCTCGGCTGGCGAGGACCCGGCCGAGTTCATCGAGACCACGTTGAAGGTGTCCGAGCGCAAATACACGGCACTGCCGGAGTCCTGGCGCAAGGGTTTTGAACCCGCGCGCACGGTCCGGACCGGCAAGCCCAAGTTCCGCCTGGTGCTGGGCGGGGAGGTGGTCTGATGGCTATTTCTCTCGCATCTCTGCGCACCACGAGCGCGCTCCAGCCGCCGCGCATCCTGATCCACGGGGTTGCTGGGGTCGGAAAATCCACCTTCGCGGCTGACGCTGGCGCGCCGGTGTTCATTATGACCGAGGACGGTCTCGGCAAATTGCAGGTCCCACATTTTCCATTGGCGACCAGCTATGTTGAGGTGGCGGAAGCGCTCGACGCCTTGCTGGATGAAGATCACGGCTACGGCACCGTCGTGGTCGACAGCGTTGACTGGTTGGAGCCGCTGATCTGGGCTGAGGCCTGCAAACGCAACGGCTGGCAGTCGATCGAAACCCCGGGCTTTGGCAAAGGTTACGCCGAGGCTCTGACCGTCTGGCGCGAATACCTCGATAAGCTGAATGCGCTTCGCGATCAGAAGGGCATGGTGGTTATCCAGATTGCCCACACCGACATCAAGCGCTTCGACAGCCCCGAGCACGAACCCTACGACCGGTATGTGATCAAGCTGCAGACCCGCGCCTCGGCGCTGCTGCAGGAGCATTCCGATGTCGTGCTTTTCGCGAACTACCAGATCTCGGTCGCAAAATCTGATGTCGGCTTCAACAAGAAGGTGACCCGGGCGCTCGGGTCCGGTGCGCGCGTCATGCACACCGAAGAGCGCCCGGCCTTCCTCGCCAAGAACCGTTACGGCCTGCCGGACACCTTGCCGCTCGAGTGGTCAGAGTTCCTCGCAGCCATGCCCCAACCTGAATAATCCAGACCTGAAAGGATACGACCATGGCACGTTTTGACGCCGCATTTGATGCCTCGGGTATCGAGCCCACCACCGCCTATGAGCTGCTGCCCGCAGGCAAATACAGCGCCCAGATCGTCGAGAGCGAGATGCGCGTGACCCGCAACGGCATGGGCCAGTTCCTCTGGCTGATGCTCGATATTCTGGATGGCCCGCATAAGGGCCGGAAGATCTTCGACCAGCTGAATCTGGTGAACCCGAACCCGACCACGGTCGAGATCGCACAGCGGACGCTGTCGGCGATTTGCCATGCGACGGGCAAGATGCAGGTCAGCGACAGCGAAGAACTGCATCTTATCCCGATGACGATCCAGGTGACGGTGAAGCCGCCCAAGAACGGCTACGGGGAGAGCAATGCGATCCGCTACATGACGCCGGAACAGGGTGCGGTCGCACCGCAAGCGTCGAAGCACGCCCAGACCGGCGAGGACGCAGCAGCAGCCCCGGCCAAGATGGTCTCCGCTCCCTGGAACAGGAAGGGCTGATGCCCTGCGCTGCTCCGCTCCCATTTGCCGGGGCAGCGCCCAAACACATCTGAGGATACTTCCATGACTGACCTGACCAACGCGGCTCCTGTGGCCGCGATCAGCCCCGGCTTGCTTGAAGACCAGCGCCGGTTGATCGAACTCGACGACGATATCGCCAAGATCCGCACGCAGATCGCAACCGCCGATCTGGCACGCCAGCGGGGCCAAAAACCCATCGATCCCGACTGGTTCCACCGGGCACGGACCACGCTGCGCCATCTTTGCCGCGAACGGGCAGAACTGCTCGCGAAAGGCACCGGCCGCCGTCGCCGTGAAAAGCTGAAGGACGCCCTGATCGGCGTTCTGCGTGACCGGCATGACCCGGAGACCTGGGACGGCATTCTGGCCGAGGCCCAGGCCCGCAGCGAACGGGAGGGGTTGTGATGGCGGATCTTCCCGAACCGCCCACGCCGACACTCACGGCGATTTATGCGTCTTACGAGGCGCGGCAGCGCGATGGCTTTCGCGACCACCTCGGCGCGTCGATCATCGGCAAATCCTGCGCACGCGCGCTCTGGTATGATTTCCGCTGGGTGACGCCTCCACGCCATTCCGGCCGCCTGCTGCGTCTGTTCGAGACCGGCCAACTGGAAGAGGACCGGATGGTCCGCAACCTGCGCGCCACGGGTGCGACGGTGTTGGAGGTCGATCCGGACACGGGTCGCCAGTTCCGTGTCGAAGCCCACGGCGGCCATTTCGGCGGCTCGCTTGACGGCGTCGCCCTCGGGCTGCTTGAGGCGCCAAAAACCTGGCACGTTCTCGAATTCAAGACCCATTCGGCGAAGAGCTTTGCCGATTTGACCGCGAAGGGCGTGGTGGCATCGAAGCCCCAGCATACCGCGCAGATGCAAATCTACATGCACCTGACCGGTATCACACGGGCACTCTACATCGCAGTTTGCAAAAATACCGACGCCTTGCATATCGAGCGGGTTGAGGCCGATCCGGCCATCGCTGAGCGGCTCCTTGAAAAAGCCGGTCGGGTTATCTTCGCCCAGCATCCGCCCGCGCGGATCAGCGAGGACCCGGCCTGGTTTGAATGCCGCTTCTGCGATCACCGGACTGCTTGCCACGATGGTGGCGAGGCCGCCGTGACCTGTCGGTCCTGCCTGCATTCCACGCCGATTGACGGCGGATGGCACTGCGCCCGGCACGACCGAATGCTGGCTCCACCCGAGCAGCGTGCCGCCTGCGGCAAACATCTCTTCATCCCCGATCTCGTGCCGGGTGAGGTCATCGATGCGGGGGAGGATATCGTCACCTACCGCATGGCTGATGGCTCCTCCTGGTCAAATGACGCCCGTACCACGGAGGCCGCGCCATGCTGACCCTGCGCCCATACCAAAATGCTGCAATCTCTTCGATCTACGGCTATTTCCAGAACAACAAGGGCAATCCGCTGGTGGTCATTCCAACCGCTGGGGGCAAGAGCCTTGTCATGGCGTCCTTCATCGAAGGGGTGCTGAAAGCCTGGCCCGATCAGCGCATCCTGATCGTGACCCATGTGCGTGAGCTGATCGCGCAGAACCATGCTGAGATGATCGGCCTTTGGCCCGAGGCTCCTGCGGGCATTTATTCGGCGGGTCTGGGCAAGCGCGAGGCGCAGGCGCGCGTCCTGTTTGCCGGCATCCAGTCGATCCACCGCCGGGCCCGCGAGATTGGTCATACCGATCTGGTGCTGATCGACGAGGCCCATCTGATCCCAGGCAGGTCGAACACCATGTATCGGCGTTTCCTCGATGCGCTGAGTGCGATCAACCCGGCGCTAAAGGTGATCGGACTTACGGCCACGCCGTTCCGGCTCGACAGCGGCATGCTGCATGAAGGCAGATCGGCGCTCTTCACCGACATCGCCTACGAAGCCCCGGTCCGCGACCTGATCGATCAAGGCTATCTCAGCCCACTCGTCTCGAAGCAGCCCGCCACCCGGCTTGATGTGTCGAAAGTTGGCACCCGCGCCGGTGATTTCATCGCCCGCGATCTGGCGGTAGCAGTTGACCAGGAAGCAACCACCCGGGCAGCTGTCACCGAGATCATCGAGTACGGCAAGGATCGCAAATCCTGGCTGGCCTTCTGCTCGGGCGTGGATCACGCGCGCCACGTTGCGGAGGAATTCCAGCGCAGGGGCATCAGTTGCCGCACGATCTTCGGCGATACGCCGAAGGACGAGCGCGACGCCATCATTGCCGCGTTCAAGCGGGGCGAAATCCGCGCATTGGCGTCGATGGGCGTGCTGACTACCGGCTTCAACGCCCCAGCCGTCGATCTCATTGCGCTGCTGCGTCCGACCCAGTCGGCCGGGCTCTATGTCCAGATGGTCGGTCGGGGAACGCGCCTGGCGCCAGGCAAGGAGAACTGCCTGGTTCTGGATTTTGCGGGCAATGTCCGGCGCCACGGCCCGATTGATCTCGTGCGTCCAAAGCGTCCCGGTGAGAATGGCGGGGGAGAGGCACCCACAAAGGTCTGCCCCATGTGTGAGAGCATCGTGGCGCTCTCGGCGACCGAATGTCCGGACTGCGGCTATGAATTCCCGGCCCGTGAGGTGAAGATTGCGCCGACCGCGGCCACGCTGCCGGTCCTGTCGTCAAAAGCACCTCAATGGCTGCAGGTGAGCGGCGTATCTTACTGCCGTCACGACAAACGCGGCGGGCGACCCTCGCTCAAGGTCACTTACAGCTGCGGTCTCGCCACTTACAGCGAATGGGTTTGCTTCGAGCATCAGGGATACGCGCGCCAGAAGGCCGCGGACTGGTGGCGCAAGCGTGCACCCGGTCTGCCTGTTCCGCTCAGCGTGAACGAGGCCATTGCGCAGGCGAGCCGTCTCACGCGCCCAAGCGAAATCTCGGTCCGTCCATCGGGCCGCTTTTTTGAAATCTCCGGCTACAGGTTCGATCCATGCGCCAAACCCACCCCGGCCTCTGCGCCGTCTGCCACCGGGAACCTCGCGGCTTTGGCTGGTTCAACCCGGTCTTCCGCATCTCGGACCAGCGGCGGGACGCAAGCCGCAAGCACCTCTGCTCTCGGGCCTGTCAGGACCTCTGCCATGGGAGGAAGGGCATGATCGACCCCACTCCGAACGAGAGCGAGGCCATGACCGTCGGTGGCCAACAGGGCGGTGAATACCTCGAGAGCATCGGCAAAACCGACCTCGCCACCCTGACCGAGACCGAATGGGACCGCTTTCTGGATGCGGTTGTCACCGGATATTGCGACCACCTGCGCGCGCTTGCGGCCAGGGACCGCACGCGGCTCGACGGGATGACTCCGGAGGTACCGTTCTGATGGCAGACACATCTTACATGGCTCGGTTTGGCGCGCGGTTGGTCACCAACGGCTATGCCATTCTGCCGATTGGCCCGGGCACCAAGAAGCCGGGGCGTTTTCAGCGCGGGGCCTGGACCGATTATCGAGAATGGAATCGGCATGCAGAGCGCCCCACGACCGAGGTGGAGGTGACGACATGGTCGGCCTGGCCGGAGTGCGGCGTGGGGATCGTTGGCGGCGCGGTTGCGGCGGTCGACATCGATATCGTCGAGGATGCTGAATTGGCGCTCCGGATCGAGCGACTGGCCCGGGACATGCTGGGCGACACGCCTGCCTTGCGCATTGGGCGCGCCCCGAAACGCATGCTGATCTATCGCACGGCCGAACCGTTTCGCGGCATCAAGCGCCACCCGCTGGAAGTGCTCTGTCTCGGCCAGCAGTTCCTGGCCTATGCCGATCATCCGGACACGTGTGCCCCCTATGTCTGGCCCGAGGAAGGGCTGGCTGATCTCGACATCACAGATCTGCCGGAAATTACTGCGGAGGCTGCGGCGGCGTTTCTGGACGAGGCCTATGCGCTGCTGCCGGAAACCCTGCGGCAGCGTGGGCTTGCAGCCATGTCGCTTGGGGCGGAACACCTGCGCAGCCATAGCCAGGTCGGTACATTGCCTGCCATCCGGGCCGCGCTGGAATGGCTGCCCAACGCGGAACTCGACTATGACAGCTGGATGCGGATTGGTATGGCGCTCAAGGGCGCGCTCGGTGAAGCCGGTCAAGATCTGTTCGCGGATTGGTCAGCGCAGGCTGCGAAGGACGTCCCCGCGACCACAGCCAAGGCGTGGGCGAGCTTCAAGCCGGATCGCATCGGGGCTGGCACGATCTATCACCTCGCCATGGAGCGCGGCTGGCAGCCTGATTCATCGCTGCGCCTTGACGGGTCTTTGGTCTGCGATGGCAAGCATCCAGCTGCGGGGCTGTTATCGAGGCTGGACGGTCGTTCTGAAGAAGGCGTCGACACCCCGGTCAGCCGTTCGTTCACGCTGAAGATGCCGGATGGGTTGGTGGGTGATCTGACCAATTACATGTTGTCGACGGCCCGGCGTCCGCAGCCGCTGTTGTCGCTCGGAGCGAGCCTTTGCGCGATCGGCGCGCTCATGGGGCGGCAATATCGGACCGAAAGCAACCTGCGCTCAAACCTCTATGTCGTGGGCATTGCCGACAGCGGATCGGGAAAAAACCACGCCCGCGAGATCATCAACGAGGTGTTTTTCGAGGCGGGGCTGGCCCATCATCTCGGCGGCAACAAGATCGCCTCCGGGGCGGGGCTCTTGACCGCGTTGCATCGCCAGCCCGCGATCCTGTTTCAGATCGACGAGTTCGGCATGTTCCTTTCTGCCGCGGCGGACCGAAAACGCAGCCCGCGCCACATCACCGAAATCCTCGACAACATGACCGAGCTCTACACCGCAGCGGGCGGGATCTTCCTTGGCGCAGAATATGCCAACCGTGATGGGTCGAACGAGCGGCGGGATATCGTCCAGCCCTGTCTCTGCGTCTATGGCACGACGACGCCCTTGCACTTCTGGGGCGCGCTGCAGGGGGCGAACGTGGTCGACGGCTCACTTGCACGCTTTCTGATCCTGCCCAGCGACGAGGATTACCCGGACGAGAACATCGCCGTTGGCATCCGGCAGGCACCGCCAGCGCTGATCCACGGATTGCAGCGCGTAGCCGCTGGGGGTGGGCACCAGAAAGGTAATCTTGCGGGCAAGACGGCCGATCAGAACACGACGGTTGATCCA
>Ga0265293_10007539_pt1 | contig 16665 bp, 28 predicted proteins | sample Munlanlewell138R_FD_192505 | JGI IMG/M metagenome (GOLD analysis project Ga0265293, IMG submission 192505) | Leachate microbial communities from a municipal landfill in Southern Ontario, Canada - Leachate well 138R | ecosystem: Engineered > Solid waste > Landfill > Unclassified | place: Canada...
TGAAGCTTGAGCTCCCTAGCGGAGTCGATGTAGAGATTAGACAGTAAGAGTTGAGGTAAGAGATGTTAGGGCTTATTGGGAAAAAATTGGGAATGACGCAGGTCTTTGATGCCAATGGGCGTCTGATTCCCGTAACAGTTATAAAGATTGAAGATAACGTGGTTATTGAGAACCGAACTGTTGAGAAAAATGGTTACGATGCCTGTGTGCTCGGTTCTTTTGACAAGAAGAAGAGTCAAACCACTAAGCCATATGCAGGTCAATTTAAAGATGTTGGCGAGGTTAAGAAAACCTTGGTAGAAATCCGAGATTTCGGAAAAGAAGCCGCCGTGGGCGATGTCCTCGGTGTTGATCTCTTTAAAGATGTTCTGTTTGTCGATGTGGTGGGAACCTCTAAAGGTAAAGGGTTCCAGGGCGGAGTTAAGCGTCACGGTTTTGCGGGCGGGCGCGCTACCCACGGATCTAAGTTCCATCGTGGCATTGGTGGCACAGCAATGTCAGCTACCCCTTCCAGAGTTTTTAAAGGGACTAGGATGCCGGGTAGGATGGGAACGGACCGCGTTACTGTACAAAACCTGCGTGTTGTGAAAATTGATGAAGAGTTGAAAGTTCTTTTGGTGAAAGGAGCTGTTCCCGGTCCCGCACAGGGCACTGTCATCGTGAGAAGAGCGAAGAAGAAGTAGAGGCGAAAGATGAAAACAAAGGTCTTTTCAACAACAGGTGAGGAATTACGAAGCATTACCCTCAACGACGATGTTTTTAAGCGGGAAGTAAGCAACGGTTCAATTTACAACGCTTTGAACAATGAGCTGGCTAACCGCAGAGTTGGCACCGCCTCAACAAAAACACGTGGTGAAGTTAACTACAGTAATGTCAAGCCTTACCGTCAAAAAGGGACAGGTAATGCCCGTGCCGGTGATAAGAAGTCGCCAATTTGGGTTGGCGGAGGTACCATTTTTGGTCCTAAGCCTCGTGATTATAGTTACACCCTTCCAAAGAAAGTTAAACGGTTAGCGATGAAGTCGTTGCTCTCCCTCTCCATAGAGGAAAAGAGATTGACAGTCGTTGAGGATTTTACTATCGAGAGTGGTAAAACTAGAGATTTGGCGAAAATTTTAGATAATTTTGTTAAAGAGAAAAAAAGAACTCTTCTCATATTGAAAGATGATGATGAGATGATGCGACGCGCTGCTCGCAATATCCCTTATCTTAAAGTGCAGTCCTTCAACAGACTCTCTGCTAAAGAACTGCTCTATGGAAGGAAGATATTGGTCTTAGAGGGTGCAGCTAAAAATCTCAACGAGTTCTATAGCGAAAAGCAAGGGGTCTGATGTGAGAGCTGATCAAATTATCATACAACCCGTGTTGACGGAAAAGTCAAATATGGCGCGCGAGATGGAAAATAAGAGGTATACCTTTAAAGTCCACCCCAGTGCCAATAAGTTTGAGATTATGGCTGCGGTAAAAGAGTTATTCTCGGTCACTCCGATTAAGTGCAACATCATAAATGCTAAGGGTAAGACACGGTACACCCGTACCCGCAGCGGTTATGTTGCCGGTACTACCGGAGATTGGAAAAAAGCTATTGTGACATTGAGTAAAGGCGATGTCATTCAGGCGATTGAAGGTGTTTAGGAGGTAGTTATGGCATTAAAGAAGTATAAACCACATACTCCTGGTCTTCGCCAGAAGACAACCTTGGTTTTTGATGAAATAACTACCTGTGGCAGTGAGAAGTCACTCACCAAGAAATTGTCGAAGAAGGGTGGTCGCGATAGCCAGGGGAGAATTAGTGTCCGTCGCCGTGGTGGTGGTCACAAGAGGGCCTACAGGGTAATCGATTTTAAACGAAACAAAATTGGTATTCCAGGAACTATTAAGAGTATCGAGTACGATCCCAATAGGAGTGCCAATATTGCCCTCGTGTTCTACGCCGATGGCGAGAAGCGCTACATCTTAGCCCCTAAAGGGATTACCGTAGGGACTAAAATACTCAGTGGTCCTGAAGCTCCGCTGACAATTGGTAATGCCCTTCCTCTGAAAAATATTCCGATGGGGTTGCCAATCCACAATGTTGAATTGCAACTTGGCAAAGGGGGGCAACTTGTGCGTAGCGCCGGCCTAAGTGCCACTATAGTGGCTAAAGAGGGCGATTATGTGACCCTGCGTCTCCCTTCCGGTGAAGCCCGGATGGTCTTTGCAGAGTGTTTTGCAACGCTCGGTTCACTAGGAAATGAAGATCATATGAACGTGACCCTGGGGAAAGCCGGTCGTTCCAGATGGTTGGGAAGACGACCCAAAGTTCGTGGTGTAGCTATGAACCCGATTGACCACCCACATGGTGGTGGAGAGGGGAAATCCTCCTCCGGGCGTCACCCAGTGACACCTTGGGGTCAGTTGACCAAAGGGCGTAAGACCCGCAAGAAGAGCAAGCCTTCAAGCAACTTTATTGTTAAGAAGCGCAGTTAGGAGTAGAGAAAGTGGCTAGATCAATTAAAAAAGGTCCATTTATCGAGAAAAGCCTTTATAAGAGGATTTCGGATGCTAATAAAGCAGGGCAAAAACCGATGATTAAGACATACTCACGCACCTCAACGATTATTCCTGAGATGGTTGGTCATACGATCTCTGTTTACAATGGAAAGACTTGGGTGCCTGTTTTCGTAACAGAAAACCTAGTTGGACACAAACTGGGTGAGTTTGCCCCCACGCGAATTTTCCGCGGGCATGCTGCTTCTGACAAGAAGGTAAGGAAATAGTAGGTGTGAAGATGGAAGTGAAGAAAGGATTTAAGGCTAGTGCGAAGTATTTGCAAGTTTCTCCCATTAAAGTACGTCCTGTTGCCAACCTAGTGAGAAGCAAACCATATATCGAGGCAATAGCCATTCTGGAGGCAATGCCCCAGAAAGGGGCCTCTTTGATTAAGAAAGTTGTCCAATCGGCGGCTGCCAATGCTTTGAGTCAGAACAAACGGTTAGATGAGGAGCAATTGGTAGTCTCTCAACTTTATGTGGATGAGGGCCCCCGTTTAAAACGGGTCTGGGCGCGTTCACATGGTAGGCGTGACATTCTCTTAAAGAGGCAGTGCCATATAACTGTCGTACTAGATGAAAAGGTGGATAAGTAATGGGTCAGAAAGTAAATCCAATTGGACTTCGTTTGGGAGTCAATAAAACTTGGAAATCTAAATGGTATGTTGATCCTCGCGATTATGCGGAAACCCTACATGAGGATTTAAAGTTAAGAGACGTTTTACTCAGTTGTCCTGAAGTACAGGGTGCTGAGATTTCTGATGTTGAAATTGTGCGTAAGCCACAAAGAATCTCATTGACAATCTCTACGAGCCGCCCTGGTATTATTATTGGCTCAAAAGGGGCCAATGTTGAGAAACTTGGGGCGAGACTGCAAGCTTTAACCGACAAAAAGGTCCAAATTAAGATTAAAGAGATTAAGAAACCTGAGGCCGATGCCCAGCTGATAGCGGCAAACATTGCCCGCCAACTAAGGGGACGTGGTAGTCACCGCAGAGCCATGAAGATGGCGGTCTCAAAAGCTATGCAGGCCGGTGCCCAAGGGATCAAAATTAAAGTTTCTGGCCGTCTAGGCGGTAAAGAAATTGCCGGTTCTGAGTGGGTTAAAGAGGGACGCGTCCCCCTGCATACCCTTCGAAGCGATATCGACTATGGATTTGCTCCGGCTAACACCACCTTTGGAATTATTGGGGTGAAGGTTTGGGTATATAATGGAGAGATTTTAGAGAAATCGAAAAAAGACGACGCTGGTCTTCTAGTGAAGAAAACCCCTAGAGAGCGACTAGAGTCGACTGAGACGAGGAGTTAGTACAACATGCTGAGTCCAAAAAGAGTCAAATATAGAAAAATGCAACGGGGAAAAACCGATGGAGTAGCCCAAAGAGGAAACTTCCTGGCTTTTGGCGAATACGGTCTAATTGCCGAGGAGCCGAAATGGATTACCAACCGTCAGATTGAAGCCGCCAGGATTGCCATGACCCGCCACATTAAGCGTGGTGGTAAGGTGTGGATCAGAATTTTCCCCCATATGCCGTATACAAAGAAACCGGCCGAAACTCGCCAAGGAAAGGGGAAAGGAAACCCTGAAGGGTGGGTGGCTGTTGTTAAAACAGGAACTGTTATGTTTGAGATGGGAGGAATTGAAGAGGGCTTAGCCCGTGAAGCACTGCGCCTAGCTGCCTCTAAGCTCCCCATCAAAACGAAGTTCATTATGAGAAGAGAAGTGGAGTAAATTATGAAGAACTCATACGCTGATTTAACCTATGCAGAATTGGTAGCCAAGCGAGATGAACTTCGCCAAGAGGCCCTAAAGTTAAGAATGGCCAAGGTGTTGGGGCATGTAGAGAATCCGTTAGCAATTAGGACGACTCGTCGCAATATTGCCCGGCTCAACACAATGATTCATGAGTATGCTCTGGGCATACGCAAGAGATCGAAGTAAGTGAGGTTTGCGTCTAATGGAAAGTAATAAAAAAAGATTCACCGGTTTGGTGGTTAGCGACAAGATGGACAAAACCATTGTTGTGTCAATTTCTGATAGAAGATTGCATCCTCTTTATAAGAAATATGTGGCTAGAACCAGAAAAGTTAAAGCGCATGATGAGAGGAATGAAGCCCATATCGGCGATACGGTACGCGTTGTAGAGTGTCGTCCTATAAGTAAGGACAAAGTCTGGCGCCTAGAACAGATTGTCCAGAAGGCGAAATAAGCGAGGAGCAACATCATGATACAGATGCAGTCATATTTGAATGTAGCCGACAATAGTGGTGCAAAACGAGTCCAGTGCATTAAAGTTTTGGGGGGAACCCACCGAACCAGTGCCGGAGTCGGAGATGTTATTGTTGTTGCGGTTAAGGATGCACTACCCAACGGTGCCATTAAAAAAGGGGATGTCCTCAAGGCTGTGATAGTGCGCACTAAAAAAGAATACCGAAGACCTGACGGTACCTATATCAGGTTCGATGATAACGCATGCGTTGTCATTGATGCCAACAATAACCCGCGCGGGAAGCGGATCTTTGGCCCTGTAGCACGCGAACTACGTGAAGATGGGTATGTAAAGATTGTTTCACTGGCGCCGGAAGTGTTGTAGGAGTTGAAGGATGAGACTGAAGAAAAATGACAATGTCAAAGTCCTCGTTGGAAAGGACAAAGGCAAAACTGGTCGTATCTTAAAAATTGATCACGCTAAAGAACGGGTCATTGTTCAGGGTGTTAATCTGGTTAAAAAGACCATGAGAAAGCGGTCTGAACAGGAACAAGGTGGCATCAAAGAGATTGAGGCACCGATTCACGTTTCGAATGTGGCCTTTTTAATGAAAAATGGCGAGACAACTAGGATTGGTTACAAAACCGATGAGAAAGGGGCAAAAGTTCGTTATGCCAAGAAAACTGGGGAAGTGATCTAATGGAAAAGTTCGTACCTAATTTAAAGAAAAAGTATAATGAAGAAGTTGCTAAAGAACTCTTCTCTGAGTTCAGCTATAAGTCGAAGATGCAAATCCCAGCCTTAGAGAAGATTTCTGTTAGTGTTGGTGTCGGAGAGGCTATTGTCAATAAGAAATTGCTCGATTCAGCAATCAAAGAGCTTGAGCAGATTACCGGACAACATGTTGTTAAGACCAAGGCTCGTAAGTCAATTGCAAACTTTAAGGTCAGAGCAGGCCAAGAGATTGGCGCTTTCGTTACCCTGCGGGGTGATAATATGTGGTTCTTCTTGGAAAGATTGATTGGAGTTGCCCTTCCACGTGTTAAAGACTTTAGGGGCGTTAGCCCTAACGCTTTTGATGGCAATGGAAACTATTCTCTCGGGATTACTGAGCAGATTATTTTCCCTGAGATTGATTACGATAAGATTGAACGGGTGAGTGGCATGAATATCGCAATCGTGACGACGGCCAAAACCGATGAAGAAGGTTATGCCCTGCTGAAGAAGCTTGGTATGCCCTTTGCGAAATAGGCGGAGTGAGAGAAGATGGCAAAAAAATCATTAATCGTAAAAGCGAATAGAACACCAAAGTACAGCACTAGGAAGGTTAATCGCTGTAAAATATGTGGACGCCCTCGGGGGTACATGCGGAAGTTCGAAATGTGCAGGATTTGTTTTAGAAAGCTTGCTAGTGAAGGACTCATTCCGGGCGTTACCAAATCCAGCTGGTAGGAGATAAACATGGCTATAAGTGATCCTGTTGCTGATATGCTGACAAAAATTAGAAATGCAAGCATGGCGAAGCATGAAAAAGTTGAAGTTACTACATCAAAGCTCAAGTTGCAAATTGTTAAGATTTTGAAGAACGAAGGATATATTAAAAATTTCAAGAAAGTTGTTAATAAGAATGGCATTAACACAATCAGAATTTTCCTGAAATATGATGATGATCAGAATCCTGTTCTCCACGGTATTAATCGTATCTCTACTCCGGGCAGGAGAGTCTATTCGGGGTATCGCGAATTGCCTAGGGTTTACAATGGGTATGGTGTAGTAGTGGTGTCGACCTCCTCCGGAGTTATTACCGGGAAGAAGGCTCGCGAAAACAAGGTCGGTGGTGAACTGATCTGTTCAATTTGGTAAGGGGTGTGAACTATGTCTCGTATAGGTAAGTTACCAATTGTTCTGCCAGAAGGAGTCTCCGTCAAAGCTAAAGACGGTGTAGTTTCTGTTGAAGGACCTAAGGGGAAACTGGTTCAAGATTATCGATGCGAAGTCGAGATTAAAGTTACTAAAGACCAGGTAGTGGTCAATAGGACTGTCGAATCGAAAGCCGGTAGAAGTTACCATGGACTTTATAGACAACTGGTTAGCAATATGGTGGAGGGGGTCTCTAAGGGATTCTCGAAGAAACTACAGGTTAATGGTGTGGGCTACAGGGTGGAAGTGCAGGGAGATCTCCTTGTTTTAAACCTTGGATACTCTAACCCAATTGAGTATTTAATCCCAAAAGATGTCAAAATTGAGTGTGAGAACCCCAATACGATTCTCATTTCTGGGATTAGTAAAGAGCGTGTTGGACACCTCAGTGCTGAAATTAGGTCGTTAAGACCACCCGAGCCCTATAAAGGTAAAGGGATTAAGTATGAGGATGAAGTGATTAAACGTAAGGTTGGAAAATCTGGCGGTGCTAAATAGGTAGGTTGAAGATATGAATAGAGTTTTAAAGAAAAATAAGAGGCGTGCTCGCCGTAAGGTTCATATTAGAAAAAGTATCTTCGGTACTGCAACTAAACCAAGAATGACCGTATATAGAAGTAATAAGCGAATGTACGTCCAGGTTATTAACGACGATACCGGCGAAACTTTGGTTTCTGCCAGCAGTATGGAAAAAGAGTTACGTAACCTTAAAAATAGGGTGGAAGATGCAGCCAAACTTGGCGAGGTCATCGGTAAAAGGCTCCTCGAAAAGCAGATCGATAGTGTTGTTTTCGACCGCAATGGATACCTTTTCCACGGTATTGTGAAAGGTATAGCCGACGGTGCCAGAAAAGCCGGAGTCAAATTCTAGGGGGATATGGTGGATAGGTCAGATAGAAATAAAGGGAACGAGTTAGTTGAAAAGTTAGTGAAACTTAATCGTGTCTCCAAGGTTGTTAAGGGTGGACGACGTTTCTCTTTCGCAGCCTTAGTTGTAGTTGGCGATCAAAGTGGCCGCGTCGGTTATGGTACAGGTAAGGCCAACGATATTACCGAAGCTATCCGTAAAGCTGTCGATAAAGCCAAAACTTCAATGATTAGTGTTCCGATGGTGAAGGACACCATTCCCCATGAGATTTTGGGTAACTTTAAAGGTGCCAGTGTTCTCCTTAAACCTGCAGTGCCAGGTACCGGGGTGATCGCCGGAGGTTCGGTGCGTCATGTAATGGATGCTTGTGGTATTAAAGACGTATTGAGTAAGTCCCTCGGTTCGAAAAACAGCTTCAATTCCGTCAAGGCAACCTTTGTCGCTTTAGAGAGCCTCTTTGACGCCAAAGAATTGGCTAAAAGCAGAGGGAAGTCCCTAAAAGAGATGTGGGGGTAATCTATGGCAGCTAAAAAAGAGCAGAAAATAAGGGTCACATTGGTTAAGAGTGTCATTGGTTCAATTCCTAAACATAGGAGGACTGTGAAAGCTCTTGGCCTAAAAAAGATGGGTAGTTCAATCGAACACGATGCTTCTCCCTCCATTCTCGGGATGATTCGTGTAGTTAGCCATATGGTTAAAGTCGAGGAGTTATAAGATGGGACGAATTAAGGCACCATCCGGTGCTAATAAAAAGAAGACAATCGTCGGCCGGGGTGTTGGCTCGAAAGGGCGCACTTGTGGTCGGGGAGATAAAGGACAAAACTCACGTAGCGGTGGTGGTGTAAGACCCGGTTTTGAGGGGGGGCAGATGCCTCTTTACCGCCGGATTGCCCGCAGAGGATTCAGCAATTACCCCTTTAAGGAAGAGTACGCAGTGGTGTCACTCGATGCTGTCTCCAAAAACTTTGCAGAGGGAGAGGTTGTCTCTCTGGAATCTCTCAAAGATAAGGCCTTAGTAAAAGGGGCCAATAGCAAGGCAAAAGTACTTGCCAATGGAGAACTGACAAAGAAAGTGGTCTTCGAGGGCCTTAAGGTATCTGCAGCCGCAGTGAAGAAAATTGAAGCTGCAGGCGGCGAAATTAGATAAAAAGAGGATTGTGATGTCTAACACCCTAGTAAACATGTTTAGAATCGAAGAGCTTAGGAAGAAGATTCTTTGGACAGTTTTGTTCCTCGTAATCTTTCGATTGGGCGCTTTTATCCCGATCCCAGGAATTGATCCCGAAGTACTGAAACTCTATTTCATGGCACAAAGTAGTTCCACCACAATTGGGCTGACGGAGTATTTAAACTTCTTCGCCGGTGGTGCGTTCTCTAACTTCTCTCTCTTTATGTTGGGTATTATGCCCTACATCTCAACGCAAATTATTTTGCAGTTGTTGATGTTGGTAGTACCTGCCCTAAAGAAGCTAAGTGAAGATGCTGCCGGTAGAAAGAAGATGCAACAGTACACTAGGCTGGGGACGATTTTAGTCTGTCTAATCCAGTCATACGTGGTGACTGTCTATGCAAAGAGTATCCCCGACGTGATGACAATGAGTCTTCTCCCATTTACCCTAATTGCGATGATGACAGTTACTACCGGGACGATGTTCCTTGTTTGGTTGGGCGATCAAATTACTGAGCGGGGTATTGGTAACGGTATTTCACTCTTAATCTTTGCTGGAATCGTAGCCCGTATCCCCAATGCAATTGTCACCCTTTGGAAGAGTGTCCAAACCGGCGTTTTAAACCCAATAGTGGTTTTAATAGTATTTGCCATGTTTGCCTTGGTTGTTGCGCTGGTGGTTTATGAACAGCGCGGGCAGCGAAAAATTCCGGTGCAATATGCTAAACGGGTTGTTGGACGCAAGATGTATGGATCTCAGAACACCTACATCCCCTTCAAAATTAACCCTTCAGGAGTTATTCCTGTCATATTTGCATCAGCGCTCTTAACCTTCCCCTTGCAGATCGCCTCTTCATTGGGACCACAAGTGCGCTGGTTACAAGCGGTAGCTAGATGGCTTAATCCGCAGGGTGCCCCCTATCTAATTATCTACACCTTGCTGATTATTGCGTTTGCTTTTTTCTATACCCAAGTTAGCTTGAATCCTATCGAGATAGCTAAGCAGATTAGGGAAAACGGTGGTTCGGTTCCCGGAGTTCGTACGGAAAGACTTGAAGAATACCTCTCTAAGGTCTTGAATCGTATTGTACTGCCAGGGTCGCTGTTCCTCGCTTTTATTGCCCTAATTCCAACTATCGTGCAGAAGTTCTTTAATTTCCCTGCATCGGTGGCCATGCTATTGGGTGGTACTTCTCTCATAATTATGGTTGGGGTTGACCTCGATACCATGAGTCAGATTGAGGGAATCATGAAGATGCACCACCACGAAGGAATTTCGAGCCGGGGCAAGATTAAGGCAAGAAACCTATAGGAGATAGTGGAAATGAAAGTACGAGCGAGTGTTAAGCCGATGTGCGATAAGTGCAAGGTTATTAGACGGTCTGGGGTTGTGCGCGTAATTTGTGAGAATCCCAAACACAAGCAGAGACAGAGATAGAGGAGGCCAGTTAATGGCAAGAATTGCTGGTATTGATTTACCTAATAAGTCGGTGAAGATTGCATTAACCTATATTTACGGTATTGGCAGAACTTCTGCACTGGAAATCTGTGAAAAGAGTAAGGTTAACCCCGAAGAGAGGATGAACAACCTTTCTGCCGATGAAGTGAACGAGTTACGTAAGCTGATTGAAAATGAGTACAAGGTTGAAGGTCGACTGAGAACTGAAGTGGCCCTCAATATTAAGCGTCTTATGGATATCGGTTGTAACCGGGGTTTACGCCACAGAAAAGGTCTTCCCGTCAGAGGGCAAAGGACTAAGACGAATGCTAGAACCCGTAAGGGTAGAAAAAAGACCGTTGCCGGTAAGAAGAAATAAGGAGATTTGAAGTGGCTAAAGCAAAACGCAGAGTCAAAAAAACAGTATATGAAGGTAACGTCTACATCCAGGCTACATTCAATAATACCATTGTTACGATTACCGATTTAAACGGCAATGCAGTTTCTTGGGCAAGTGCCGGTGGTTTAGGCTTCAGAGGAGCCAAGAAATCGACTCCTTACGCCGCTCAAACGGCAGCCGAGACTGCTGCTAAAAAGGCGATCGATTTTGGCCTTAGAGAAGTAAATGTATTTGTTAAGGGCCCTGGAGTAGGACGAGAATCGGCTATTAGGACATTGGGTGTTTTAGGTCTTCAGGTAAGAAGTATCCGAGACGTTACCCCCATTCCCCACAATGGTTGTCGTCCCCGGAAGACCAGAAGAGTCTAACAAGGAGTAGTTGAGATATGGCTAGATATATTGGACCGAAATGTAGGTACTGCCGAGCAGAAAAAACTAAATTGTTCCTTAAAGGCGAGCGGTGTCACACCCCAAAGTGTCCCCTTACTAAAAAGGATGTAAGTTCACCTGGTAAGGACCCCCGTGCCCGTTCAAGGAAGATGACCGATTATGGTTTGCAGCTCCGTGAGAAACAAAAGCTTAAGAGGATGTATGGTATGCTTGAGAAGCAGTTTGTGCTCACCTTTAATGAAGCTGCCCGTATTCCGGGGAAAACCGGTGAAAACCTGATCTCTTTGTTGGAGCAGAGACTCGACAATGTTGTCTTCAGACTCCATTTCGCCGCCAGCAGAAGTCAAGCTGCCCAGTTGGTTGGTCACGGACATGTATTTGTCAACGGCAAGCGGGTTGATATCCCCTCTTATAGAGTAAAAGCCGGTGATGAGATTGCCATTGGACCACGCGGACAAAAGATGCTCATCATTAAAGAAAACTTAAAAGAGTTCTCAAAGTCGGGCGTTCATCCCTGGCTTACACTAGATGCTGATACCATGAAAGGGAAGTTCTTAGCTATCCCCAGAAGATCAGATGTAGCAGAAGTTGCCGATATCAACGAGCAGCTGATTGTAGAGCTCTATTCTCGTTAAGGAGTAAACATGGCACGTAAAAACCTGTTGAAAGGATTTAAAAAACCGAAAGGGGTTACCTTTGAACACACCTTAGTTGAACCCGATTCAGGTCGCTTTGTGGCTTATCCATTTGAACGTGGATTTGGGACAACTATCGGAAATACTTTGCGCAGAATTCTCCTCTCATCAATTCAAGGATACGCTGTAACAGCTGTAAGGATTACTACTATCAATGAAGAGGGGATTCCACATCTGCTCTCCAGCGAGTACGAATCGCTACCTCACGTTGTTGAAGATGTCCCTGACATCGTGGCAAACCTTAAAAAACTGAAGATTAAAATGCCCGAAGATATTGAGAGCACTTTAATCACCGTTGAATGCAAGGGGCCGGGTACTTTAACGGCTGCGGCACTCGAGAAAAACAATGTTGAGATTATCAACAGAGATTTGGTTATCTTCACCATGATGGAAGAGGCTAATGTTGAACTAGAGTTGCAAATTGACCTTGCCAGAGGGTATGTCCCGGCGGAAATTAACGAAAAATATATTGAAGAAGTGGGAACTATCCCCCTTGATGCAAACTTCTCTCCGGTAAAAAGGGTCAAATTTGAGATAGAACCGACCCGTGTTGGTCAGCGTAGCGACTACGATAAACTTCTGTTGGATGTTTTTACCGATGGGACTATCTCTCCCGAGAACGCCTTAGCAGAAGCGGCAAAAATTGCCAAAGACCATTTTTCGATTTTCATCAATTTCGATGAGAGCTTAATCGATAGCGGTGATGAGGTTGATGAAGAGGAAGAGCAAATTAAGAAGATTTTGAATACTTCTGTTGAGGAGCTCGAATTGACTGTGCGTTCAAGCAATTGCCTTAAGAATGCCAATATTAAAACGATTGGCGATTTGACTCGCAAGAGTGAAGAGGAGATTGCCAAAACGAGGAATTTTGGAAAGAAATCACTCCAAGAGATTAAAGAGAAACTCAAAGAGTGGAATTTGAGTCTTGGTATGACCGATTACAGTGTTTTAAAGAACTCAATTAGAATGTCAGGTAATAACAAGGAAGAAGAGAATGAGGCATAGGAAAGGTTTTAATGCATTGAGCCGACGTAGCGGCCAAAGAAAAGCGCTTAAGCGCGGATTAGTAACTTCACTTTTTAGATACGAAAGGATTGAGACTACCAAGGCTAAAGCTAAAGAGGTCCAGCGGATGGCTGAAAAGATGATAACGAGGGCAAAAGTCGATTCGGTACACAACCGTCGCATGGTAGCCCGCGATATTACCAACGAAGCTGTCTTAGCCAAATTGTTTACCGACATTGGACCCCTCAACGTAGATCGTCCCGGTGGTTACACTCGAATAATTAAGACGGGCAGACGCCAAGGCGATGCGGCTGAGATGGTTATTCTTGAGCTGGTTGCTAAGAGTGAAAAGCCCAAAAAGAGGGCCAAAGAGCCTAAAAAAGTCGAAAAAGAAAAGCCAAGAGCGCTGAGTAAAATTGCTCGGTAAACTCTCTAATAAAAGGCCATCTCCTCGCGGGGTGGTCTTATTTTGTTACATGGACTGACTCTAAATTATTAACCTGCAATCGCTTGACAAGCGTTAAGTCCGTGCGTATTATTGTTTCAATACAATGGGGGAAGTACTATGAGTATATTTTTGCTAATCCCTCTTTGTCTAGTTAGTGTAATTCTAGGTTGGCTATTTCGTTGGATTTATGCGAGGTTCAAGCTCACCTCAATTGAGCAGAAGGCTGTTCGATTGAATCAGGAAGCTATAAAAGAAGCAGAAACTAAAAGTAAAGAACTTTTAATTGAGACTAGAGATCGTTTATTAAAAGAGCAACAAGAACAGGAACGTGAGGCTAGAGAACGCCGAGGAGAACTTCAGAGAACAGAACAGAGACTGTTAAAGAAGGAAGAAAATTTAGAACGAAAACAAGCAGAACTGGATGTCCAGAAGGGACAACTAGAAGACAAAGAGAAGAAAAATTTAGAACGCGAAGAGAAAATTGCCGAATTAGAGCAATTTTGGACGAGCGAGTTAGAACGTGTTGCCAGTATGACCTCAGAAGAGGCCAAGCAACAAATTATTGAAGCTTTACAGAACGAAGCGAAAAGAGATGCCCAAGTTGTTATCAACAAGATAGAGCAAGAGGCCCAGTTGCGCTCCGACAAGATCGCTCGCGATATCATTGTGACCAGTATTCAGCGGTTGGCCACCGAGGTCTCCTCTGATGTAACGGTAACAACGGTGAGCCTCCCCGGTGATGAGATGAAGGGGAGAATTATTGGGCGTGAAGGGCGTAATATTAGAACTTTGGAGACGCTTACCGGGGTCGACGTTATAATCGACGACACCCCTGAAGCCGTGGTCATCTCCTGTTTTGATCCCGTTAGAAAAGAGATTGCCCGGGTTGCTTTAGAGCGACTAGTGCAAGATGGCAGGATCCACCCCGCTCGTATTGAAGAGGTGGTGACCAAGGCAACCAAAGAGATGGAGCAGATTATTATGGAGGAGGGGGAGAAAGTTATTTTCGACCTAGGCCTGCATAACTTCAGCCAAGAGTTGATTCGTGCTTTAGGCAGACTCCACTTTAGGACCAGCTACGGACAAAATGTGTTGGCCCACTCTAAAGAGGTAGCCATCCTTGCCGGTATGATTGCCAGTGAAGTTGGCGCTGATCGGGATATTGCGCGACGTGGAGGGCTGTTACACGACATTGGAAAAGGTATTGAGTCCGACGGAGACGCAAACCACGCCGAAATGGGGGCGGAATTGGCGCGCCGCTTAGGGGAAGACCCTAGGGTGATTAATGCAATCCTCTCCCACCACAACGATATTGAGCCGGCGTGTATAGAGTCGGTTATTGTCCAAATTGCAGATGCCATCTCCGCTGCCAGACCGGGAGCTCGTCGGGAGACCCTCGATAACTACATTAAGCGACTTGAGAGTTTAGAGGCAATTGCCGAAAGTTTTGAGGGGGTCGAAAAAGCCTACGCTATTCAAGCCGGTCGCGAGTTGCGAATTTTGGTCAATAATGATAGCGTTAGTGACGATGGGGCGAAAGAGATCGCCAAAGGGATCGCAGGGAGGATTGAAGCCGAACTCCGTTACCCAGGGAGGATTAAGGTAACTATAATCCGTGAGATGAGGGTAGTGGAATACGCTCGCTAACGTAAGGAGACTATGTCTAAATCAAGGAATTTTACGGCTCTGATGCTCGGGGATGTGATTGGACACCCTGGGTGCAGAGCCATTTTTAGTGGGTTGAATCAACTCATAAAAGAGTATAGGGCTGACTTTGTGGTGGTCAACGGAGAGAATGCCGCCGGTGGGTTAGGAATCAACAAAGAGATTGCCCGCCATTTTTTCTCGCAAGGCGTGGATGTAATCACCAGTGGCAATCATATCTGGCAACAGGAAGATTTTATTAATCTCTTTAAAGAGCATGAAAACCTCCTTAGGCCGGCTAATTATCCCTCACAAACGGCTGGCAGGGGGTCAATTGTGGTTGAGAAGGGGGGCTGGAAAGTGGGGGTAATTAACCTCCAGGGGCGCCAACAAATGGTCCCTATTGACTGTCCATTCCAAGTTGGTAAAGCCTTGGCAGAGAAACTGGGCAAAGTGACCCCCCTGTTGTTAGTCGACTTCCACGCCGAATTACCCCAAGAGAAAGAGGCCTTAGCTTTCTTCCTTGATGGGAAGGTGTCGGTAGTGGTTGGAACCCACACCCACGTACAGACAACCGATGAACAGATTCTACCGAAAGGGAGTGCTTTCATTACAGACTTGGGGATGAGTGGTCCCCTTGGTGGGGTTATTGGCTCGACTCCTTCTATTTCGATAGAGCGACAGTTGACCCAACTCCCCCTTAAAAATGAGGTCTTTGATGGCCCTTCTTGCTTACAAGGCGTGGTTTGTTCAATTAACCCGGAAAATGGGAAAGCCCTCTCAATTAAGAGAATTAGTCGCCAATTTGGACGTTAAGATGGATAAGGTTAAGCTAAGAGAGTTGTTAAAAGCTCAATTGCCAACTTTAAGTTGCGCTGAAATTGAAGCCCTGTTAGCATGCCGACAGTTAAAAATTGGACAGGAGACTTGTACCAACTTAGAGACCCTCTACCCGGCAAAGAGCAAAATAGAGATTGTCAGAAAACGGTACGTCTCGCGTGGCGGTTATAAATTAGAGAAAGCATTGACGACATGGCCTCTTGAAGTGCGGGACAAGGTGATGGTTGATGCCGGTTCCTCCAGTGGAGGCTTTAGCGACTGTCTCCTTCAAAATGGGGCTGCTCTAGTGCATGCAATTGATGTAGGTTACAACCTCCTAGATTACTCTCTTCGAGTTGATAAGCGGGTAGTGGTCCATGAGAGACAAAATATTATGGAGAAGGTGAAACTAGAGCCCCCTCCACACGCCGCTGTAGCCGACCTCTCTTTCCGTTCGATTGTGACGGCTGCTGACCACATCCTCTCTCTCACTCAAGAGAGATGGATGGTAGCTTTAATTAAACCCCAATTTGAAGTACCCAAAGGGGCAGAAGACTTTAATGGGGTCCTTGACGATGATGAGCTCCTTTTTAATACTCTCTTAGAAGTATTTAAGGCGCTAAAAGAGCGTAATGTTGGCTTTAAGGCTATTATGGAGTCGCCAATTCGGGGTAGGAAGGGAAACCGCGAATTTTTAGCCCATCTGGAGAGAGGCCAGTGGTTAAGTGAAGCTGAATTTGTCGAGAACTTACACAGGCTAATCTAGGAGTTTTCCTTCCACTAAGATAAAAAGCTTTTTAATTTGAAGAGGTTTTAAGGTCTGCCAAACCTGCTCCATTTTAAGGTGGTACCCATTTTCCCAGACAGTTGGATTTAGGAACTCTTTTGAAAAATCGACATAGGCGACTGCTCTTCTAACACTAACGCCCCTCAGTTTTGTCTTCTGTGGGATATAGGTGATGCCCCCGTCCCTGAGGGCTACACTGGGTACTCCCTTTAAAAGTGCCTCTAAAGTTCTGTGGTAAATTGTAGGGCCTTCAGCGGTGACAGAGTAGAGTTGGTAGGTTTTATCTGGGAGGGGAAAAGCAACTTTTATGGGCTCTTTTACCTGCTCACTTTGTGCTAGATAG
>Ga0265293_10007540_pt1 | contig 16656 bp, 17 predicted proteins | sample Munlanlewell138R_FD_192505 | JGI IMG/M metagenome (GOLD analysis project Ga0265293, IMG submission 192505) | Leachate microbial communities from a municipal landfill in Southern Ontario, Canada - Leachate well 138R | ecosystem: Engineered > Solid waste > Landfill > Unclassified | place: Canada...
AAGGATGTCGAGGTCCTCGGTCAGTATGCCGAGTCATTCACCGACGCTGCCAAAGGAAAGTCCATAGCAAACAGCATGTATCAGCAGGGTGCCGACATTGTCTTCCATGCAGCCGGAGGAGTGGGCGACGGTCTGATCGAGGCCGCCAAAGAGCAGGGCAAGTGGGCCATCGGTGTCGACAGGGACCAGAACTATCTGGCCCCTGACAACGTCCTGACAAGCGCAATGAAGCGTGTTGACAACGCGATGTTCAACATAGCGAAAGAGCTGACAGAAGGAGTATGGAAGGGTGGTCAGACCGTTTCTTACGGTCTTGCCGAGGGGGGAGTCGACATCGCTCCGACCTCTTCTACACATGTTCCCGCCGAGCTCCTCAAGGAAGTAGAGGCAGTCAAGGCACGAGTCATCGCGGGAGAGATAGTTGTCCCCTACAGTGAGGAGACTTTTAATTCCTTTGAGGTGAAGTAGAAGCTTAAGGGGGCTCATGCCTTGGGCCCCCGACTTCTTTTATCCTGGGAGGTGGCGTCATGCAACAAGCAACAAACAGCGCCGCTGAATTTGCTGTGGAGATGAGAAGGGTCACAAAGCGTTTCGGAGACTTCACAGCGAACGATAAGATAGATTTTCAAGTGCGTCGCGGCGAGGTTCACGCTCTCCTCGGAGAGAACGGTGCCGGAAAGAGCACCCTGATGAACCAGCTCTACGGATTGTATCCCCCGACGTCGGGGGACATTTTCATCAACGGAGAAAAAGTCCATCTTGCCAGCCCGAAGAATGCCATTGACAGGGGCGTAGGAATGGTGCATCAGCACTTCATGCTGGTGCAGCCTTTCACTGTAACAGAGAATATTATGCTTGGGCGGGAGTCGGCGGGAGCCCTGGGAATTCTGAACGAGGCTCATGCTCTGAGAGAGGTGGAGGCCCTGTCAAGCCGATACGGCCTCTCCGTCGATCCGCGCGCACGCATTCAGGATATATCGGTTGCAATGCAGCAGAGGGTCGAGATTCTAAAGTGCCTGTACAGGGGAGCAGAGATCCTTATTCTCGACGAACCGACGGCAGTTCTAACCCCTCAGGAGATCGAGTTTCTGGGTACAATAATCCACAATCTTACCGCCGAAGGGAAGACCGTAGTCATCATCACTCACAAGCTGCGTGAGATAAAGAAGATGGCGGAGAGATGCACTGTTATTCGAAGAGGGATCAAGGTAGGGACTGTCGACGTTGCCTCCAGGTCCGAGAGCGACCTCGCGGAGATGATGGTCGGACGCGCCGTCTCATTCGCCGTCGAAAAAAACCCCGCGAGATCAGGCGATACGATTCTCTCTCTCAAAGGAGTGCATGCTCTAAATAATCGTGGGCTGCCTGCTTTGAACGGAATTGAATTTGACGTTAAGCGAGGCGAGATACTTGCGGTCGCAGGAATCGATGGAAACGGGCAGAGCGAGCTCGTTGAGGTGCTTACGGGGCTAAGGCCCATAGAATCCGGCTCGGTATATTTTCGAGGAGATGATATCACGCGGTATTCGCCGGGTCGAAGGATAGAAATGGGCCTCGCGGCGATACCGGAGGACCGACAGAAACGGGGGCTGGTGGGGGCCTTCACGGTCGCGGAGAATCTTATTCTTGAGCAGCGCGCGGATAGACCTTTTTCCAGAAGGGGAGTCCTTGATCTCAAGGCAATAAAAAGGCACGCGAATAAGCTTATCGAGAGATTCGACATACGCCCCCCCAGAGAGACCTATCTTGCCTCCTCCCTCTCCGGCGGCAACCAGCAGAAGGTCATACTGGCGAGGGAGATCACGCGCAATCCTGAGCTGCTGATCGCCTCGCAGCCCACAAGGGGGTTGGACGTTGGTGCCATCGAGTACGTCCACAAGAGGCTGGTTCAGGTCCGAGACGAAGGGAAGGGCGTGCTTCTCGTCTCTCTTGACCTGGATGAGACCCTGTATCTCGCGGACAGAATCGTTGTAATCTATGAGGGGAAGATCGTCTCTGTGCTCGACAGGGAGGAGGCCGACGAGCGCAAGCTCGGGCTTCTCATGGCGGGAGGTGAAGCAGTCCATGTCTAATGTGAAAAGGGGAGTCCTTTCGGCATCGCCAATTTTCCGTACGCTATTCTCCGTCTTCACCGGGCTTTTGGTTGGAGCGCTCGTCCTTTTTATCAGCGGATACAGCCCATTGAAGGCGTATCGTGTGATAATAGACGGCATCTTTTCCAAACCCAGTTATATCTCGTACACAATTATCTATGCCACGCCTCTGATAATGACCGGCCTTTCCGTGGCATTTGCCTTTAAGACGGGTCTTTTTAACATAGGGGCAGAGGGGCAGTTCATAATGGGAGCGCTAGGCGCTGCGCTGGCCGGGGCTTTCGTCAGCCTGCCTCCAGTGATTCACGCGATATTTGCGGCGACTGCCGGAATCGCGGCCGCCGCCCTGTGGGGAGGAATAGCGGGTTACCTGAAGGCGCGCTTCGGGGTGAACGAGGTGATCGCGACCATCATGCTCAACTGGACGGCCCTCTATCTAAACAACTATATTGTAAACCTGCCGGGGATAAAGCGCCCGGCGGCCACGGCCACCGCCTTCATACTAGACAGTGCGCGGACGGAAGTGCTTCCCCTGTGGAAGATCAGCGAGGCGGGGAAGCTGTGGCGCGCGGCTCACCCGGTCTGGCAGGACATACTTAGAACGCCGCTGAACGTGGGTATACTGGTCGCCCTGATCGGGGCCGTTCTCTGCTGGTGGTTGCTTAACAGGACTACTCTTGGATATGAACTAAGGGCGGTCGGTCATAATTTGGACTGCGCCGAGCATGTGGGCATCGATATAAACGCCCGCATGATCTGCTCGATGGCGATTGCGGGCGGACTTGCAGGGGCCGCGGGGGCCTTTCATGTTCTGGGGTGGACCCGGCAGGCCGCAGAACTGGCGGCTATGGAGGGGCTAGGCTTCGACGGAATAGGGGTGGCGCTCATCGGAAACGCCTCACCTATTGGCTGTATCCCGGCCGGACTGCTATTCGGAGCACTTAAGTACGGTGGGTCGAAGCTTCAGTTCGCGCTCCGCGCACCTATTGAAGTTATCAATATTGTTATAGGTTCGATCATCTTCTTCGTCTCGATGCCGAAACTGACACAGATAGTCGCACAAAGGCTTAAGAGGAGAAGGTTGGGGAGAGGTGAACCTCATGTTGGCTGACAGCCTTGCCTTTATATTTGCGACGACTCTTATGTACTCTGCCCCTCTTATCTTCACGGCTCTGGGAGGAGTGATCTCCGAGAACGCTGGCGTGGTCAACATCGGCCTTGAGGGGATGATGACGCTTGGTGCCTTCGTCGGAGCGGCGGTTGGTTATTATGCGAATGACGCCTGGATCGGTTTCTTGGCAGCAGGTGTATCTGGTGGTGCCCTCGCTTTTCTACACGCTGTAGCGTGCGTTACATTTATGGCGGACCACATTGTATCAGGGATCGCGATGAACTTTATTGGGCCGGGTCTGTCGCTCTTCCTGTCCCGTTTCTTTTTTAACGGGGCAACTCAGACCCTCTCACTCTCGCTTGACGTCAAGATCCCTCGCCCTCTCAACGGGGTCTTTGAGCAGAATGGTTTCTTTGACATGGTCTTCAACCAGTACGCCACGGTCTATCTGGCTCTGCTGATGGTAGTGCTCCTCTGGTTTGTCCTCTATCGGACCCGCATCGGCCTTAGAATTCGCGCGGTGGGGGAGCATCCAAAGGCGGCCGATACCCTTGGCATCGATGTCTTCAGAATTAAGTATATGGCCGTTATTGCGTCCGGCGTCCTCGCTGGGTTCGGCGGAGCCGCACTCAGCGTCGCGATCGTATCGCGCTTCAGCGCAACTCTGGTTAGCGGGCAGGGGTTCATCGCCCTCGCGGCGATGATCTTCGGGAAGTGGAGGCCGGGGGGGACTCTTGCCGCCTGTCTGCTGTTCAGCTCCGCTCAGGGGTTGACGGTCTTTTTAGGGAGGGCTGACCTCCAGAGGCTGTTGCCGATTCCGTCGCAGCTTCTGGCGATCATACCCTTCCTGCTCACTCTGGCCGTGCTCGTAGGCTTTGTCGGAAAATCAAGGCCGCCAGCGGCGGGCGGTGTTCCCTACGAGAAGGAGTAGCGGCGCAGGCACGCTCCTTAGATTAGAGCGCCTGCTCCTTTTTGTCATCACAATCCAGAAACGGAGTGGTTCATAATGGCGATTAAAAGATGTCCGAACGGGCATTTCTACGACCCCGATGTAAACAGTAGCTGTCCATGGTGCGCCGTTCCTTCGGACGGAGAGGAGAGGACGCGCCGCATCAATTTGGGGACTGCTCGGGCGGTGTCAGAAGACTCTGGCTCTACGATAAAACTGCCTCAAATGGGAGAATCGTCCTCGAAGAGCGCTATTGAAGAGGGGCACACTGTAGCCGTGGTAAAAAGAAAGATCGGCATAGACCCGGTCGTCGGATGGTTTGTCTGCATCAAGGGGCCGGACAGGGGGCGGGATTATAGAATCCGCTCAGAGAAGAACTCGATCGGCAGGGCCGACTCTATGGATGTCTGTATATCGGGCGACGACACCATATCAAGGGTAGATCACGCCTTCGTGGTCTACGATCCCAAAAAGAGGTCCTTCAGGATACAGGCAGGCCTTAGCAGGGGGCTCATCTACCTCAACGGTGAAGAGGTCACCGCCTCCGAGACGCTGAGTGCCTATGACCGGGTTGAGATGGGGCGAAGCGAGTTCCTCTTTATCCCTCTGTGCGGAGAGCACTTCCAATGGGAAGCGGATCAAGACTCCTGAGGTGCGGGGTAGCCGCGCTCCTTATCTTTCTCATCGCATCTGCCGGCCACGCCTCCCCGGAGTCCCTGAGTATAAGACAGAGTTGCCTTGCGTTTCCAGAGCTGACCGTCTTTGCCGATCTGCTTGACAAAGATGGGAAGGCTTTCCCACTGACGGAACGGGATAGCCTGTCCGCCATCCTCGGCGGCAAGCCGTTGGATATTACGACGACTCGGGCATATTCTGCGAGGGACGACGGGCTTCTTGTCATATTTCTTATAGACACATCCGCCTCGGTTGGGCCGGGTCGCTTCGCAGAACTTCAGGAGGCGGTGTCTGCTTGGATACGAAGACTGGGGCCGCGAGATCGGGCTGCTGTTATGTCGTTCGGGGAGAACGTCTCGACCGTCCAGGGCTTCACAGCTGAGCAGAACGCACTGCTCTATGCGGTCCAGTCGCTATCTCCCCGGGACGGTTCTGCTCATCTGAATCTTGGGCTGATGCGAGCCCTTGATCTGGCAAGGGTCAAGGCAGTCGGACTGCCGGACAGAAGGATCATCCTGCTTTGCAGCGACGGCTTCAGAGAGGCACCGGGCGGCGCTACCGCCGACGAGGTGCGAACCGCCCTGTCTGTGGATCCAATCCCTGTGTACGCTGTTCTCTTCGATTCCCCCGAGCGAGAGAGTTCGGACAGAAATGTATCCGTCCAGCAGCTTTTAAACGAGCTTGGATACGATGCGGGGCCGGTGGATGGAAAGATGGGGCCGCTGACGAACGCGGCCATAAGGGTCTTCCAACAGAGCAGAGGGGTGCGCTGGGACGGCTCGGTATCAAACGAGCTGATAGGCGTTCTGCGTACCATGGCGAGGAGCGCAAAGGACGCCTCGCTAGCCGGAATAGGAGAGTTCTCCAGGCGCTCCGGCGGAATGCTTTATCGCGCGGGGTACACTTCATTCAACGAGATCTTCGACTCAATAATGTCCTCTATGGACAGTGCCCATGTTCTGACTATTGAACTGGAGGGGATCGAACCCGACTCCACGGTAAGAAGGCTTGACATCGCGTACTCAGATGGCGTCCGTACTCTTGCCGACGGAGTTGAGATCAGACTCTCCTCGGTGCCGGTGAAGAAGGAAGAGGCCGTTGTCGATGTTCCAAAGGATGGATCGTTCCGGTGGGGGTTTGTGCCGCTTATTACGGTCGTTGTCCTTCTGATGACGGTGGCTCTTCTAGTGTTAAGGAAGAAGAGGAAATCTCCCGTTAGTTTAGACGGACGCGTGCCAGGTGGCCGCGAGCATACAGTCCAGCTCCCTGCTTCACCGCACGATAGCCGCAGTGATGAAGTCTCCGTACAAGTTGAGCTAACTCCCTTCAATTCCAAACACTTGGAATCAATGCTGAAGGGCGAGATCAGGGGCAGGTTGATACTGGGGAGGAAAGAGGCACCTTCCGTTCTGGTGGTCCCGGGGGACGCGACGATTTCAGCAAGGCACTGCGAGCTTCAGTATACGAAGGGAAAACTCTATGTCCGCGACCTGGAGTCGTCTAACGGAACCATGGTAAACGGTGTACCGATTCAGGGGAATTATCCTATCGAGGACGGAGATCGTCTCACACTTGGCAAGACGGAGTTGCGGATACGCATAATCGGCGCTAAATGAGGTCCTGGGGTCCTGTCATCTGCTGAAAGGAAAGAGGAGGTGATGGTCTGTGCATTATATCGCTTTGACGGGAAGTGGAATCCTGATGGTAGGCTGCATTCTCCCATGGGCCTCGTCTGGAGCCAACTCTTTAGATATCCTGCTGAGTGGGCTGGCCCTTCTGGGAGGGCTTTCAGCCTTTGGAGTCGCCGTTTATAACATCGCCAATGGGCATGAAAGGCTGAAAGGCGCCTATCCAATAATTGGAGCCATCTGCCTAATGATCGGGGTGTACGCGTATTTCCTTCCTCATGGCACGGGGGGCAACGCAGAAGTCAGGCGACAGGCCGGGTTGGACGAAGAGCTTGTGGAGGGGGCGAGAAGAAGCGGTTCCGCAATCTTCTTCATTGCGGGAGGCGGCATTTTGCTTATAGGGGCCGCGGTAAACGCCCGCAGAGCCCCGGGTGAATCCGTAGCGTGCCTATTCCGCCACTACGGCCGTCAGGAGAGAGGCTCGACGGAAGGAGCCCCCATCAAGACCTCGCTGCACGTGATCTCAGGGGCTTTTAAGGGACAGGTTATCCCAATACCGGAGGAGGGGATAGTTTTTGGAAGGGATCCCTCTCGCTGTAATCTGATTCTGCAATCCTCCGACATCTCGCGTATGCATGCACGACTGACCCCTTCTATGACAGGCAGTGGTGCGATACTTGAGGACCTGAGCTCGACAAACGGCACCTTTTTATGGGAAGAGGGAGCCTGGACTCGTCTCTCAGTGCCCGCGAACATTGTTGCCCGTGGACGTTTCCGCCTGGGGGACGAAAAGAACGAGTTTGAGATTTGCTGAGGAGAGTCCGGAAAAGTGCGGATTAACCCAGGGAACCACCAGCACATAGGAGCAAGGAGCGAACAGCAGGACTCGTTCGCTTTCAGCGATCTGTCCGACGCCTCTTTTCTGGCTCATGGGGGAGCCTTGGCTGTTTTGGCCGACGGGATGGGAGGACATGCGGAGGGGGCGGACGCCTCTCGCATCGCCGTACGAGAGTTTCTTGAGGCGTACACGAGGAAGTCCTTCGAGGAGACTATCGAAGAGGCCCTTGACCGCTCCATACATGAGGCTAACGAGGCAGTCTACGCCTTTGCCGCTGAGAAAGGGATAACCGGCAACTGCGGCACGACACTTGTGGCTGCAGTGATTCATGGGAGCGGTATATACTGGATACACGCGGGTGACAGCCGGCTGTATATAACTGACGGACAGAGCCTGACCCCTCTCACCGAGGATCATATTTACGCGAAAGACCTGGACAGAGCGGTGGAAAAAGGCTTTATCGATGAGGAAATGGCTTTGAGACATCCCGACAGGGAAGCGCTTACGAGCTATCTCGGCGATTCGATCATTGCCAAACTGGGGAAGGGTGCCCTTCCCGCTTCCGCCGAGGGACTGCCTACAAACGGCTTCACACTGCTTCTCTGCTCGGATGGCCTGTACAAAACGCTCCAGGAGGACCGGATGATCGAGGCGTACTCCAAAGACCCGCAAGAGTGGAGCAGGGCTCTAGTTGAGATGACCATTGAAGAGGGGCTTTTCTGCCAGGACAACGTTACAGTCCTCTGTCTGGACGTCGCTGTATCCAACGGGTGGGCTTTTGATCATGCCTGTTTTTTTCAAAGTGCTGAAAAGGAGTGAGGCCCGTGGTCGATCTCAATGAGGAGCATGAGAGCGCCGGCTCTCTCCCGAAAAACGTAGATGATTTGTGCATGGCCTGTTTTTCTCCCTGTCAGAAGGATGAAGATGTATGTCCTGTCTGTGGTTACAGCGAGTCGCAGTCGACGGATGGTGACTGGAATCGGTTAAGGCCGGGAATGATCGTGCATGGCAGGTATGTCGTCGGACGCCCGCTCGGTCAGGGCGGTTTTGGAATCACGTATTTAGGAATGGATCTGCTTCTGAAGACGAAGCTCGCGATAAAGGAGTATTTCCCGACAGGACTAGCCATACGCAACCCTGAGAACCGCTCCGTGATGCGCGCATCCGAAGAGGTTGAGGAGGACTTCCAGAAAGGGATGGAGAAGTTCATCGAAGAGGCCAGGACTTTGGCGCGCTTCGAGGGAAACCCGTGCATTGTCTCCGTGAAGGATTTTTTCGAGGAGAACGGCTCCGCCTATATGGTGATGACTCTTCTAGAGGGGCGCACACTGATGGCTCATATAAAGGAGAGGGGTGGCCGCCTCTCCTTCGGCGAGGCCTTTTCCATTCTGTCACCTCTTATGGACGCGCTCGACGAGGTCCACGCCTCAGGTCTTATCCACAGGGACATCAGTCCAGACAACATATTCCTGACCCGCTTCGGACAGGTGAAGCTGCTTGACTTCGGTGCCTCAAAGACCGCTCTCTCCTTGATACAGCAATGCCAGCACTCCGTTGTTCTAAAAAAAGGCTACAGTCCCCCGGAGCAGTACAGAGGTAGCAGACGGCTGGGTCCTTGGTCCGACGTCTACGGCATGGCGGCAACTCTATACCGGTGCATTGCAGGGATGGTCCCGCCGGATGCTCTCGACAGGATGGAGGAGGATCTGCTATCCTCGCCTATAAGTATAGGCATTTCGATCCCCGGGTATGCGGAGGCCGCTCTGATGCGTGCGCTCTCCCTCCCCTCGGAGGAGCGTCCTCAGAGCATGAGAGAGTTTAAAGAGGGGCTGTTGGGTGATGTCCTCTACTCAAAACCGGTAGCGATAGAGACACCAAGGGGCTCGAAAAAGTCGGATTTTGAACCGGTAGCGAATCAGTCCGCAACGCGACGTAAGGAGAAAAAATCCTCTCGTGCAGGGGGCAGGATCAGGCGTTTGATAACCTGGGTGCTTTTCTTCGGTTCTGTCGTACTGCTTGCCGGGGGGGGATTTATGTTCTTCGCCGCCAGGGACATGCTTAGGAGGGCTGAGGAAGGAGACGCCTCGGCGCAGAGGAGCATGGGGAGGCTATATGAGTTCGGAGGGTTGTTCGGGAGTGAAGAGAAGGCGGCCGAGTGGTATCTGGAGGCGGCAAGGCAGGAGGATCCAGCGGCGCAGTTCGCCCTTGGAAGAATGTACTCAGCCGGTGTGCTTGGTCCAACTGACCCGGTTAAGGGCGCAGACTGGTTTGAGAGGGCCGCAGAGCAGGGGTATCTTCACGCCCAGTTCGCCCTTGGGCAGGCATTTGAGAACGGGCGGGGCAGAGAGCAGGATTACGTCCAGGCGGCAAAATGGTACAGGCGCGCGGCTGAACAGGGCGACGTGCGTTCTCAGTTCAGCCTCGGCAATCTCTCCGAACACGGCCTTGGGGTGAGGTTGAGCGAAACCCAGGCCGCCGACTGGTATCACAGGGCAGGGGAGCAGGGGCACATGGAGGCCCAGCTTATACTTGCCAGGATGTACGAGCAGGGGAGGGGCGTCGACAGAAGCGAGAGCGCAGCGGCGTACTGGTACCGCAAGGCCGCGGTTTCAGGCGCGGCCTCCGCTCAACACGTTTTAGGCGTTATGTACGAGGAGGGGCGAGGAGTGGACCTCGATCTCGCTCAGTCCGTGAAGTGGTTTCGAAAGGCTGCGGAGCAGGGACACCCTGCTGCGCAAGCGAACTTGGGACGAATGTATACCAGCGGCTCGGGAACTGACCGAGACTATTCCAAGGGGGTATACTGGTACAGGAAAGCTGCTGATCAGGGAGATCTGTCCGCCCAGTTCAGTCTCGGTTTCTGTTATGAGTTTGGAAGAGGTGTTCCGAGGGACCTTGTGAAGGCCTCCGAGTGGTACTCACGAGCCGCAGCTGGAGGGTATACACTTGCAACAGTAGCTCTTGAAAGGGTTTTAAGCAGGGAGGATGTCAGGGAGAGATGATCATTACTCTTGGAGCGATTCAGGAGGCTCATCCGTGATAATCGGCATCGGGGTCGATCTGTGCAGCGTTTTGAGGATGGAGAGGGCCGTACGGTCGGAGCGGTTTGTTCAGAGGGTGTTCGCCGCCGACGAGATAGTCTACGCCCTTGGGAAGGCGCGCCCGGCGAGGCACTTCGCGGGCTGTTTCGCCGCAAGAGAGGCATTCTCCAAGGCGTCCGGCATCCCGATGTATACCCTGGCGTTCGGTGGTGGCATATGGCTGGAGCGCACAGGCTCAGCCCCTTTGGTGCGAGTAACTGATTCGATCAGAGCCCTGATGCCCGGTAAGGGGACGGAGAGGATACTGCTTTCTCTTTCGCACGACGGAGATTATGCTGTAGCCGTGGTCATTCTGGAGTCCGTATGATGACCTGCTATGAAGCGCTTCTGCCGGTAAGAACGGATACAATGCACAAGGGTGACAGAGGGGGCGTTCTTATAGTCGGGGGCAGCGAAATCTATAGGGGTGCTCCGATTCTGGCCGCCCGTGGGGCTCTCCGGTCCGGCTGCGGACTTGCCGTAATCTTCTCCGACGAATCCGTCTGCGCTGCTGCTGCTGCCTCTCTCCCCGAGTCTGTATTCCTGAACGGCCTGTTTCACCGCCCGCAAGAAAAAGTCACTGAATTGATGAACGCCTGGGAGTCCCGCATAGATTGCATGGTTCTGGGCCAGGGGCTTGGAAGGTCGGATGAGGCTGGCCTCGTCTTCCAAATGATGATCGAAGCCTGGCGAAAGCCGCTGATAATCGACGGAGACGGGCTATACTGGTTGGCCATGTCCAAAGACAGTACAATAAGACGTGACGGTATCCTGCTAACTCCGCATGAGGGGGAGACCGCACATCTTCTTGGCGTACCTCGTGACTCGGTCTCTCAGGCCAGGGAGGACTCCGCCCGCATGATAGCGTCGATATACGGTACTGTCCTGCTGAAAGGCCGAAGAACTCTGATAGATGATGGATCTATCACTAAGGCTGTGGAAGAGGGGAATCAGGCTCTTGCTGTTCCAGGCTCGGGCGATGTGCTTTCAGGAGCGATCGCGGCATTCTCCGCCTCCGGGCTCTCTCTCTTCGACAGCGCATGCCTTGGGTCCTGCGTCCACGGAAGAGCGGGAAAGATGGTTTTTGATAAGTACGGGGCGGATGGCGGACTCGCTTCCGAGGTGGCCGACGCCATTCCGATGGTATTAAAACGAATGAGGATGGGATAGTTTGAGACGGAGAAAGAGAATTGACTGGGACGAGGAATTAAAACAGACTGAGCGAATACGCTGGAAAGGAGTGCGCTTAAGCATAGCAAGCTTCTGCTTGGCCGCATTCTGGATATTTGGGGTGGGGAGGATGGGCAGGAAGGATATCTCAACCGGCCAATTGGTGCTGGTGCTACTTTTTCTGGGCGCAGCGATGCTCCTGTTTATTTTTATTATGCGCAGAAGACAGCGATAAAGGGGCCGGTTCAGTGCATGAACGAGTATGAAGTCTGTGCAATAAGCTCCTATTCTGAGGAGCAGACAGCTCTCATTGGTGAGATGGTGTCACGCCATGCCTTTTCCGGTTTGGTTTTTCTTCTGGAGGGAGAGCTTGGAGCGGGCAAGACGACGCTGGTGCGGGGTTTTTGCCGTGCCGAGGGGTGTTCAAACGTCCGTAGTCCGTCATTCACTCTGGTGAACCGATACGATTGCAAAGGCAGAACTGTGGTGCACTCGGATTTCTATAGATTGAGCCGCGTCGATCCCGTGGAGCTGGATATTGAAAGCTACATGGATCCCGACTGTGTTCTGTTCATTGAGTGGGCCGACCGCGGACTGCCCTGGGATTTTGATCAGCTCTGGAGAATACGCTTTGACGTATTCACAGATTTGGACGACGTGAGGGTCATCAAGTTTTCTGCGGAAGGGGACAGGGCGAAAAGAGCTCTTGTTCTTCTTTTTTCGGACTTGAAGAGAGAGAAGATGCTATGAAGGATTATATAGTCACCGTCGACTGCTGTTCGCCCTGGACGACCATAGGACTGGCCAGGGACGGTATTGTATGCGGAGAGACAAACGTCGATTCGGGTATGAGACAGTCGGGCATTCTTCCCGGACTTCTGAAAAGCCTGCTTGACTCATTCGATCTGAGGCCGGGAGACGTGGCCTTGTACGGCGTAGTCACCGGCCCGGGCTCATTCACTGGAATTAAGGTCGGTGTCTCCTTCGTGACACATCTCGCCTGGGCCTGTCAGAAAATGGTTGTCCCTCTTTCCTCCCTTGAATGCACTGCCTTTGAAAGGATAGGAAAGAGTGGAGGAATCGCAGCCACAGTTCTTGCCGGAGGCGGTGGGGAGATATATGGAGGGCTTTTCGAATCTGCCGGCACCCATTCTCCCATGGCTAGGCTCCTGCCGGATGGAGCTTACACCCCGAAGGACTTCCTTAAGGCGGTTGACTTGGCCACTGAGGGGCGCGAATCGGATGTCGTCTGGCTGACGGACAGGCCGGAGAGAACGGCCTCTCTTTTCCCGGGCGCCATCAGAGGCTTCGAGAGGGTTATTCCCACAGGATCCGCGGTGGCCGCCTCGGCCGTTTTGAAAAAAGAGTCCGCGGTAATTCCTTCGCTTATTCGGGCTGAGTTCTTTCGTGACCCAGACACGGGGCAGCCGCGTTGAATAAATATCATTGTTATCTCCTTGACTATTATTAGATAAAAAAGAAATAAATATGATTGTGGTTGCAGAGCTTGATAAGTGAAGGTATTCTAATCGAAGGGAAAATAATTATTACCATGTTCTTTACGTCTATCGGATATCGTAGGAGGTGACTTTCTTGCCAAAGAAGCACGAGGTTCTGGTGAATAACTCATGGTGCAAGGGCTGTTCCTTGTGTATCCACATCTGCCCCAAAAAAGTCCTTGAACTTGATGAAATTCGTCAGAAGGCGGTTGTTGCACGACAGGAGGACTGTATCGGTTGCAGACAGTGCGAGAATATCTGTCCCGATCTGGCTATCACTGTAAAGGAGGGTGTAAAGGATGCCTGATGTGGCGTTTTGGCAGGGAAACGAGGCGCTGGCACACGGTGCTCTGGCGGCCGGTTGCCGCTTTTTTGCAGGATACCCGATAACCCCCTCGACTGAGATTGCGGAGATCATGGCGACGGAGCTCCCGAAGTTGAACGGACGGTTCATTCAGATGGAGGACGAAATCGCGGGTATTGCAGCGACCATCGGTGGCTCTATCGCAGGCAAGAAGTCTCTTACCGCAACCTCAGGCCCCGGTTTCTCGCTGAAGCAGGAGAACCTGGGGTTCGCGTACATAGCCGAGATCCCAATAGTTGTTGTTGACGTCATGAGGGGAGGTCCTTCCACCGGACTCCCAACGAAGGCGGCCCAGCAGGATGTCATGCAGGCTCGTTGGGGAACGCACGGTGACCACGGAGTGATCTGCTATGCCCCCTCCTCCGTTCAGGAGTGCTACGATATTGCGATCAAGGCGTTCAATGCTGCCGAGAGATACCGTCAGCCAGTGCTGATAATGAGCGACGAGATCATAGGCCACATGAGAGAAAAGGTTATTCCTCCCAAGATTACACTGAAGGACCTGACGGAGAGGAAACGTCCTGTAGAGATACCCGAGAAGTTCATTCCGTACCTTCCCGATCCTAAGGATGATCTGCCCTGTATGGCCTCCTTCGGCGACGGGTATACCTGGCACATAACAGGCCTTACCCATAACGAGTGGGGCTTCCCCACGAATAACGCCGAAGAGATTGAAAAGATGATGAAGCGTCTGATGCGCAAGATAGACCGCTTCCGCGACGATATAGTTGAGTACGAGACCGTAATGACAGAGGACGCCGAGATCCTTGTCCTTGCCTACGGAAGCGTTGCTCGCACCAGCCTCCGCGCGGTTCACGAGGCTCGTGTCAGGGGGATTAAGGCGGGCTTCTTCCGTCCGATAACCCTGTGGCCCTTCCCTGATAAGGAGCTCGAGAAGCTGGCCAGAAAGGCCAAGACGATAATCGTGCCCGAGTTGAACTGTGGCCAGATGGTCCTCGAAGTGGAGCGCGCGGTTCACGGAAAGGCCAAGGTTGTGGCTCAGAACCTCGTAAATGGCGAGCTGTTCAAGCCCGATGAGATTCTTTCCGTCATTGAGGAGGTGGCCTAGATATGCCCGCCCCTGAAGTTTTTAACTGGCTCAGAACGAGATTTTTCCCGCATATTTGGTGTCCGGGCTGCGGCCACGGCATCATCATGCACTCCCTGCTGAGGGCTCTGGTTAACCTTGAGAAAAACAAGTCCCAGACCGTAATCTCGTCCGGGATCGGGTGCTCCAGCAGAATGGTAGGCTACATCGACGCTTGCACCGTGCATACGACGCACGGGCGTTCACTGGCCTTTGCCACTGGGATTAAGCTGGCGAACCCTGAATTGACCGTGATAGACGTCATGGGAGACGGAGACTGCGCAGCGATCGGCGGCAACCATTTTATTCATGCCTGCAGGCGGAATATCGATATTACAGCCATAGTAATGAACAACAACATCTACGGCATGACCGGAGGACAGATATCCCCGACAACTCCTTCGGGAAGCTGGGCCACAACAAGCCCCTACGGGGCGATCGACCCGTCGTTCGACATCTGCAGGCTGGCTGAGGGAGCGGGCGCGACCTATGTCGCGAGGTCTACAATAGCCAACCCAAAGCAGGCGGAGCAGTTCATCCAGGCCGCTATCACAAACAAGGGCTTCTCCGTCGTCGAGATACTGACTCACTGCCATACACAGTTCGGCAGAAAGAACAACCGAAGGACTCCAATCGACAACGTGAACTTCTTCAAGGCCAATTCAATCTCTCTGGCGAAGGCTAAGGATACGCCGCCCGAGGAGCTTGCGGGCAAAATCGTCGTGGGAGAGTTCGTCAAGAAGAAGATCCCCGAGTACACGGAGCAATATTTGGCCTTAGTTAAAAAAGTAGGGGGGCTGAAAGATGGCAAGTAGATACGAGATTCGCTTCGCCGGCTCCGGCGGACAGGGCGTAATTCTTGCGGCGGTGGTTGCCGGCGAGGCGGCCGCTCTGTTCGAAGAGGGGCTAAGCGTGGTGCAGACCCAGTCCTACGGACCGGAGGCTAGGGGGGGTAAATCGAAGGCGGAGGTAATCATCGCCACCGAGGCGATTGACTACCCAAAGGCCATGAAGCCCAATCTCCAGGTGATCCTTACACAGCAGGCGGCAGAGGAGTACGCTCCGGATACTCTCCCCGGCGGGCGCATCATATACGATGATTTCTTCGTGACCAGCCTCCCGCAGGTTGACGCGAACATCTACTATCTGCCCATAGTACGCACTGCTCGTGAGAAGCTGGGGAACGAGATTGCGACCAACATGGTCGCCCTTGGTGCAGTCGCGAGAGTTCTTGAGCTTGAGCAGATAGTCAGGCCGGAATCAGTGAAGAAGGCCATACTTGCGAAGGTTCCCGAGAAGACAAAGCAGCTGAACTCCCAGGCCTTTGAAGAGGGGTACACCCTTTTTAAAAACAGCATACACCTTTAATCCGCAGAGGAATAAAGAATCAAACTGGGTAAGAACGGCGCGTTCCGTAGAGGAATGGCCGTTCTTTTTTTACCCAGGTCCTGGATTCTCGTGTACAATACCGATGAAAGAGTCGGGGAGGAGAGTCGGATTGGTTGACAAAGGAAAGATAGTGGAAATTAGAACCGACAAGATCAGTAGCGACGGCAGCTCGCTCGCTCGCCTGCCGGATGGGCGGGTGCTCTTCGTGCGGGGAGCCCTGCCACAGGAGACCATCAGGGCGCGGGTCACAAATATAAAGAAAAGCTACGCCACGGCGGTTTGCATGGAGGTGCTGGAGGCGCACGAGTCCAGAAGGGGCGCGTTCTGTCCGGTATTTGACCGTTGCGGTGCCTGTCAGCTTCAACACGCGTCTTATTCGTTTCAACTGGAGCTGAAGCGTTCGATCCTTGAGGACGCGTTTCGCAGGATATACAAGCGCCCTTTCCCACAGATCCCCCCCTGCGTCCCAAGCCCCAATCAGACCTGGTACAGAAACAAGGTTTCACTCCCAGTCAGAGACCGTCGGGGGCGTGTGACCATGGGCTACTATGCTCGAGGAAGCCATGAGGTCGTGCCCATGGAATCCTGTCCGGTAGCGGCAGATCGTATAGATGACCTGTTCTCCGCGACCGCCGAGGTCCTTCCTGCGCTTGGCTTTTCCGTTTACGACGAGCGCGACGGAAAGGGTTTGTTAAGGCACGCGATCTTCCGTCAAGGGATCAATAGCGAGGATGCCCTGGCCTCTCTTGTGATTTCAGCCCCTCTGACACAGA
>Ga0265293_10007541_pt1 | contig 16656 bp, 22 predicted proteins | sample Munlanlewell138R_FD_192505 | JGI IMG/M metagenome (GOLD analysis project Ga0265293, IMG submission 192505) | Leachate microbial communities from a municipal landfill in Southern Ontario, Canada - Leachate well 138R | ecosystem: Engineered > Solid waste > Landfill > Unclassified | place: Canada...
AAGAAAAAGAGCTAGCAAAGGCCGAAGAAAAGACAAAGCCAAAGAATCTGCCGACAAGACTACGCAAGATCGTAGACAAAGCTAGAGAAACGGTAGCGAAGCTAAGCGGCATGCTGGGCAAAGCAAAGAGCAGGCTAAGCTCTTTGTTTGAACGTTTTAAAGACAAGGTAAAGACCGTATTCGGCTGGGATGAATGGAGTGGTACAGATGGGTTACCAGCTGGCGCGACGATTGTTGATCCAGAGGGGGAAGATAGAAAAAGGGCTGAAGAGCATGCAAAAACGTATTATGGGCTTGTGCGAAAGATGAAAACAGATGTAGTCCGCATTGCAAATAATACAGGCTACAGCTATAAAGACATTTTACGGATAAAAGAACATTTATTCTTGAAAGAACATGACCTAGAGGAATATGGCGTTAGATGTTTTTTCCCAGATTTTAGTATTGCTCAATCTTGGCAACGCCTCATTGAGGGAAGAGATATCAAGCAACACGACTTGACTTTGCTAAAACATGAGCTAAAAGAAAGAGAGCTGATGATGCAAGGCATGTCGCAAGCTGAAGCGCACATCGAAGCGTCAAAACAGTTTGATTATCAGCTTGAGAAGGATAAGTATTATGATGACCTTAAGCAATATAAAAAAAACAGATGAGTGGATTGAAGCTAATTTATACAACCATGATTCAAAAAAGAGTGGTTATCTAAAACTTTCTTTAAATGACTTTGAAGATATTGAATACAAAAAGGTGACTGGTTATGGTCCTGCAAGACAAGCTATGATCGGTCTTTCCAAGCTTGATACTCTTCCAGAAACATACACATTTTGCTGGTACTAGCGCCACATCGAACCAACCCTAGCCCTGCTGCGTAAACGGCGGGGCTTTTTTGTGCTTTCAAAACGTCAAAGTTTGTGGTAGAAAAACTGGAAGCATGCCGTAAAGTTCTTTGATATACCGAGGTAATAACCATGTTTAACGCGCTAAAAATTGACGGCCGTTCTTTTTACGAATTAAAGATTCAGTCTATATCTGATTATTACCCTGCTTGCCCTGCGGGTGAGGAGTTATGCTACGTAGTCTTTGACCATATGCCAATAGAAAGACAAACGATCGATGGGCTATGCAAAGTGGAGGTTTCCGCTGTCTTTTTTGAACGCATCACAGAGGCTTTCTTTAGTGGTAAGACTTTGTTTGTCGCCTTTGATGAAAACGATAAACACAGGGCGAGAATAGATGCCGTATTGCCAAAGATCGTTCCCATTGAACGCAAACGGAGCTAGCATTTTGCGCCTTGCAACACTCCCCCGTCCTTGCTACAATGATTCTTGGCGGGAATATCGCAGTCGTTAAATGGAGCCAAAGCCCCCACATAGGGGCAAGTAGCGGGGTACTGACGAACCAGATATTACCAGAAGCCGCCTCTTTATTTAGGATTAATAGCATGGCAAATGTTATAGAGCTTAAACACCGAGATGAAGTCATAGAATTGCACCCTTATAGGGTTTTGGCCATGAGGCGCCTTGAGCAAGTGCGTTATGGTGCTGTGTTTGAAGCAGAGCTGTGTTATGAGCAGCCACAAATTCGTGATGATGTCGTTGAGCAAAGGGCGCTTTCTGCATGTTTAACGGATTCTGGTGATTCTATACCGTCGTTTGTGCTCTCTGAGCTTGAGGAACTTGTACTAGGCAGCTTTGCAACGGGCAAAACCATTTACTTGGCAATAAAGTCTAAGCCAGCATTTGGAGGAAGATACATCGTGGCTGCTATTCCTAGCATAGAGGCTGTCTTTGCCAAAGAACCAGCTGTTCGTTAATCATCAACAAGAAACCAAAGCATTAGCCGTAAGCACGTTCAATAAATCATGCTGCTTGCGGCTTTTTATGTATATGGCAGTACTTTTTGTTTTTGCGCCTCTTCATCGCAGTAAAGTATCCACTGCTTTTGCGCCCAATCGCACAGACCAATTCTGTCTATTAATTCAAGCGATTGCAACTTTTGCACAAGTTCATCTTCAACAATGCCTACAGTTTCATACTTCGAGAAGCGACGGAAGGCTTGACGTATGCTCTCAAAAAGAGATGAAGCTGCCCAAAGTATAATGTCTTGACCAGAAATCTTGCGCCCCTTGATGATTTTTATAATGAAGTTTAGCTCTTCGGCGCTTAATACTTCACGCGCATTGTCAAGACCATAGGCTAATATAGACCAGTAAGCGTCAAGGTCTGATTCCACTTGTTCATACTTATATTGGAACCCAAACTCACTTCGACTGTCGATCTTGTCTATGTAATCGCCCTTTAGGTGGAAGGTTGTTTTGATGCGTTTGTTGTCCATGCTACACCTTGTGCAAATACGCCCAATAGTATATATAATTAAGAACTTCTTGTTTGTCTACAAAAGCATTATAGTTTTTGCAAAAGCTGGCTTTTAACTGGCTATCTGCAAGTTCTTTGCAAGTAAATACATAAGTTCTATTCATACTGTCTATAATTATTATAGCCGCATAACGCGTGCTAATTTTGGCCTGTGTCTCTGTTAGGTCATTAGCTTTACACAGGCCATTTACCTTATAGAGAGTATAGATAGTATGACGAAAGAACAATTGCTAAAACTTGGGCTTAGTGAAGATCAGGCAAAAGCAGTATTGCAGCAGCTTAGCCATGGCGCTGATCCAAAGAATGATGCGCAGGCTCTGGAGATTACGAAGCTAAAAGAGGCTGTAGCACAACGCGATGCGCAAATTGCATCACTAAAGTCTTTTGAGGGCGATGCGAAAACTTTAAAAGAGCAGGTCGAGAACTTGCAAAAAAAGAATGCGGAGGAGGCGAAACGCTACAAAGACGAGCTTTTGGTGGAGCAAAAGCGTTTTGCAGTGAAGCAGGCGCTGCTCTCTGGAGATCGCAAACCGCATGATGTCGATTTGGCCGTGGCGCAGTTTGATCTTGCGAGCATTAGTATCGATGAGAATGGCAAAGCCATTGGTGTCAAAGAGCAACAAGAACAGCTTCTGGCAAAGAAGGCGTTTTTGTTTGCTGAGGCAAAAAGCGATGCGTCTGCTGCTCCGATCATACAGGGGCTAAATGTGCATCCAAAGAGTAATGAAGCAGTGAAAACAGGCGCTGCAACACAGGATTTTAGCAGCATTGGCAAGAGCGTTGCCGCTCGCAGTTTATCGCTATTAGGCGTTGCGCCTAAAGCCTAACAAAGGAGAGTGTGATGGGAAGTTATTTTGAGGAAACAAAGCATGGTGGTGCCAACGAGGTGCGTTTGTACGGCGATCATGACGTACGCATCCACGTGACATTGCCCAAAGCAGTGGCTGGAAACCTTGGCCTAGCAGTGCTCGATGGCGAGCGCTACGTAGTTAAAGCAGGGACTATATATCCCGCAAACGACGCTACAGCCGTCGGGGTAATTTCAGCGGACGTAGACGTTAGTAAAAGCGATGTAAACGCATCGTTAATATTGCATGGAATTATTAACAGCGCAAATTTACCAACACAGCCAAGTGCAGAAGCTAAAGCTGCCCTTAAACTTATTATGTTTGTTAATCCCTAAGGAGAGCGATAATGGATTTTTATAATTTTTATAACGCACATGCGTTGTCGGCTTATTATGCAGATGTAAAAACGGCACGTGGCCAACTTTTGGGGGAAACCCTCTTCCCCATCGCACGCACTACCGAAATGAGCGTGTCGTGGGTCAAGGGCTACAATGCAAAGAACATTGTATTACAACCAGCTGCCTTCGATACCAAGGCGGTAATTCGTTCGCAACGTGAAGGCGAGCGTGTACAAACGGAGCTTCCCTTATTTAAAGAGGCGATGGTTTTTACAGAAGAGCAGAGACGCACGATTATCAGCAATATTAGTCGCTACGGCGAAAAAATTGCCTTGGATTTAATGGTTCCTGTTTACAAGCAATATGGACAGCTGGTTGACGGCGCAATGATTCAAGCAGAGCGTATGCGCATGGCGCTTTTGAGCCGAGGCCAGTTTGTGATTGAAGGCAATGTTTCCTTGAACGGAAATAGCGTTAAATACGATGTAAACTACGATCCGAGCGGTGCATGGGCGGCTAACAATAACTTGGCTATACAGGGTACGTCACAATGGACAGAGGCAAACAAAGACACATCAACGCCAATTGATGATTTGCTAACAGCACTTCAATCCCATTCCGAGACCAATGGCGGCGTTGTGGGCAAAATTCTCATGAATTCAACGACTTTGCGTGCCATTATGACTAGCGAAAGCATTAAGCGTTACATGCGCACGCCCATTTCGGTGATCCCCACAAGAGCAGAAGTACTTGAAATCATTGAACGAGAAACTGGCGCAAAAGTTATTTTGTATGACAAATTCTTTACCGATGAAGCTGGCATTACACAAAAGTTCTTCGATGATGCCTACGTGAGCTTGCTGCCATCTGCGGCCGTTGGGCAAACCATGTGTGGGACGACTCCCACGGAGTTTGACTTGCTCAACAACCCAGAAACTAAACCCAACGTGGCCGTAACCGACGAAGGCATTGCCATTCAAACACTACTCATTCGTGACCCCGTAAACATTGAAACCATCGTGTCTGCAACACTTATGCCCTCGTTTGAGGGGATGCAGAGCGTCTTTGTCATTAAGGGGTACTAGTATGGCTGTAGTAAAATTTACGCAGAGCATCAAATACAACGGCCAGTTCTATGCAGCCTACCAGAGCTTTGAGGTGCTCGATAAGGACCTCGAAAGCCTTGTGGACGCGGGCGCTGTCATTGTGAGCCAAGCGCAAACTAAGGCTACAAAAGAGCCAAAAACTGGCCAAGAACTCGATACACAAGACGAACAAGAGAATAAACCCAAAAAGAAACGAAAGTAGGTAAACCATGGACGCGCTCGAAATATTAAGGCACAAGGTTTCAGACACCAACGCTAGCGAATTCAACATCAAACTCGCCCTTGAAGAGGCAGAGCAATATATTAAAAACTATTGCCATATTTCGAGCGTTCCCAAAGAACTACGATTTACACACGCAAACATGGCATCAGACTTGATCCACGCTCAATTTGGATCTCAGTCCGAAGCAATTAAACCACACGAAATTGTGTCCATTCAAGTCGATGATGTGAGTATACATACATCACCAGACGCGCGTGCACATAAAATTAACCTTGACGATCTCTTTTATGATTACAAGGCTCAACTCAACAAATATAGGAGGCTTCGGTGGTCTTAGATCTTTCGGCTTATAGTGCAAGCTTTAAGTTTTTGTACTCAGATCTATGCGACGTTTATCGCTATATCACTACGCTCGATGAGCACGGTGCAACGCGCAAAGAGCGTAACGACGTTCCCATTTACCAAGACGTCGCTTGTCTTATTTCACCAGAGCAAGCTGACGATGCAAACCCGCGTACGATATCAAACATCCCCCTAGAGCAGTTTATTAGCATCCATACGACGCCTGACATCAAGCTCGTAGCTGGAGACTACCTAGTGCTCAAAAAGCTCTCTAAGGGTCAAATTTTGAGGCGCTACAGGGGGACAATTGGCGAACCCAAAGCCTACCCTACCCACATCAAAGCAACGCTCAAACTAGACAAAGCAGAGGATTAAGATGCACAACATCTTTAAAAAAGCTGCGCTTAACCATGCCTTGTACAAAAAGCGTTTTAGCATGTTTTTTGACGACTTCTGTAAGGAAGTTTTTAAAGAGCTTTTAGCAGCGATTAAAGAGCGAACACCTGTAGATTATGGGGCGCTAAGGCTGGGTTTTGATGATTCAAATGCCAAGAAAATAGGCAATGTTTACAAATTTAATATTGAAAACACGGCGACATCAAAGGGAGCAAACCCCGCGCTTTACGCTGCTCACATTGAATGGGGCTATAAGCAGAAGCCAGGCATGATTTTAAAGATGCGTATGGAGAGCGGACGGCTGCGTTTTGTGGAATTTATGGGCTATTCCTTTGCCTATGGGACGGGAGACCCTACGGGTAAAGCAGAGCCTGACGAGGATGGTAACTACATCATTGTTACGCGAAAGCGCGATATTAAAGGCAAACACATGGTGAAGGATTCTTTGTATGAATTGGCGAGTGAGCTGCCAGAGCGCTTTGCTAAGCGATTCAACGCGTTTAATGAGGCTTCGAGATGGATTTAGCAATAGTACATGGAAACATGGTGAAAAACGCGATTGTTAGGAAGCTACGCGCTATAGCTGGCGATGTACCGATCTATGCAGAGCAAATCTTGCAAGATTTTGAGGAGCCGTGCTTCTTTGTTTATGAAGCATCGGTCTATGAGGAGCGCGATATTGAACCAGTCTTTTGGCAACACCGAAGAATTGAAGTGAAGTACTACACAAATCCAGACTCTAGCCAAAGATGCGCAGAAGCCCTCGCTATGGGCGAGCGAATAAGACGGACGCTTGCCTACATCGATCTTGAATCAAATAGCCAAGGCGACACCTTGCTTACACGCGCCATTGGCGCTGATTTTAGGCTGTTTGAAGATTACTGCGTATATTACGCAACATATAGGCTTAAGTGTCGAATACAGGAAGGCAAAAGCGCTCTCATGGCGCAACGCCAAGACAACTTTGAACTCTTATAGGAGATATTATTATGGCTGGTGGTACTTTTTTAGCGCAAAATAAAATTCGTGCTGGCGCTTATATCAATTTCGTCGCCGTCCCTGCGCCCTCAACGAGCATAGGGACGCGCGGCGTGGCTGCACTTCCCCTTATCATGGATTGGGGACCCGATTATGTAGAGCTGTTATCTACAGACCTTGTCGACGGGAAATCGTTGCCAAAGGTGGGCTTAGTCGCCTCGGATCTAGCCTCTTTGCCTATGCGTTTGGCCTTGTCCAACGCCTATAAACTACTCATCGCCCGCACCAACACTGACGGCCTTAAAGCTGCTGTAACGTCGGATGGCCTAAAAATAACTGCACGATACGCGGGTGTTCTTGGCAATAGACTTACGGTTATTATTAAAAAAGTGACGGGAGCAGATTTATACGATGTTATGACAGCGCTCGACGGTGTGCAAAAAGATACCCAAAGAGTAGCCGATATTTCTAAACTCGTTAACAATGATTGGGTAGAATTCGAGGCTGCTGTTGCTGGTGCAAACAGTCTAACAGAGACCGCAGCCAAGGCGCTTACAGGCGGCAGTAATGGAACAGAGAGCGACGAAAGTTATAATGCAGCGCTAAGCCTGCTCTTCACAAAGTCTTGGAACACGCTCGGTGTGATGAGCGATGTATCAACACGAAAAAATGCTGCAACAACGCTTATTACAAACGATAGAGAGCGCGAAGGCAAAAAACGACAATGCGTCCTACTAGATGCGGGCGGTGCCGCTGGCGCAAACTACGAGGGGATTATTACATCAAAACAAGGTTATATCGATGCCGACGGTCAAAGCATTACTGAAGAGCTTTTTGTTGCCTATTTAACGGGGCTTAGCGCTGGCTCAAGCATTATACAAAGCAACACTTATCATGTCATAAAAGGGGCAAAACTTATTACAGGCGAACCATTAAGCCATGAAGATATTGAAGAAGCCCTAAAACAAGGATACACTGTACTTTCGTATCGCAGTGATGGTGTCGTTGTCATCGAAAAAGATATCAATTCATTGTGTGATTTCCCTTCGACGAAGAGCTATGCATTTAGTAAGAATCGCATCATGCGCTGCCTCGATGAAATAGGAAACACCCTCGCTCTTACATGGGAGAAAACCTACGTTGGTAAAGTAAATAATGATACTACAGGGCGCAATTTATTTAAGGCCGACATGATTAATTACTTTCAACAATTAGAGTCTTTGGGCGCCATTACTAACTTCGATAAAGACAAAGATATTGAAGTTTTGGCCGGTGCCGACATTGATGCTGTCGTCTGTAATTATTGGGTTCAGCCTGTAGATTCTATGGAAAAACTTTATGCAACCGTCAATGTTAACGGATAAGGAGTAGTCAAATGGAAGCAATGAGAGCAACAGATGTTATGAATGCGAATGCTGCCGACGGTTATGCAACCATCGACGGAATAATGCACAGAATGTTTTATGCAAAATCTTTTGAGGCTAAAATTGAAAAGTTTAAACAAGAGATTCGTCTTTTAAATAGACGCCAAACCGCGCACAAAACCACAGGAGTAAAGGGGACGGGTAGCATGACTATTTATATGGTTACCCCGTATTATCGCAAAATGGTCGAGGAATATTTAAGCTCTGGCAAGGATATTTACTTTACACTTGTGGTTACAAACTCCGATCCCGAGTCGAGTGTAGGAACGAATACAACGGCCTTTTATGATGTAAATATTGATTCATCAATACTATCAAAGTTTAACACAGGCGATGAAATCCTTGAAGAGGAAGTGTCATTTACATTCGATAGTTATTCGCATCTCAGTCACTTTAATGACGCACCACAATCATAATTTTTACTGGGGGGGGAAGTGTCCCCCCGCGCGGCTGTTTGCTTCGCAAATGCGCCGCTCCCCCCTCAGCGGGGGCACAAGCCCCCGCAACGCCCCGCAGCGTGTAACTGTTTATATTTAGCATTTAAAGAAGGAACACAACATGAGTAATCTACAAGAGTTTTTACTCGACATGAATAATCTACAAGAGTTTTTACTCGAAGCATCCGTTGAAGACTGTATAAAAGAAATTTTAGTTTCTGAACGTTTAAAAGGAAACGGCTTTAAAATTAAAGCCATGAGTAACGAACAATACAAACGATTTCAAAAGCTGTGTATTAGCCAAAAAAATGGCAAACGACACTTTAATGATAGCAAAATGAAAGAAATGATGCTCATTGAGTGCGTTGTAGAGCCAAACTTTAGCGATGCCGCGTGGATACAAAAAGCTGGCTGTGCAACGCCAGAGCAACTGTTAAACAAGGTCTTACTACCTGGGGAAATTGAACGCATCGTAGGCGAAATTTCTGAACTCTCAGGCTTTGGCCAAGATTTAGAACAAGCGGTAGAAGAAGCAAAAAACTGCTAAGTGAGGATGACCGCGACACCTGGGTTGCCTATTATGTTTTACATAAGCTGCGGCGGTTTCCTCACGAATACAACGATTTACCTACTCGAGAAAAAGGGCTTGTGATTGCGCTCATCGAGGAGCGCGTCAAACAAGAAGCTAAAGAAAAAAGTAAGCTAAAGAGGTAAGACAATGGCCGAGATTAAGCCTTTGCAGGCTGAACTTAAAATTATCGACAATGCCAGCAAGGCTTTTGATGCTATCAAAGAATCGATCCTCGGTGCGTCTGCGGCCTTAGACGGGCTTATAAAGGGGCTTTCAAGCTACCAAGAACTAAGGCTAAAACCCTTGGAACTTACAGCTAAAATAGAGACCGTAGCGCTAAGCAGCGCCGTCAATGCTGCATCCGCATTGCAGGAGGCTCCCCCAGCGCCAGCTCCCGCGCCTATAGCCATCCCTACACCTGTAGCGCCCATAACTACAGAACCGTTGGCCATCCCTACGCCACCTGCTCATGCATCTGAGGCCGCCATTGCGCCAATAGACAGCGTCGCCACCTCGGCGATAAATAGCGTAGTTGCTAGTCTTGATGTGTTACAGCCCAAGATCAACGGTGTTGTCGAGAGTGTCGCTAATCTCCCAAACTCTTTTGCCGAAGGATTCGATGCTATCAACGCCGTTGGCGAGAGCTCAGGAAGCGCTTTTGAAAAGCTCGGCAGTGCAGCCAAAGGCGCGCTCTTAAGCGTTGCCCATGCTGCTACACCAGCCGCTAAAGCGATTAAGTCTGGGTTTTCGTTAGCTGGCAATACGCTTAAAACGGAGCTTGTTGTGACGGGAAGCCAAGCTTGGTCTGCTCTAAAACGCATCGGTGACGTTGCTAAAAGCGCGGCATCCATAGCGGTGGGCGCATTCTCTAGACTCAGAAACAGCTTACAGAGCATCAAAGAGAAAGCCGCTGGCGCTGGTTTGTCGCTCAAAAGCATCGGCGAGGCATACTGGGGGGTAAAGGGAATTGTAGAAGGCGCAAGGGCATTTAGCGGCATATTTAAAGCCTCCGATGAACGCGCTCGTATGCTAGCTCGCCTAGGCAACCTTAGCGAAAAACAGAGAGGTGCAGGCTTCGCTGCTAAGGCCGATGGCTCTGGATACAGCGTCGAGGAAATAGACCAGTATTTCTTGACTAAAGCCAATGAACTCGGTGTAGGAAAAGAAAACTTTGCTGCCCAGAGCATGACCTTTTTAACGGGCACTGGCGATGCTTTTGGGAGCATCGGCGAGGCAGCGCGTTTTAATGAGCTTTTATCGAAACAATTTGTATCAAGCGGCGTGAGTGCAGAGCAGGCTGCGGGCGCAATTGAGCAGATAAGGCAGGGTTTATCGAAGGGCGCTCTACAAGGTGAAGACCTCAAAAGTGTTTTGTCCAGCGCCCCACAAATAGCCGACTTAATCGCTAAAAAGCTCAATGAACCCGTTGGACAGCTGCGAGAACTTGCGTCGCAAGGAAAGATCACCACCGAGGTTTTGAAGGGAGCGATGTTTGACAATGCTGAAGAGATCGAAGGCGCATTTTCTAGGATGCCAGTGACATGGGAGTCGGTGGTTAATCGTATGAAGAATAGCTTCCTTGAAGCATCAGCTCCTATTTTACAAAAAATCGGCGAGATAACTTCAAGTGACAGCTTTAATGAAATTATAAACACTATTTTGCGATTAGCTGGCGTGATCATGGGGCTAGTCTCTAGCGCGATGGACTTTATAGCGCCTTTAGGGCCCGCTATCTCTTGGATTTTAAACGCTATAGAAACCAGTATTGATCTACTCGGCGGCGTTGCAGCGGCTATAGGCGCTATTATTGTAGCTCAAAAGCTTATGACAGCCACAAACCCATTTTTGCTTATTGTGACCCTTATTTTAAGCGCCATTGTCGCACTGCGTGAGCTATGGAACACCGATATGGATTTTCAATACTCTGTAAAATCTAGGTGGCTCATGGCTAAGGCTGGTTTTGAGATGTTTATCTTAAAAATACAAGAGATGTTTTATTACGTCATTGGAAACATTTCGGTGGGTATTGCTGGGCTTGCAATGAAAATTCAAGACCTCGTAAACTCTTTGATCGATAAGATAAATCTTCTCAAAGGTTCGGACATTAAACATGTGAGCTTTGCAGATACAGCTATGGCGCAAGGCCAAAAGTACTTGAGCGAATCGGATAGCCTAGCAGAGCAAAGAAAAAACATAGAAAAAAGCATGTTTCTAGACTTGCAGTATCTCGAAAAAGAAAAACAAGAAGCCATCAAAAGTCTTGAAGCTGCCAACGCCAAAAGCGAGAGCGCCAAAACACTGGCTTTTGGCGATTATGGCACAAGCCCAAGTAAGCCTTTGCACACCAAAGGAAGCACAAAAATAGACAAAGACAGCATTCAGCTGCTCAAAGATATAGCCTCGGTTGAATTGGTAAATCGCTACACCACCATAAGGCCAAAAGTACGCGTCAATGTGGGCACCATAAACCATGAGGCGGATGCTGATGCCTTCTTTGAGCGCTTTGCAGGTGAGATTGAAAACGCCAACGCTACCAGTCTTTCGGAGGTTTACGCATGAACTTAGAGAATAGAGATATTTACTTTGAGATTGATTCACAGATGCACAAGCTACCAGTCTTACCGCAAGATATAACATTGCAGCTTCAAAGCGGCACTGTGATTAGCGAAACGGTTAAGCTTGGTGAAATATCCATACTTCGCGATAGAAAGCTCAAGACATTTAGCATTGCATCATTCTTTCCAAGGTTTGGGGATAGATCTTTCATACGCACGCTCAATGATTTTAAAGAGCCTGAACACTATATAGACCTATTTACTAAGGTTCTAGAGAGCAAATCACCCATGAACTTTGTTCTAACAGGATTTAAAGCAAAACCATTTTATGTGTCTATTGATGCTTTTGAGTACGCATACACCGCGCAAGATGAAGATATAAACTACACACTGACCCTTCGCGAGTATCGGCATTATGGCAAAGAAGGCAAACAGCTAGACAAGCAAGAGCCGCTTTTTGAAGGCGATGAAACCAAGGCTTATGAATCTCTTACATCGACGCGCCCCAAAAATGGCTTTGCCATAGGTGACCGCGTTGTCGTTAACGGCAAATACTTTCGAGACCCATGGGGCGCCGCACCATTTGCTCGCCTGCCCATTAACCTTATGACATCGTCGCCAAAGGGACAAATAGGAAATGTTCGAGACATTCTAAAGGGCGCTAGAAATAACGCACTTAGCAATAGTGAATGCGTGATTGTCTCCATAGAACTCGATATAAATTCAAACATAAGCCACAACTTTGCACTGTATAAATACCAAATAGCAGACGCTGCAACAAAACGCGCCCTTGGCTGGGTAAAAGCAGAGAGTATGAGGCATAAGCTATGACATCGGAACTTTTGATATTGTATTATGAGCCATCCGAAAGCGGTGATTTTGATGAGGCCATAGACATTACAGATATCGTAGAAGAACTACAGATAAGTAGCTCTTTAGACTCGCAGCCTGGGCAAGCATCTTTAACGATTGTTGGCGATCAAAATGAGTATGTAATGGGGGCGTGCATTCAGGTTTTGGATGGGGACAGAGGCGTTTTTATGGGCTACGTTTTCACTGTGAGCATGAGCAATGAAGCCAAAGTTCGGCTTACAGCGCTAGATCAATGCAGGTATTTAAAAAATCAAGATACCTTCGTTTTGGAGCCCATGACGGTAGACGCTTTATTTAAAAAAATCTGCTCAGAGTGGAAGCTAAACCAAGGAACAGTCGATAGTTCATCGCATACCTGTAAGGCGAGTATACACGAGGGTAAATCCATATGGGATGTTGTTACGCAGTACTGCGAAGAGACTTTTGTTGAGACTGGAAAACTCTTTATTGTACGCGATAATTTTGGGAGCTTGGAACTACGTGATGTAGAAAATTTGCACACTGAACTTTTGATTGACGATGTTTCTGTTATCAATCAATACAACTATGAAGTCTCAATAGACAAGAACACGTATAATCAAATAAAGATAGGCAAAGACAATAAAGCAAAGAATGAACGCGCTTGGGTCGTGGTGAAGGACTCGAACACGATTAAACAGTGGGGAGTTTTACAATATCATAAAAAGCTTTCTGAAGAGACCAAAGACGCCACGCTCGAAAAGTATGCCGAAAAGCTCTTAAAAACCTATAATAGGTTTACGCAAACATTGACTTTAAATTGTCTTGGCGACTTTGCGCTAAGCGCTGGGAGCGGCATACAAATACAGCTAGATGCCATTAAAAGTACATCGGAAAATCAAAACTACATTGTGAAGTCGTGTACACATAACATTAAAAATGCATTGCACGAAATGCAGTTAGAGCTTGTCATGGATAGAATATAATGAGTCGTTCAGGTCAAAAAATCGTGGGATTAATACAGGACATTGCCACTAGGATAGCTAGGCAACATGCGCCACAACTGTTCTTTGGTGAAGTTTTGGAGGTCGAGCCATTAAAGATAAAGGTCGATGACAGGTATGAGATAACAGATCCGTTTATCGTTTTGGATTCTAGGTGCAAGGAAACGTGGATTAAGATCCCTGAAGATGGCAATCCAGAGCATACACACACAATGGAAGAGTTCTTGGTTGATGTTACAGCTACAGGGAATCTTGGTGCTCCCATTATATTCGCACCGCTTGGCATCGATGCCATGGTTCCTAACGAAAACTTTGATCACAGTAAGCCAGAGAGTGAAACAAATCCAAAAAAGATTGTAAATCCAGACATACCAAACCCTACAACACTGTCTTTAAAGCATAGGCATAGCATCAACAATGCCCTTGAAAAAATCCTGCTTTGGCGCGGTTTAGAGGCTGGTGACAAGGTAAAGATATTGCGGATTTCTACGAGTATTCATTACATTTTAGAGAGAGTGGAGGGTATAACAAATGACCCCAAGTAGTAAGATTCCAGTTATTGTGAGGGCAAAGTCACCATCGACAACGTGGTTATTAGAAAATGGTCGACTTGTAAAGCGCGTGGATGCTTTAGCTGCAATGATGCAGGCTGTAAGAAAGCTATTTGCCACAGAGCGCTATACACAGAGCATTTACACAGGCAACTACGGTGTAGAACTAGAGAGTCTCATTGGCAAGTCTAGCCCCTTTGTACTCGCCGTCATGGAACAGCGTATGCGAGAGGCTTTGCTGCAAGACGATCGCATTAGCGATGTAAAGCTTAAACAAGTTCAAACGAGTGAAAACAGTGAAAACATAGACAGTCTTGTGTTTGAGCTAGAAGTGTATACCAACGAGGGCGTCTTTAGAGAGAGCGTGAGCGTAGGCATTTGATAGGAGGTAGCAATGTCTAATCTTTACGAGAAAAACATTTACGAGGACTTGAAGAGCTTCACATTCCCAGCGCTATTGCGAGACGCACTCAATGCAGTGCAGGCGGATGTAGATAAGCGAGAAGGTTCTGTGATTTACGATGCACTGGCACCGCTTTGCGTGACGCTCGCCAAGAGCTTCGATGTATTGCATCAAGTGTCGCTACAAAGCAGGTTCCAGACGGCTCAGGGCGAGTATTTGGATTTGTGTGGCTCGCAGTTTGGGGTTTACAGGGCGCCTGCAACGAAAGCGAAATGGAAGGCTGAATTTTTGCCAAGTAGCGTGGAAGTGCCCCTTGGCCATAAGTTTGTGACGGCCGAAGGCTTAGGCTTTGAATACGAAGTTTCGGCGAATTTGGGCGGCGGTTATTACACGATTATTTGCACGCAGGCGGGTGCTGCTGCTGGCGCGGATTTTGGAGTTTTACACCCCATGCCGCCTATTGCGGGCTTAAAGTCGGCGACTTTGCACGAGTGTTTTGACCAAGGCGCTAATGTTCAAAGCGATGATGAGTACAGACTTAAGATCTGGCAAAGTCTGGGACGACGCGGTTATGGCGGGAACTTTGATGACTATTGCTACTGGGTTTTTGAGGCATTTCGCGAGGAACAAAACGATGTGGCTACGGTGGTTTCGGGCTTTCAGATCTACCCCGCGTGGCAAGGCGGTGGAACGGTGAAGTTGTTTATTGTGCAGGACTTTGGCGATGAAAAGTACATGCCAGCATCGAGCGCTACGATAGCTGCTTTGCAATACTTTTTAGACCCTGTAAGCCCTGCGGGAACAGGTGTTGTTCCGCTTGGGCACCGCGTTACTGTGGCGCAATTTGGACGTTACGGAATGGGCTTTAAAGTTCCACTCATATTGCGGTCTGGCCACAGCCTAGATGCTGAATTAAAGGCAAAACTCATAGCTGCTGTGAAGTCATATTTGGAGGGTTTGCGAGATGAGGCTCTAACAAATCTTGGCGACTCCTACCCCTCTGCTGGCTATGTAAGCAAGTTTTATATAAGTAATCTTGTGAGTGCAATAACATTGTGCGATGCAGAAAAGATAGCAGCGGTAGCCGATAGTGGTATTTTAAAACGTAATAGTATAGGGCAATATTCACAACTACAAGGAGATGTCAATATTGTAAGCAGTGCTAACTCGGCTGTTTTGCCATATCTTGACGAACTCATTATTGAAATTAATGGCGTCAACACGGGCATTTATCCAGAGGTTTAATATGAAATCACTTGAGGCATTAAAAGACGCAAAGTGCATTCATTATTTAACGCCATACTTGCGGGATGCTTTGGAAGCTGTGCGCTTGATGGGTGCCGAGGATGTGCTTTGCCAGTCTTTTGTTTTGGTTCTAGAGCGAATGTTAAATAACGCTTATGTGCAAAGCGCTGGGCATGATTGCATCGAACAGTGGGAAGCTGTGCTTAATCTAGAAGCGAGCGCGCTAAGTCTTCAAGAGCGCCGCGCGGAGGTTATCGCAAAGCTATCTACACAAAATGTTATCAACGAGGCGTATGTGATGGCTAGGATTGCGACGCTCTTTGGAGCAACGCCATACACCGCCTCGATGGACTGCCAAAGCCTTAAGCTTACGGTTACAACGCGCAATCTTGAAGGGCACGGGGCGGAGGAACTGGAGCCGTTCGTCAGCGTTGCCAACGCTATACGACAGATTATCCCTTGCAACGTCCTGCTTGAAGCACAAAGCAACGCAGACGTGAACGCTGGCTTTTACTTGGGTGTAGGCAGTACAGCGTCGTTACACACGAAAGTGACCATAGGAGAATAAACAATGATTTTTAAAAAAGCGATTTTAACGGATGTCGGTAGGGCTTTGTTAGCGCGTGCTCATGCTGGTGAAAAAATTACGTGGACAAATGTTGGTGTCACATACGTGTTGCTTGACGAAGCGGAAATACCAGGCATGAGCTCGAGCGTGGTACAGTTGAGTGCGACCAGCCTAAACGCAGTGGTGGCAAATGACGTGTGCACTTTAAGCGCTTCATTTAGCAATTCCGAACTAACAAATGGAATGTTCGCAAGAACGTGTTGCATCTTCGCTAAAATAGGCAATGAAGAACCTGTGCTTGTCGCCGCTGCCGTGCAGGACGGCTCATCTATCTACCTCAATGAGGGCGCCATTGGCGTTTTCCACTTCACGATTGATTTCGGCTTCAAGCTGTCAAACGCAAGCTCTGTGACTGTGGAAATCAACACGTCTGGCTTTGCAAGTTCAGCGGCCTTGCAGGC
>Ga0265293_10007543_pt1 | contig 16653 bp, 19 predicted proteins | sample Munlanlewell138R_FD_192505 | JGI IMG/M metagenome (GOLD analysis project Ga0265293, IMG submission 192505) | Leachate microbial communities from a municipal landfill in Southern Ontario, Canada - Leachate well 138R | ecosystem: Engineered > Solid waste > Landfill > Unclassified | place: Canada...
CAAAGACGCCAAGGAACGAGCCGAAGGCTCTCCTCCGGAGCAAAGATTATTTGATATTTGTAGGGGCACACCGCGGTAACCACCGCGGAGCGGTCAGAGTATTGTAAAACCTCAAAGCCAGGAAAACTATTCCCCGTCAGGGGATCAAGATTGGATAACCTCTCCGAGGTAAACCTTCTGGTTACACTGCTCCTGCGGCATAACCAGAACTCTATACTTTTCTTGCAAAGGCGCAGAGGAACGAGCCGAAGGCTCTCCTCCGGAGCAAAGTTTATTTGATATTTGTAGGGGCACACCGCGGTAACCACCGCGGAGCGGTCAGAGTATTGTAAAACCTCAAAGCCAGGAAAACCATTCCCCGGCAGGGGATCAAGATTGGATAACCTCTCCGAGGTAAACCTTCTGGTTACACTGCTCCTGCGGCGTAACCTTAACTCTATTCTTTTCTTGCAAAGGCGCAGAGGAACGAGCCGAAGACTCTCCTCGGGAGCAAAGATTATTTGATATTTGTTGGGGCACGCCGCGGTAACCACCGCGGAGCGGTCAGAGTATTGTAAAACCTCAAAGCCAGGAAAACTATTCCCCGTCAGGGGATCAAGATTGGATAACCTCTCCGAGGTAGACCTTTTTTGTTGAGATAGTCTTGTTACAAAACTGGAAGCCCTGCGGGCTAATTGTTGATAAAGTTCGTTATATAGACTAAGGCGATTCCGCGTCTCCCGATAAGATCTGGATTTTCGTGCCTTCAAGTCTTCGTGGTTTTCAACCGGTCAGTCACTATCATTTCGGTTATGTCCGGGTTAATCACTATGACGTGAACGATTTCTCACCTCTTCCAAATAACGGAAGATATTCGAAATGACAGCTAAGGACAAAAAATGACTATAAATCCCCCACGAAATACGCGAAAACAGACGAATATTTCAAATTTTAAAATTTAAAATTCAAATTTCAGAATGAATGCCTCATTGCCTCAATGCCTCAACGACCTAATGACTTAATGACTATAAATGATCCGTCACTTCTTCTTAGGTTTGGATAAGAAGAAAAAGACTACCAAGCCGGCGCAGAACAATCCGATAGAAGTGAACTGGGCGCTGGAGAGATTCAGCCAGCCGCGCGGATTGACCCGGATAAATTCAATCAGGAAACGTTCAACTCCCGCAAACATCAGGTAAATAGCCATTGTGTGACCGACTTTAGTGGTCCTGGGGCGAATGACTTTAGTTAAAATAAAAAAGAATCCGAAATTCAGGAACGCTTCGTATAATTGCGTCGGATGGACCGGATAATCAGCCGGTGGTGTAGCGTGTGGAAAAGTGATCGCCCATGGCAGGTCGCAGGCTTTGCCATGACAGCAACCGGCAAAGAAACAGCCGATCCGCCCAAAACCCTGCCCGACTAATAATAATGGCCCTATAATGTCTGCGTAAACTCCAATGCTCTTCCTGTATTTCCGGAGCACCAGAATAACCGCAATTGTACCGCCAATCAATCCACCGTGAAAAACCAGCCCCGAGCCGGAAAATATCATGCCAATCGGATCGACTAAGAAATCGGGAATATTTTCAAGGATAGACAACAGTTTCGAGCCGGCGATTCCGCCAACCGCCGCCCAGAAAACTATGTCACTGGCTAAATTGGGATGATCGCCGAGTTTCTTCGACTCGGCTTGTAAAAGCAAATAAGAGACGATAAAACCAATCGCCATCATCGTACCGTAAGTGTAAATCGTAACCGGACCAATATGAATTAATTCAGGATACATTTTAGCTCCTTTCCGGTCTGTTCCAGTGGTTGAAATGCAAGATGGTGTTCATTGGTTTTTTGGGCACATGCAGAACCTTTTCAGCATCCTTCCAGTAGCGGATTTCACTGGCTGTTTCCAAAACCGGTGATTCGGCGGGGAAACCAAACGCGATCACCGAATCGATCTCATACTTTTCAGGAATTTCCAGCAAAGGACGCAATTTCAGACGCTCGACTGACGCGATCCAGCAGGTACCAATCCCATGCGCCCAGGCCGCCAAAATAAAATTTTCGATCGCCGCGCCCGCATCGTTGGCGTGGCGTGACTGCATTAAATCTTTATTTACCAGCACAACCAGATAGCCAATCGGATGTTGACCATCCCGCGGATTACCATCGGGAGCAATATACCCGGCCCATTTGAGCAGAGGAAAAATTTCGGCGACCAGATCCGGTTCGGTCACCAGGCAATATTCAAGCGGTTGCAGATTGCGCGCTGACGGCGCTACCCGGGCGCAGTCGATACATTCAATTAATACCGATTGATCGATCGCTTCCGCTCGAAATTGGCGAATCGTACGCCGCGTTTTGATAATTTTAATTAATTCCTCAGACAGCGACATAAATTAATCCGTTTTTATAGAATGGCATTGCGCATTTCGAAATTGGTCTTACGCAGTTTCCCGGTCAGAACTTTAGCAATATTACGCATAATGATGTAACCGACGTGTTCATTAGCGGCTAAATGGCGGTGAAAAGCAATATTATCAACAAAAATCAGGTCAGTATTTTCCTCAGCTATGACTGTAGCCGAGCGCGACGAACCATCAATTAGCGCAAATTCACCGAATAATTCATTATCCCGCAGTGAAGCGATTTTTTCCAGTTCGCCCGGATGCGATGCGGAATAGATCAGAACGCTTACCCGCCCTTTGGCAATGATATAGAGTTCCTCGCTGGGTTCACCTTCTTTAAAAATCGTTTCGTCACGCGTGACATGACGTCCTTTAAACAAACCGGTTAATTCCTTTAATTCCGGATCTGACAATCCATGCGTCAATTCGGAATTTCTAAGAATCGCAATCGTATCCATATTCCCTCCATTTTTATTTCCTGTTTAGCGCTTGTTCCGCCAGAAAAACGGTATTGGCTACCAGCATGGCAATCGTCATCGGACCGACGCCGCCCGGCACCGGTGTAATCGCCGAAGCCACTTCAGCAACTTCATCGAATTTAACATCGCCTACCCACCGATACCCCTTGGGCGATGAAGGATCGTCGATTCGATTCGATCCCACATCTATCACCACTACTCCGGATTTGACATACGAACGATCAATGAACTCCGGCTGACCAAGCGCCGCGATCAGGATATCCGCCTGGCGCGTGACCTCACGCAGATTTTGCGTACGGGTATGGCAAACCGTCACGGTGGCGTTACCCAGCGGTCGTTTTTGCATCAATAAATTGGCAACCGGTTTGCCGACGATATTACTGCGACCGGCGACGACTACATGTTTTCCGTTCGGATCGATCCCTGAATATTTCAGGAGCATTAAAATACCATGCGGCGTGCAGGGCAACGGGCATTCGACGCCCAGCACCATTTTTCCCAGATTGGTGGGATGAATGCCGTCGGCATCTTTATCAGATGAAATAGCCTGGATTATAGCATTGCTATCCAACTGCGCGGGAACCGGCAATTGCACCAGGATTCCGTGAAATCGGGAATCGCGATTCAATTTATCAATCAATCCCAAAACCGTTGCCTGGGTGGATTCGGCCGACAGGCGTAGCGTCTCGGAAAAGAGCGCCATGCTGTCGAAGGCTTTAGCCTTCATCCCGACGTAAGCTTTGGATGCCGGATTATCGCCAACCAGCACCACCGCCAGCCCGGGGGTTACGCCCTTTTGTTTGAGTTGCTCAATACGGGGCACCAGATCGGCTTTCACTTTTTGCGAAATTTCAATCCCGTCGATCAATTTTACTGTACTCATTTCGCAAAACTCACGCTACGATGTTCACGGACAACAACGACTTTAACCTGCCCCGGGTAATTGAGTTCCTCCTGAATTTTGGCGGCAATTTCCTCTGCCAGGCTATCGGCTTCGGTATCGCTGACCACGCCATTCTCGACTATTACGCGAACTTCGCGCCCGGCTTGAATGGCATAGGTTTTTGTGACACCGGCGAATGAAGTCGCAATTGCTTCCAGTTTTTCCAGACGCTGAATGTAACTCTCCAGCGTGTCGCCGCGTGCTCCCCGCCGCGAGCCACTGATCTGGTCGGCGGCCTGCACAATGGCTGAGATTGGATGAGTCGCTTCAACTTCCTCGTGATGCGAAGCGATTGCATTGACCACGATTGGATGTTCCCGAAATTTCTTGGCGAAATCGGCTCCGATCAAGGCATGAGTTCCGGTGACATTGCGGTCAACCGCTTTGCCGATATCATGCAGAAGCCCGGCGCGTTTAGCCAACTCGCCATTCAAACCGAGCTCAGCCGCCATTAAACCGGAGAGCCAGGCGACCTCAATCGAATGTTTCAGAATATTCTGCCCGTAGGATGTGCGATATTTCAGTTTACCGATCATTTTCAGTAATTCCGGCTGTAACTGGGAAATGCCGACTTCATCTATGGCTTCTTCTGCGGCGCGCAGAATTTCTTCATCCACTTCCTTTTCGGCTTTGGTAATCATTTCTTCAATACGAGCCGGGTGAATGCGTCCATCTACAACTAATTTTTCGAGGGCGATGCGCGCGACTTCGCGGCGAATCGGATCGAATCCCGAAAGCACGACCGCTTCCGGAGTATCATCAATGATAATCTCGACACCGGTCAGCGACTCGAAGTGCCGGATGTTACGTCCTTCTCTTCCGATAATGCGCCCTTTCATGTTATCATTTGGCAAATTGACCAGCGAAACGGTCGTTTCGGCCGTATGGTCAGCCGCCGAGCGCTGGATGGCGGAAACGATGATTTTCTTGGCATCGCGGTTAGCCTCAGCCAGGGCGTTTTCGCGAATTTCCTTAGCTTTCCTGTTGACGCCCTCTTTGGCTTTTTCGAGCAGATTGTTCATTAAAATTTCTTCGGCTTCCTTGCGGGACATGCCGGCAATTCGTTCCAGCCGTTCATTCTGGGCATCAATGATATTTTGTAGTTCAGTTTCTTTGTGGGCTAAGCCATCGCGATGTTTTTTCAATTCTTCTTCGCGTTTATCGAGTTCTTCGGATTTTTTATCAGCAAGCTCGGTTTTGCGGTCGAGATAAAATTCGCGTTTGGCCAGTTTTTTCTCTGTTTCACGCACGTCCCTCAATTTATTGCGGGCTTCATCTTCAGCCCGATGGCGGATGTTGATAGCTTCGTCCTTGGCTTCGAGACGAGCCTCCCTCTTGATCTCCTCCGCCTCTTTCTGCGCATTGGCAATAATTTCAGAAAAAGTCGCCTGCGCCCTTTTTAATTTTTGGATATACAAATAAAGTGACAAAACAGTCCCCACGACTGCTCCGCCAATTGCGAAGAGAATATTGATCCAGGTCATTATACCACTCCTTATAGATTCGGTTAGGACTCTACCGTTCGCACTGCATCGCACCAACCGTATCTAATGGTGGTAGAGTTAATCGCTTTTATTTATAAGATGGATTAGATTTCTTCGTTTAACTTTTCGTCAATGATGTCAATCAGGAAGCCTGCTTTTTCTTCGACAGAGCTGACTATTTTGTCTCTCTCCTGATTGGCGGTAAATAATTCATCAGTGATATTCATCGCGGCTAAAATCGCCACGCGGATTGGGGTTTGTACAGTTCGGAGGGAAGCTTCGATTTCCTCCATTTTGTCATTGACGTAATTGGCAACGCTGATAATATAGGCGCGATCGGCCTTGGATTTTACAGTATATTCCTGGCCATAAATATTAACGCGGACTAAGTTATCGTTTAATTCTTCCATCTTTTTTATCGATTATCGTTTCAAATAACAGTACGGTTGGATTTGGATTAATAATCCTTTAAAAGTTCGAGCATTCCTTCGATTTTACTGCGTAGTTCTTGTCTTTTTTTCAAGTCTAACATTACTTCGAGAGAGGCTCCTTCTTTTAATTCCGTTTTCATTTTATGATTTTCTTCTCTAAGCTGGGTTACAACCGCCAGTAAACTTTTGATTTTTTCTTCCAGAAGGCTCAAGTTCGTGATGTTCATAAACCCTTCTTAGCGCAAACGGGCATTAAGTTCCCGTGACAAATTTGAATGTATGGTTGCCATAATCTGATCAACTTCAGCATCCGTTAAGGTTCGATCATCTGCCTGAAATAACAGGTTAAATGTAAGACTTTTTTCATTTTTATCAACATTTTTTCCAAGGTAAAGATCGTAGAACCTGATTTCGCGCAGTAAATCGCCGCCATTTTGGCGGATCTTTTTCATAATGTCACCGACGAGAATTTCGCACTTGACCACGATTGATAAATCGCGTTCGGTTGATGGAAATACAGGCGGCTCCTTATAAATTTTTGCCAGGTTGACCTGTTTCAACAGAAAATCTGCATCCAGTTCCATTCCAAAGACCGGCTCTTCGATGTCCCAGTCTTTTCCCAAATAATCCGGCGCTAATTCTCCAAAATATCCCAATACCTTTTTTCCGGCTGAAATTTTAACAAGACGCTTGAAAAATAGATTTTCAGCTTTTGAATAATTCAAATTACAGACGCCGAATTCATGAGCTAACGTATCCGCCAGGCCTTTTAAAATAAACGAATTAGTTTTGCGCCGCGGATAAGCCCAGTTCGGTTCGTCAAAATAACCGGTCAGCAGTGCTCCGAGTCGCAGGGATTCACGCGCCTGAGTTTCCTCCTCCGGCGCATAAGCCTGCACATGACCCAATTCGAAGAGTCGCAGATCGAAGCGGCGACGATTGAAATTATGCTTGATCGCCGCGATCATGCCCGGTATTAACGACGTTCGCAAGAATGTCATGTCCTGACTGAGTGGATTGCGCAACTTAACCGGTTTGACCGGCTCAAATCCAAATTCAGTCGCCCGCGCGCTGACCAGTGAATTGCAATAGAGTTCGGAATAGCCGCAGGTCGCCATAAAAGAACGTAATTTTTCGATCCGGTCATAGCGGTCATCTGTAGATATATTCGGAATCATCTGCAATGTTTTTGTCGAAGGCACCCGACTCATTCCGTAAATCCGGACGACCTCTTCGATCAGGTCGATTTCGCGCTCCAGATCCGGTCGCCAGGATGGCACCCGAACCGCGACTTCCTGCGCATTACTATTGAGAATGTCGCAACCTAATCCAACCAGCACCTTTTTGACCCATTCCGGTTCGAATTTCATCCCGATCAGGCGATTAGTGCGTTCATAGCGCAGGACAATCTTGGGACTTTCGATCGGCTTCGGATATTCATCAACAACGCCGCGGCATACCCGTCCGCCAGCGACTTCCGCAATTAATTCCGCTCCGCGTTCTAATGCATAGATCGCGCCTTCATAATCAGCACCACGCTCAAACCGATATGACGCCTCGGTCTGCAAGCCCAGATAACGCGAACCTCGGCGGATAATCCGCGGATTGAAATAAGCGCTTTCTATCAAGACATCCCGGGTATCCTTCTCGATTTCGCTATTTGCCAGTCCCATGATCCCGGCGATCGCCACCGGGCGTTCACCGTCGCAGATCAGCAGAATATCGTCTGACAATTCGCGCTCAATCCCATCGAGTGTAACTACCTTCTCACCCGCTTTTGCCCGACGGACAACAATTTTTTGACCTTTCAGATTGGCGTAATCGAAAGTATGCAACGGATGACCGGTCTCCATTAAAACATAGTTCGCGGCATCAACGACATTATTGATCGAACGTTGACCGATACTTGCCAGAGCCTTTACCAGCCAGTCCGGCGAAGGTCCAATTTTTACACCTTGAACGAGACGGGCGGCGTATCTTGGGCAACCAATTTGATCTTCAATCCCGACACTGATATAAGCGCTGGTGGCTGATTCACTTTCACTGAGATTAATATCCGGTTTATACAATTCATTGCCGGTCATCAAGGCTATTTCACGGGCGACTCCGATATGCGAAGTGCAATCCGGTCGATTGGGAGTCAGATCTATTTCCAGACTGCGATCGTTACTCGCCAGATAATCCGCCAGACGTCCGCCGACGATTGCATTTTCATCCAGAATCATTATGCCGCTATGATCTTCGGATATGCCCAGCTCGTCTTCAGCGCACAGCATGCCTTCGGAAGCCACACCCCGGATTTTGATCGGTTTGAGTATCATCCCGTTAGGCAAAGTCGATCCAACTAAGGCTAACGGAACTTTCAAGCCTTTTTTGACATTGGGCGCGCCGCAAACAACCGCGAATTGTTTTTCACCGGTAGTGACGATGCAAACCGTCAAGCGGTCGGCATTGGGATGTGGATTGACTGCCAGAATTTCCGCAATAAGCACTTCTTCCAGACCGGCGGCTTTATCCGGAATCAGATTGGATTCGAGACCGATGGCAGTCAGGCGCTCGGCTAATTCCTCAGCGCTGTATGAATAATCGGTATATTTTTTTAGCCAGTTGGTATTGACGATCATGACTTATGGATTGTTAAAATTGTTCAAGAAAGCGGACATCGCCGTCAAAATAGAGACGAATATCGCCGATTCCATACTTAAGCAAGGCGGTCCGATCGATGCCCATTCCAAAAGCATAGCCGGTGTATTTTTCGGGATCGATCCCGACATTCTTAAAAACATTCGGATCAACCATACCGCAACCGAGGATTTCCAGCCAGCCGGTGTATTTACAGAGACGACAACCTTTTCCGGCACAGATAAAACAGGAAATGTCCATTTCGGCGCTCGGTTCGGTAAACGGGAAAAATCCCGGACGAAAACGGGTTTTGACGTCGGCTCCGAAAAAGCGCCAAGCGAAGACTTCCAAAGTCGTTTTCAACTCACTAAAGGTCACGTTCTCATCGACATAGAGCCCTTCGACCTGATGAAAGACGCAATGACTGCGCGGATTGATGGCTTCATTGCGATACACCCGTCCCGGCGCCAGAATCCGGATCGGCGGTTTCTTTTTCAACATCGTCCGGATCTGGATTGGCGAAGTGTGCGTCCTTAAAAGCCTTTTTTCATCGATGAAAAAGGTATCCTGCATATCGCGCGCAGGATGATCATCGGCAAAGTTCAATGCCTGGAAATTGTTGTAATCGGTTTCGACTTCCGGCCCAAACTCAACCACAAAACCAATCTCCCTAAATATTGCGATAACACGATTGAGGGTTTGAGTGATCGGATGCAGGTGACCAACAGCGGGCGTTAAACCTGGCAGACTATAATCGAAAAATTCATCCTGCGAACTGGTTGCTTTGAGTTTTTCACTCAATGCCTGAATCCGGGCTTCGGCATCTTTTTTCAAGATATTCAAAACCCGACCGATTTGCGGTTTTTGTTCGGCTGGAATCGAATTGAAATCGGCAAAAAGAACTGAAATCAGCCCTTTTTTACCGAGATACTTAATTCTAAGGTTTTCAGCCGCCTGAGGATCGGCGCCGACTTGCTGAATATCATTTTGCAATTGGGCCCGAACCTCATCAATTCGATTCAGGAGGTCCATTTTCTCAGGCCTTTACCAGCGCGATCAACGTGGCGAACCCATCCGCATCGTGCATGGCGATTTCGGCCAACGCTTTGCGGTCAAGAATAATTTCGGCTTTTTTCAATCCGGAAATAAATTTACTATATGAAATGTCATGCTGATTTGCGGCGGCATTGATCCGGGCAATCCAAAGGGTACGAAAATCGCGCTTCTTGTTGCGACGATCGCGATAGGCGTATTGTAAGGCTTTTTCGACGGCGTCTTTGGCATTGACATACAGTTTACTGCGCGAACCGCGATAGCCTTTCGCCAATTTAACAATTTTACGATGTTTTCTATGATGTGGAACGGAACTATTTGCTCTTGGCATAACTCTACTCCTAAGCTACAATCATCTTTTTAACACGTTTGACTTCAGAGGATTCCACAATTCCGGATTGTCTCAGATTGCGTTTTCGCTTGCTGGATTTTTTAGTCAGAATATGGGAATGAAAAGCCTTGTTGCGTTTCACTTTGCCACTTCCGGTTAAGGTAAAACGCTTCGCGGCTGATCTCCTGGTTTTCATTTTTGGCATATTGTTTTATTCTCCTATTTTGCGATAAGGTAAGTTACGATGGTCCGCCCTTCATGAAGGGGATTTTTTTCGGGCGTACCCACATCGGCTAAGCGCTCAATGATCTTCTGAACGAGCTCGGTACCGGTTTCCTGGTGAGCCATCTCACGACCGCGAAACATCAAAGTGATCTTGACCTTACAACCTTCGCCGAGGAATCGTCGGGCGGCGTTGATTTTCATTTCGAGATCATGTTCGCCGATATGAGGTCGAAACCGAACTTCCTTGATCTTGATGACATGCTGTTTTTTCTTACTCTCACGCTCTTTCATTTGCTGTTGATAACGATACTTGCCGTAATCCATGATTTTGCAGACTGGCGGATTGGTATTTGGCGAAACTTCCACCAGATCAAGCCCCCGATCTTCGGATAAACGCAGGGCTTCTTTATTACTGACAATGCCAACCTGGGTTCCGTCGGAATCGATCAGGCGGACAGTTTGGCTGCGAATTTGATCATTTACTCGTATACCTTTTTCTATGATTTATTCTCCTTCTTTTACTTCATTGACCGTGGCAAGGGTTAAGCCTCATCGGCAGTTTTTGGCGCAGGATTCTGCTCTTTCGTACTTACTTCAAGATTTTTATTCTTCAGCGCCATTTCATCGTTGATTTGATTTATAGCTTCCACCCAACTCAGCAGGCCGGTGTCGCCGACTTTACGGCGTCGCACGGAAACCTGTCTGGCGCCGGCTTCTCTTTCACCGATAATCATCATAAGTGGAATTTTCATCAATTCTGCATTTCGAATTTTAGCGCCAACCGTATCATTATTCAGATTTATTTCTGCCCGGATACCATTTTCGAGCAATAATTTATGAAATTCTGACGCAATTTGATCCTGATTGTTGGTGACCGGGATGACCACCGCCTGAACCGGTGCGATCCAGAGTGGAAAATCACCGACAGTATGTTCGATCAGGACGCCAACAAATCTTTCCAGCGATCCCATAATGGCGCGGTGAATCATATAGGGACGTTGTTTACTGCCGTCGGCGGCGATGTACTCCATATTGAAACGTTCCGACTCGTTAAAATCGAACTGGATAGTAGTGCATTGCCAGGATCGATTGAGGGCGTCGCGGATCTTGATATCGATTTTCGGTCCGTAAAATGCGCCACCGCCTTCATCCATATGATACTCGACACCGAGTTTATTTAAAGCCGCTTTGAGGGCTTCAGTCGCCTCTGCCCAATTTTCCGGCGAACCAACATATTTCTCTTTTGGCCGGGTGGCGATGTACACATCCATATCTTCAAATCCAAACGATCGGATAAATTCAAATGAGAAAATGACTAATTTCTCAATTTCCTCATTCAATTGCTCCGGCGTGCAAATGATATGAGCGTCATCCTGGGTAAAGCCGCGCACCCGCATCAGTCCATGCAAAACGCCGGATAATTCATAGCGATAAACCGTACCGAGTTCGGCGTAACGGATCGGCAGGTCGCGGTAACTACGGGTTTTCCATTTGTAAATATGGATGTGGAACGGACAGTTCATCGGCTTGATGTAATAAGTCTCGCCTTCCACCGTCATACCATTGAACATCGACTCGCGGTAAAAATCGAGATGCCCGCTGGTTTCCCAGAGCTGGGCTTTCCCGATATGCGGGGTTTGAACGAGATTATAATCGCGTTTCAAATGTTCTTTTGTCCAATAATCCTTGATGTTTTGCAGAAGTAAAGCGCCGCGCGGATGCCAGAGCGCCAAACCAGGCCCGACCTGGTCGTTGATCTCGAATAATTCGAGACTCTTGCCGAGTTTGCGATGGTCGCGTTTTTTGGCTTCCTCGATAAAATTCAGATATTTCTTCAGTTCTTTTTGAGATGCAAACGAAGTCCCGTAAATGCGGGTTAGCATTTTATTACGCGAATCGCCCCGCCAGTAAGCGCCGGCGACATTCAATAGCTTAAAAGCTTTGATCTTGCCGGTCGAGGGTATGTGCGGACCGCGGCAGAGATCGGTAAAATCGCCCTCAGTATAAATTGACAATGGCACATCCGGCTCAATCTCACGGATGATCTCGACTTTGTAGGTCTCCCCCATTTTGGTAAACAGCTCAATCGCCTCATCACGTGAAATCTCACGCCTCACAAGCGGTAAATCAGCCGCGATGATCTCATTCATACGCGCTTCGATAGCGGCTAAATCGTTGTCAGTCAGCGGCGGTTCAATATCAAAATCGTAGTAGAAGCGATTTTCAATCGCCGGTCCGATAGTGACTTTAGCCTGCGGATACAATTGTTTGACAGCCTGCGCCATGACGTGCGAGGTGCTGTGCAGTAAAATATCGTGCGATTCGGGGGAATTATAAGTCAGAATTTCAAGGTGACTATCTTCGGTAAGAATCGCCGCGAGATCAACCAGCCGGTCATTGACTTTAGCCGCAAGCGCGTTCTGAAAAAGACCCGGACTGATCTCTTTAGCGATCTGCCCAAGCGATACACCGGACGACACTTCCATAGTAGAGTTGTCGGGTAAATGTATCGTAATCTTCCGCATTGATTCCAAAATTTGCTTCCTTTTCGCGCTTTACAGTCATAAACCTTTTTGGGTCTTTCTCGTTTCGTGGGCGATACTGGACTTTCCCGACAAGGTCGGGATTCCTTCGGAAGAACCAGTGACCCCCTGCATGTCAAGCAGGTACTCTAGCCACCTGAGCTAATCGCCCGAAATTCTATTGTTAAAAATCATCTTGTCGTGGGCGATACTGGACTTGAACCAGTGACCCCCTGCATGTCAAGCAGGTACTCTAGCCACCTGAGCTAATCGCCCGGTTATATCAACTTAAAACGACGTTTGGCTTGTTGATAATAATTATTCCAATTCTCCATCGTCAAAAAACGAATGCAAATTTAACTAAAGGAGACTTATCACGCAAAGAGAAAAATAGTCTCAGGTCTCTGATATAGTGACATTATCGCGATTTTTACTAAATGCGGCTCTGAAAATGTCAGAATTTACAATCAGCCACCGCGAAAAATCGACGAGAGTAAAGATTAATTACGAAAATTCAATAAATGAAAAAGTCCGGCGTGGCGCCGGACTTTTCCGATTCGAGGATGGTTGGAAAAGTTATTTGACCTTGACTTCGATCTGTTTAGCGAGCGATTCTTTCTTTTTCGGAATGAAGATATTCAAGACGCCGTCTTTAAATTCGGCTTCGATTTTATCCGTTTCTACCGCATCGGAGAGCCGGAAATTGCGCTGAAACGAGCCAAAGACCCGCTCGGTGCGCTGGTAATTCTTTTCTTCGATTTTGGATTCGCGTTTTTTCTCGCCGCTAATACTCAGGTAATTGTCCTTTACGTTGAGTTTGATATCGTCTTTATTCAATCCGGGCAATTCGACGTGGAGCTGGTAGGCTTTTTCCTCTTCGATGATATCGACAGCAGGGCTGAAAGCCGACAGGCTGGTTTCCTCTTCAAAGCGCGGACTGAAGACTGAGTCAAACAGGCGGTCAAATTCATTCCTCACATCCATCCACGATCCTCGCGGTGACCATTTGACGATTGACATAACGCTACACTCCTTTCTTTGGATTTATACAATTATTTTACTTTAATTTCGATTGACTTTGGTTGAGTTACGGCCGCTTTCGGAATAGCGATATTCAGAATGCCATCCCTGAATTCGGCTGTAATTTTTTCCTGGTCAACCAATTCCGGCAGGCGAAAACAACGCCGAAACGAACCGAAAATCCGCTCCGCTTGATGCAAATTCTTTTCATCAATTTTCTCAACCATTTTCTTTTCGCCGGAAATGGTCAGAACGTTGTCTTTCAAATTAATTTTGACGTCGTCCTTTTTTACGCCGGGCAATTCAACCATTACGACGTACGCTTTTTCCTTTTCCTCGATATCGACCACCGGTGCAAAATCCGGCAAGGTTGAATCTTCACTTCTTTCCGAACCTGAATCCGGAAACCGGTTGAAGAAATATGGAAAACTGCTCAAAGTGCTTGGCGGAGTCCATCTGGTAATTAACATAAAAACCTCCTTTTTATGGTTTGTTTTTCATTTCACTTTTTCAAAAACCGTCTATTAATTACACAAGTGCCATGCCGCCGATTTAAAATCCCATTTCATGGCAGACTCTTTGAAAATACGGCAAACCGCTTTTGCCGATCTGACTAATGCGGGTAGAATTGGCATCCCGACCTGGCAGAGTCGCGTCAAATCGGCAAACTTTTACCAAACCGCAACCCATTAAGCATTTATCCTGAAATAAAATCTCAATTCTTAAAAAGATATTGTATGGCAAAGACTTTACGCCCTTGCCCTTTTGACGCCTGTTCTCTAAATTCCGCAGGTTCGCAGGATTGAAAAAATGGGAATCGTCAGATTAAACAATATGGTCTTTTACGGGTATCACGGCGTCGCCGAACCCGAAAAAATTCTGGGCGGCAAGATCGAGGTCGACGCCGAACTGGAATTTGATATGACTAAAGTCATCGCCACCGATCACCTGGCAGACACAATCGACTACGAAAAGGTCTATCATTTAGTCCAGGAAGTCGTTACGCAATCAAAATTTTTCCTGATCGAAGCTCTCGCCGGTAAAATCATCGGCGAAATTTTCAATCAACATCCGGTGGAATCAATTCGCTTACGGATCCGTAAGCCAAATGCTCCAATCAAGGGCGTACTGGATAATGTCGAAGTCGAGATCATCCGAAGACGCGATCAAATGGGAGAAGTCGCGTGAACCAATCCTGCGTATTTCTATCGCTGGGAAGCAATCTGGATGTCCGCGAAGCGCATCTCGCCAGCGCCTTAAATGCTATCGCCGCCAATCCCAAAATCACGATCCGGCGTGAATCATCAGTTTATAAAACGGCTCCCAAATACAATCCTAACCAGCCGGATTTTCTGAACATGGTAATTGAAATTGCGACTTCAATGACGCCGCAACAATTACTCGACTTTTGCAAAAAGACCGAAATCCATCTTGGAAGGCATCCTTCAACACTAAAGAATTCACCGCGCGAAATTGATATTGACATTATTTTTTTCGATCGCCTAATATTCGAAAGCGCAGGCTTAACTATCCCCCATCCCGGTCTGTACGAACGCAAATTTGTGCTCGCGCCGCTGGCCGAAATCGCCCCGGATTTCATCTGTCCGAAAACCGGAAAATCAGCCCTCGAATTACTTAATAGCTGTCTCGATTCCGACCGGGTGACCAGGATCGGCCGGCTCGCAGATCTTAAGACTGACTCTGATAGTCATGGAGTTTTATGAATAATCTATACTTTTTAGTTATCGAAGGCGTTATCGGCGCCGGTAAAACCAGCCTGGCTTCGATTATGGCCGAAAAACTCAGCGCCCGCCTGGTATTGGAAAAATTCGAGGAAAATCCGTTCCTTGAAGATTTCTATCGCGATCCGGAGAGATATGCCTTTCAAACTCAGCTCTACTTCCTGCTTAGCCGCTATCGCCAGCAGGTGGAGTTAAAACAAATCGACCTGTTCACAAATCTTCTGATCAGCGACTATATGTTCGCCAAGGATAAACTCTTCGCAACTCTCAATCTCAACGAAAAGGAAATCTCATTATATAACCTGATCGCCCAGCAATTAGAAAAAGATTTACCCAAACCGGATCTCGTGGTCTATCTGCAAGCCAGCACCGACCATCTCATGGCAAATATCAAAAAACGCGGACGTTCGTATGAAAAAACTATCAATCGCGACTATATCGACTCGCTCAACCAGATCTACAACGAGTTTTTCTTCCGCTATAAAGACAGCCCGCTGATTATCGTCAATACCAATGAAATTGACTTCGTCAATAACGAGAACGATTTGAACGAACTGATCCGCGAAATCCGTCAACCGGTGACCGGTACGGTGTACTACAATCCGTTGAAAAAGACCTGACTATGCTTGATTTTTTAATAATCGTACTGGTTATCTACTTCATCTGGAAAATTATCAAACCGCGGTTTAGGCGACCACCAGAGCAGGATGAATTTAAACCTAAAAAACCGCCCGCTTCCCTCAATATCGATAAAAACCAAATCGAAGATGCAAAGTTTAAAGAAATCGACGATTCAGACAAAAAGAACAACAACTGATAACCTGACTAATATTACTATCAGCGTTTTCTTTCTAAGCATCCTAATCATTACCTGCGTTTTGGTAATCTTTTATATCATTTTCAGCCAAAATCAGGATGATAAATCTATCGCCTGGGAACAACTGATCAGGGAACATATCGAGCGCTATCCAGCCTTACTGCCGAGCGACGTTTATAAATTGGTCTATCAGGGCACTCTCGGACCGGCGCACCTGGGCGGTGATTCAATTAAAATAAGCGACTTGCTAATTGCCGAATTGGCCGGCATCAACGCCGATACCGCCAACGCTCTTTATGAAAACATCTCCCCATCCGGAAAATATATTCGCCTGAATTTAAAACGCTGGAAAGCCACCAATCGAAATCCGGAAAAGATCGTCAGGGCGATCATTGCTTCAAGTTCAACAACTTCAGCTGACTCAGCAAAATTTGTTCGGCGCTGGACGGCTATTGAGAAACTGGTTGTTGATAACCAACTACCCCTGCCGCGGGCTGAATTTTTCGCGTTTTCAGACAGCGTTAAAAAAGCCGGGTATCCCGTTATTCATCACTCGGCTAAGTACATTCAAAACTATCAACCGGCTTATCGCGTTATCGA
>Ga0265293_10007544_pt1 | contig 16653 bp, 11 predicted proteins | sample Munlanlewell138R_FD_192505 | JGI IMG/M metagenome (GOLD analysis project Ga0265293, IMG submission 192505) | Leachate microbial communities from a municipal landfill in Southern Ontario, Canada - Leachate well 138R | ecosystem: Engineered > Solid waste > Landfill > Unclassified | place: Canada...
CCTTTCATCATAATCAACTTTGTATTTCTTTAAAAACGCAAGATACTCTTCTTTATAAGTCTTCTTTTTATGATGGATATGTTGATTACGAATATAATTTATAACTATATCCGTTTCAGTAGGATTTTTAAACCCTCATCTTGCTTTTAAATGGGGATTTACTCTGGAAAAGTACAGTATGTGCCGTCTTTTCAGGACTTTATTGATTTCTTTATTAATAAGCCTAGGAGTTACTTCCTAGGTTAGCGCATTTCGTCCTTTCAGACTTTTTTTTTGGAAAAATTACTTCAAAATTCCAACGGGAAGGTACGAAACAACCTAGGACGTAAGTCCTAGGGATGGATAGGATGAGTCGATTTTAGTATCTGAAAGGACGGCACAATTTGAATATGTATTATTCCTGAAGTAACAATCTAGGTTAACGCATTTCATCACGTTGAGATTTTGAAGTAAGTTTTTGTAATTCAACTCTGAATGCAGAACATGACTATAATTCATAATGAGTCGTGACTTTTTAATGTAAATGAAAGTGATATAAATTCATTATTTAATTGCACCCACACAAATCCATATAGAGCCATAAATTATTTCCCACTTCCTTTAAAAACAATCACCACCGTATAAAGCAAAATTTTTAAATCCAGCGCAAGCGACATGTTTTTAAGATAAAGCAAATCATATTTCATTCTCTGCAACATTTCATCCACATTTTCAGCATAACCGAATTTCACTTGACCCCAAGAGGTAATTCCTGGTTTAACTTTAGTTAATTGTAAGAATTGCGGCTCTCGATCTGCTATTTTATTTATGAAGAATTGACGTTCAGGACGTGGGCCAACAAGTGACATATCTCCAACAATTACGTTCCAAAATTGGGGAATTTCATCTAAGCGCACTTTACGCATAAACCTACCGACCTTCGTGATGCGATTGTCGTGGGTGGAGGAGAGCTGTGGGCCAGCTTTTTCGGCATCAACAACCATGGTCCTGAATTTTATAATGTTAAAAGGAACTCCGTTTTTTCCTATGCGTTCTTGTAAAAAGAAAACAGGCCCTTTGGAAGAGCTTTTTACCATTATTGCCATAACAAAGTAGACCGGCAAGAGAATTATCATTGCAATTGTTGAGGCTATAATGTCCATCAATCGCTTTACAACAAATTGCCAATGTGGCATAATTTCGTCACTCACTTCAATTAATAAAGCTCCGAAAATATTAGTCATTTTAACACTTCCGCTGAGAAGGTCATACATGCTTGCGCTGATTTTTATCTTGATGTCTCTTCCTTGAATGCGTGCAATAATATTCTTTAATCTCTCGTGTTCGGAACTGTCAAGTGCGATGATGACTTCTTCCACTTTTTGCTCATCAATGATTCTTTCTAGGTCATTAATATGTCCAAGGTGAGGCATTAGATTGGAAATGTCATTGTCGATTCCGTTTAGATTTATGAAACCTATAAATTTTGAACCTGTTCCCTTTGGTAGTCCTTCAACTTCCTTGTAAATGTCTACGGCCTTAGAACTTCCTCCAATTAACAGTGTATTAAATCCATCCTTTTTATTTCTAATTCTTAAAACAATGTAATAAGTGATGATTAATCTCGGTACTAATGTAATCGCTGAATGAATTGTAAATAAGGCAAATAAAAGATTGTAATAATAGGTGTGACTAGGGATTTCATCATCTAATATAAGAAAGAAAAATATCACTAATGTTCCTAATAAGAAGGCGCGCATTGAGAGGGAGAGTACTCTCATAAAATACATTCTTTTTAGGTTATTATAAGTTCCTAAAAAGAAATACAATGCAATCCAGAATGCTGGAACGAGTATCAATCCTAAATAAAGTCGCTCCGAAGTTTCAAAAGGAACGTCTTCAACATAAATTTTTCTAAAATAAAAGAAAGTTCCCCACGCTATTGCAGCCGCAATTAGATCGGTAATGATAAAAAGTGATTTCAGCCTTTTTTGATTCATATTGAAAACTATGGGTAAACAAGCTTTATGTTGTCTATAATAAAGTAACTAGAATTTAGTCCTTCGTCCAAAACAAATTTAAATGAAGCCTCATTGATTGGTGTCGTTTGTCTATAAGAAACAATCTCTTTTAAATCAATGTAGGCATGCTTCCAAACTGCTTTGTTTTTGTTTTGCGGATTGATTAATATGAAAGGATCTTCAAAATAATTTCCGTTCCCCACAGAAACAACATTTGTAAGCATTGAGTTAGTATTGATATAATCAAATTCTAAATAAACCTCTGATCCTAGTTTAGGCAATACAGTTCCAAAGGTTGTAACGAATGAAATATTTGCAGCCGAATCAGAAAGTAATACCTCTCCATATTTATTTCCCCACTTTAAAAATGCAGGATCATTATTTCTTCCTAAGGTAGCGGTAGATTCTGTTGCAACATCAATCTGCATACTTGGACTCTCAAAGTCTTCAATTAAAAACTTTACTGAGCTATAATATTTAGTTGTTGGGTTGATGGAAACTGTATCATTTTTTATAAGTGTAATAGACCCTTTATATTGTTCTAAAAAAGGATACCTTTTCTTTGTTGCACTAATTCCATTGTTAATTATTCCAGGAAGAATTACAAACTCATGGATACCATCTCCGATAATTGGAATTTTTGCAGGCAGTTCATAAACACCTAAACTTTTACCGTCCATGTTTACAAAGACTTGTGTTAAGTCATGCGACATTTCCCCTTGTGCATGTTCTGCATTAGGATTTGAGGTTAAAATCCATTTATCGATTTTTAACCATGCTACTTCTGGTTGATCTTTTTTACAAGAAAGAACAAAAAGTGATAAAATAAACAATATTGAAATGCGCTTCATGCAGAGTAATTTAAAAGAGAACGTAAAATATTATGGAATATTATTTGTCAAGTATTGAGCTGTTCATTTTTAGCTTCTCGAGAATTTGTTCAGCTACATGTAAAGCGAGCATTCCATCTTCTAAAGAAACAATTGGTGTTGTATCATTTTTAATGCAATCTGCAAAAGTACGAAGTTCTTCTTTAATAGCGTTGCTTGGCTCTATATCTGGTTTGTCAAATATAATTCTTTTAGAAGGTTTGCCATTTCCCATTTCCATAATCATATCATAAGGACCTGCTTCACCTTCTAAAGTTTCCATTTGAACGACTTCCATTTCCTTTTCTAAAAAGTCAACACTAATGTATGCATTTTTCTGAAAGAAACGAGATTTACGCATGTTCTTTAATGAAATTCTTGAAGCTGTTAAGTTTGCAACACATCCATTGTCGAACTCTATTCTTGCATTTGCAATGTCTGGAGTGTCAGAAACTACTGCAACACCAGAAGCTGATATTTTGCGAACACTAGAATTGACAACGCTTAAAATAGCATCTATATCGTGAATCATTAAATCTAAAATAACAGGAACGTCTGTACCACGAGGATTGAACTGTGCCAAACGGTGCGTTTCAATAAACATAGGTTGGTCAAAATAGGGAATAGCTGCTCTGAAGGCTGGATTAAATCTTTCAACATGTCCAACTTGTACCTTAACCTTCGCCTCTTCAGCCAATGATAATAAAGCACGGGCTTCGTAAGTTGTTTGTGTTACAGGTTTTTCAACAAATACATGCGTTGAACGCTTAATTGCCAAAGATGCCATTTCAAAATGTGCTGTTGTTGGTGTTACAATGTCTACGCAATCTACTTCATCAATAAGTGCTTCAGCCGTTGAGAATGCCTTACAATTATACTCTTTACTAACCTCCTGAGCTTGTTTCGAGTCAATATCATAGATTCCAACAAGTTCGAAAACTTCTGAAAGTTCCTTGATCAAACGTAAATGTATTTTCCCTAAGTGCCCAGCACCAATCAATCCTATTTTTATCATTTCAGCAATTTTTTACAAATATACAGTATGTATGCTAGTAATAATAGCCTTTTGTTGGATGTTATTAACAGCTTATATAAAATTCAGAAGAGTTTTTGGGAATGTACCTTCTTTTTGTACTTCGCAAGACTTTGATTTACAGCTTGATTATTGTGGAAAGTGTAAATTCTATAAAAAAAGTACACAGAAGGAGATTTGAATAACTTTATTTTAATTATATTTGCAACCGATTTGATCAACGGGTCAGATTTTAAAACAGAAATATTTAGTTTGAGTTCGTTTTATAGATGATTATTAAACCTAAAAATAGAGTTGGTAATTTTAGTTCACTCAAAAGTTTTCGGGAATTACATAAGAGATTAAATGGTGGTTGTAGCTCAGTTGGTTAGAGCGCCTGATTGTGGTTCAGGAGGTCGTCGGTTCGAGACCGATCTTCCACCCAAAAGCCAGTCTAGAAATAGGCTGGCTTTTTTGATTCTAACAATTAGCTTCTTATTCTAAAGTTTAGAATATTCAATTGTTTAATCTAAATGTTTTGTTAACTAGTGAGTTTTAGATGTTTTTTATACTTATTTTAATTTTAAAGTGTTGATTGTTAGTGCTGTTTTTAAATTGTTCTGTAAAAATTTAATTATTTTGGCAACTCAATCGGACTGCTTTTCGTTTTATAAATGATTACTAAATAACAAAGTCTTGTTTTGTGACTTTTTAGAAAGAATTATGAAAATTATTTATTTAAACTATTAACATTTGAACTTATGAAAAAACTACTCGTTACATTATTCACAATTACTTTTTCTCTGATGCTTTTTGCTCAAGAAAAAATATATACAGATGCGAACCTTGATGTTCAATTCACTGTGGAAGAACGTACAGATGAGGTAAATGATGTTTTTTATGAATATTACTCATTTGAAGTATCAAATATTTCTCAAAATCAAGTTTCTTTTATTCCTGTTTTTACTTATGTAACCGAAACAGGTGACCAAAGGTCTTCAGCTAATCACGATGAAAACAATATCATCCAGTTAGCGCCAGGTGAAACCATTAAAGGAAACCTTACAGATCAAAGAACTTTAACTTTATTCAAACAATTTACAATAGGAAATAGTGGTAAACGTGCCGCAAATTCAACTTATACTATTAAAACTTTAATTATTAACTATCAATAGATATCTATTATGAAAAATGTTTTATTATTTATCGTCGCATTATTTATTGCTCAATTGAGCAATGCACAGTGTACTGTCACTATAGACACCCCAACAACGGATATTGATTGTGGTGACTGTTTTACTTTAACAGCGGTTGGAACATCAACTACCAACCCACTGTCTGAAGATTTCAACAATTCCGCTTTAGGCCCTGGTTGGAACTCAAACGTATCAATAATGTATAACAACCCTTGTGGGCCTCCACCAGATGGTTCGCCAGCTGCTTGGTTTGGTTTAGGTTCTCAACCAAGAGAAATGAGTACTGTTGCATTCGACGTTTCTTGTGGAGGTGATGTGTGTTGGGAAATGAAATATGCAACTCAATCAGGAGCTGGTAACTGTGAAGGGCCAGATTTATATTCTGAGGGTGTTCACTTTCAATATTCTTTAAACGGTGGAATGACATGGATAGATATTCAATATTGGCCGCCATTAAATGGAGGATACGATTGGTACCAAACACAATGGCAAACCTATTGTGTTACAATTCCACCTGTAGCAGCAACCACTAGTACACAATTTAGATGGTATCAAGACCTTGGTTCAGGGGCTCAGTATGACCACTGGGGTATTGATAACGTAAATATTTCAGCTATTAATTGCGATGCTTATTACTATGACTGGTTTGTAGATGGAACTGAAGATAATGCTGACACTCTTTTGTGTCAAAGTGTGAATATTGATACCTATACAGTAATATTTACGAATGGAATTGATGATACTTGTACTGCTTCAATTACAATGAATGGATCTTTAAGTCCAGACTTTACTTACTTTGCACCATGTGAAGGTGAGGAGGTTACTTTTACAAATACAACTGTAGGAACTGGTTTGACAGCGTATTGGATTTTCTTAAATGGAACTGATACCATTCAATCTCCTAATGCTACATATATCTTCCCTCCAGGAAGTAATCATGATGTTGAATTGTATGTTGAAGACCCCTTGGGCTGTTCAGGAACTATAACAAAAACTGTCGTGGAAACACCCAAGTTAACTGTTGCAGTTGACAACCAGGTTGATGTGACTTGTAATAGTGGAAATGATGGTATTGTTACTGTTGTTGCTGCAAACGGAACAGGACCTTATACATACAGTTGGACAGGTTCAAGTTCCACAGCTGCAACGGCAGATGACTTGTTTGTTGGTTCTACTACTGTGACTATTAATGATGTTAATGGATGTGAGGTTACAGAAACTATTAATATTGGAGAGCCGGATCCTTTGTCTATTTTCAAACTATCAAAAGATACAATTATATGTATTGGAGACCCTGTACAATTGTTTGCACAAGGTGCTGGAGGTAGTAGCCCATATACTTATAAATGGGAGGTAAATAATCAAACTGTTGCAACAGGAGCAAATGTAACCGTAACGCCAACTACAGTTCCTACACAGTACCGTGTAATCCTTGGAGAGCAATGTGGTTCACCTCAAGATACGGCCTATGTTGTGGTTAATTATCCAGGAGAAGTAGACCCTACTTTACTTCCAGACATTACGGGAGGTTGTTTCCCTGTTGAAGTGAATTTCACGAACAGTACAAATACAACAGAAACTATTAACTATACCATTTGGACGTATAGTGACGGCGTAATTGATACAACAGCAGGAGCAAACAGTGCGGTTCATGAATTTGGATTAGGTGTTCATAATGTAGATATGGAAATTGTAACCAATAGAGGATGTAGATATTATAAATCGTATCAAAATCTAATTGAGGGTTACCCATATCCAGAGGCTAATTTTTATGTGAATCCAAACCCTGTTTCAGTTTTTGAACCGAAGGTTGCAGCGTTTAGTCAGTCAGATACAGAATTTGCATCTTATCAATGGTTTGCAGAAGGAGCAAAACCAGACTTTTCTACAACTCAGAATCCAAAATTTGTATACCCGAATGAAATTCAAAACTACCCGTTGATTCTTGTAGTTGAAAATGCTTACGGATGTACTGATACTTTACAGAAATTGGTAAGGGTAGAGAACATTGTGAATATCTTCACTCCGAATAGTTTTACACCTGATGGTGATGGGCTAAACGATACATGGAGAGTTCATATTGTTGGAATTGACGCACAGAACTTCCATCTTCAAATTTTTAACAGATGGGGAGAAACTGTTTTTGAATCAAAAGATCCAGAAGGTGAGTGGGATGGAACATACGGTGGAAAACTTGTTAAATCAGGAACCTATATGTGGGTACTTCGTGCTTACGATTATGAAAACGATAATAAACATGAGTTTAAAGGATCAATCAACGTGTTGAGATAGTAAATTCATAAATTGATTATTGAAAATAGCTACTTCTTTTATTAGGAGTAGCTATTTTTTATTGGTTGTATATCGTTTTATGTTTTTTTGAACTCCTTTGACATTGTGTTGTTTTATGCTTGAATATAATTAAATACACAATAATTCACACAACACATAAAGAATGTACTCAATTGAGAAAACAGGGAATAATCATTTGCTATCATCACAAGGACTTAATAGACAATTCAACGGCTTATATCGAAAAAAAATATTTTTTTAATTTTTCCTTGCATATTAATAAAGAATATTTGTATTATTGTATTATCGCAACTCTGCGGAAATCTCATTAAGAAAATATATAAACCTTTTGGTTATCTCTTATAATATTATTTCATACAAATAAATGAAAAAAGACGAATTAGCTGGGAAGAAACTCCCTGAATTACGCATTATTGCAAAAGCAATAGGTATTAAGAAAGTTGAATCATATCGAAAATCTGAATTAGTTGATTTAATTTCAAATAATGGACAATCTACTGAAAAAACTTCGACTGAAGAAGTGAAATCAACCCCAGAACTTTTTGAAAATGAAGATAAATCACCACAGAAAAATCAAACAGTGAAAGAAGAACCAGCCATTGCTGCTTCTGATAAAAAGGAAGTTAAAAAAGAGCCAAGAACAACGGCAGTTGTAAGTGAGAAGTTAGAAACAGATTCTCCAAAAGAGAATACATCTACTGATACCTCAAATGCTACGACACCAGAGAGAAGACCTGTTAGAAGAGCGGAAAAGGAGCCTAGAGAAAATAGAGCACCTAATCAACACAGAAATCCAAGAGAAAACAGAGGACAAGAAAATAAAAATCAAGAGAGTAATCAGGATTCAAAAGGTTTTATAAAAGCCAATGGTGACGCATCGAAATCGAAAGATTCTAAACCGCATACACCGCGTCCTCAGAAAAATGACAATTCTAAGGCTTCAAATAACGAAAACCCTAATGCCTACCGCAAAGTTGATAATCAAAAATCAAAAGAAAAGAAATTTGATCTTTCTGGAATTGTTGCAGCTGAAGGAGTTCTAGAAGTAATGCCAGATGGATTTGGATTCTTGCGTTCGTCGGATTACAACTATTTATCTTCACCAGATGATATTTATGTAAGTCACAGCCAAATTAAATTATTTGGATTAAAAACAGGAGATACAGTTTACGGAACTATTCGTCCGCCAAAAGAAGGAGAGAAATATTTCCCTCTTGTACGTGTTGATTCTATTAATGGAAGAGACCCCGCGTTTATTCGTGACCGTGTTCCTTTTCAATATTTGACACCTTTATTTCCAGATGAAAAATTCAAATTAACTGGTCATAGACAAGAAACAATGTCTACCCGTATTATGGACTTGTTTGCTCCTATTGGAAAAGGGCAACGTGGAATGATTGTAGCACAACCAAAAACAGGTAAAACTGTATTGTTGAAAGATGTTGCAAATGCGATTGCTGCAAATCACCCAGAGACCTATTTGATTATTTTATTAATTGATGAACGTCCAGAGGAGGTGACTGACATGGCTAGAAGTGTAAACGCAGAAGTTATTGCTTCTACATTTGATGAGCCAGCAGAACAGCATGTAAAGGTGGCTAACATGGTGTTAGAAAAAGCAAAGCGAATGGTTGAATGTGGCCATGACGTTTGTATTTTATTAGATTCAATAACACGTTTAGCGCGTGCTTACAATACTGTTTCACCTGCATCAGGAAAAGTACTATCTGGAGGGGTTGACGCCAATGCTCTACAAAAACCAAAACGTTTCTTTGGTGCTGCACGTAAAATTGAAAATGGAGGTTCACTTTCAATCTTAGCAACTGCATTAACAGATACCGGTTCTAAAATGGATGAGGTTATTTTCGAAGAGTTCAAAGGAACAGGAAATATGGAACTTCAATTGGATAGAAAAATTGCAAATAGACGTATTTATCCTGCAATTGATATCTTAACGTCAGGAACCAGACGTGAAGATTTATTAATGGATAAAGAGACGCTTCAACGTGTTTGGTTACTCCGTAAAGTTGTGGCAGATATGAATCCTATTGAAGCAATGGAATTCATGAAAAACAATATGAAAGACACGAAGAGCAATGAAGAGTTTTTAGTTTCAATGCATAACACATAGAATATGAGACCTGCAATAAAGATGGCCTTGCTTTTTTCAGGCGCTTGGATTTTGTTGAAATTTATCCTTTTAGGCATAAATGTTTTCCAAGATGATGTTGTAAAGCCTGGATTGATAAATAATTTATTTCTCTTATTAGCCATTAGTTTTGGTTTGTACTTAGAGAAAAAAAAGGAGGGCTTCGGAGCAGGAACTCCATTGTCTGATATTAAAAATGCTTTATCTGCAGGTGCTCCCTATGTTTTGATTGTCACAGTTTTTATGTATTTCTATTATGACTCAATAAACCCATCGTTTATAGACAATAGGGTGACAGAAAGAATGGATGATATTTATGCTGAAGCGCAAGATGAGGCTTACGTTGATACTTTAAGAGTTCACAACCCTGAGTTTAGAGTCATGACCACAGATGAAATCATTAAAGAAATTAAAGCAGATACTGAAAGCGCCTTATCAGCGAGAACTTTATTCGTTTTCTCATTGCTTGGTTTGATGGTTATGGCATTGACTTATTCAATCTTCCTTACTGTTATTTTTAGAAAAATACTTTTGAGAGATTATTATCCGAAAGAGCAGGGGTAATTGGGAATTATGATCCGAGGAATCGGAGGATGAATTATCACTCCTCTAATAACTGAATAATATTAATAAATCTGATTTTTGATTGCCCCCCCTATGAAACTGTCATCCTTCCCTTGGAAAAAATTTTAATTTTTCTAAGGGAAGGATATCTTATAATCTATTTATTATCAATCTTTTTCACAACAAAGATAAATAGATTTAAACGAAATTGCTTATTGCGATTTAAATGGATAACCCATTTAATTATTAAGCTACTTCTCAATTCAAAACAACGATAGCTAAATTCAATGCTGTTGCGAATAGAACCCATAGAAAATAGGGAACCAATAAGAATGCTGAAAGTCTATCAAGTCTGAAAAAGTGTCTAATTAGGATGAAAATTAGGGCTAGCATTATAAAGATCACAATTAGCGCTAGTCCTGGCATTTGTAATCCGAAAAAGATTGGCGACCAGGCTAAATTAAATAGAAGATGGATTAAAAATATAACAAGCCCTCGTTTTGCAAACTTTTTAATAATTGGATAACGACTGATTGAAACGATTTGCCAAATAATTGCCAGAGAACCCCCCATTAAAATGTATAGAACCGTCCACGCTGGACCAAAGAGCCAACTCGGTGGAGTAAAGAATGGTTTGTTTAATGTGTCGTACCAAACTTGAAAATCCCCCATAGATGCCAATCCACTTAGCGTTTCTAGTCCTAGAATACCAAGTGAACAGATTAAGATTTTCCACCAAAGTCCGTTTTTAAAAGAAGATGTGTTGTGCGGTCCTGAATGTGTTTGCATGTGCCTCAATTATATATTTTATTTGTTCTGAATATCCTCCCCCCATGGTAACTACAATTGGTAAACCTAATTGTTTTGCCATTTTAAAAACAATCTCATCTCTTTGTTTGCATCCTTTGATACTTACCCCTAGACGACCGAGTTTATCAGTCTCTATTATATCTATTCCGGATTGGAAAAACAAAAAATCAGGAGTAAATATGTTTAGAATGTGATTTAATGACTGTTCTAGTAAGTAAAGATACTCATTATCTTTTATACCATCAGGTAAAGGGACGTCCATATCAGAAGTTTCCTTCTTTAAAGGATAGTTATTCTCTCCATGCATGCTGAAGGTGAATACGTCAGGAGTGTTTTTAAAAATTTCAGCAGTTCCATTTCCTTGGTGGACATCCAAATCAATAATTAGAATTTTCTCGGCTTTTTTATTTCTCAATAACCAACTAGCGGCAACAGCTTGATCGTTTAATAGGCAAAATCCTTCGCCTCTATTGCTGAAAGCATGATGAGTGCCACCAGCGATATTCATTGAAATACCGTTTTCAAGTGCATATTCTGTACATCTTCGGGTGGCTTCAACGAGGAGTTGTTCTCTCAGAATTAATTCTTTGTTGTGTTCAAATCCAGTTTTTCGTTGTGCTCTTCTGTCTAATCTTAATTCCAATAAATCATTAAAGTAAACATCGTCGTGAACAGCAAGAATGTTTTCTTTGGCAATTTTACCAGGACTAAAGAAAGCACTTTCCTCAACAGTTCCCTCTAAAAGTAATTGTTGAGGTAAAAGCTCATATTTAGCCATAGGAAAACGGTGTCCTTTGGGTAGCGGATGAACGTAATGTTTGTGAAATGCAATTTTTAGCATAGCTTACATTGGAGCAACCAATCTCATGAGTTCTGCGGCCATTATTGCGCCAAAAGTTCCAATGAAATAACCCACTACGGCCATTAATACACCAACAGTAGTTAATGCTGGATGGAAAGCATTAGCAACAATAGGAGCAGAGGCTGCACCACCAACGTTTGCTTGACTTCCCACAGCTAAGAAGAAGAATGGAGCCTTTATAATTTTCGCAACAATAATTAAAAGTGCGGCATGGAAAGCCATCCAAACTAATCCTACAAAAATCAATAAAGGCTTGTCAAATATCATTGATATGTCTACTTTCATTCCAATAGTTGCTACCAAAATATATAAGAAAACAGAACCAATTTTAGAGGCACCAGCTCCTTCATAATTTTTGGCTCTAGTGAAGCTTAAAATCAATCCATAAATTGTTGAAATAACAACCATCCAGAAAAATTGACTTGCGAATGTACTTCCCTTTCCATAGTTTTCTAAGAAAAAATCTGAAAGTATCACTCCAAAGAAGTGTGCTATTGCAACCCCACCGAAAACAAGACCTGTAATGATCATGAAGTCTGTTAATGTTGTTTTTCTTTCAACGGATTTTTGAAAATCTTCGACTTTTAAAACTAGTCTGTCAATTGCGCTACTGTCTGCTTTTAACCATTTGTCTATTTTCGCTTTTTTTCCTATTCCAAATAAAATAACAGCCATCCAAATATTAGCTACAACAATATCCACTAGAATCATTCCTCCGAAAAGTGTTTCCTTATAATTGTACGTTTCTAGCATTGCTGTTTGGTTCGCACCGCCACCAATCCAACTTCCTGCAATTGTTGCTAAACCTCTCCAAGTTGCTTCATTTCCAACTCCACCTACTGTTTCTGGTGATATAAAAGTGAAAACCCAAACGGCAAATACTCCTCCTAGAATAATTCCAGCTGTTCCAGTGAAGAACATGATTAAACTCTTTGAACCCAATCCTATTAAACTTTTTATATCCGCAGATAAAATAAGTAAAATCAATGACCCAGGGAGTAAATATCGACTTGCCATGTAATAAAGACTCGTAGCCTCGGGGTCAATTATATTGAAAGAGGTTAAGGTAGCAGGAATCATATAGCACAAGAAAAGTGCGGGAATAATAGTGTAAAAACGACTCCATGTTTTGTTTTTTAATCCAGCAGTGAAGAATATGAGTGCAAGAATAACGGTTAAAACACCTAAGACAATTCTATCGTCTGTAATCATGGCATTTCTTGGAGGCTTGCTTAAAAAACTAATTTTAGTCTGACCTTTGTGACCAGTAAATTCAAGCTCTTTCCCGTTTTTATATGCTTTCAATTTCACATTGATCAATTCATCTGGACCAGGATTTTTGAAAAAGATATTTTCTATTGCAGTTACACGCATCGAATCTTCATTAAAGAAAACTTTAATGTCATCGGCATTTTTTAAAACTCTTCTGTCATTGTCATCAAAAGAAAAGATACCATATAAAGATTCGCTAAATATTTTCTTTTCTTTCCCAAATTGGTGGGATTCCATTTTGTCTAAAACCTCTTGTGGAATTTCTTCTGTGGAGATAAGTAAACTGTCTTTTCCGCTTATTAAAACACGCTCTTGTGCGTTGGAAAGTGATATTGATAAAATTAAACTGATGAGTAAAAAGAGATAATTTTTCATGTAAATGTTTCTAGTTTTATTTGGAGTCCCAAAATAATTAACAATTCTGAAATACGGCCTTTATTATTCGGGTTTATTTCATTTTGTTGGTGTTTAGCAGATTTAATTGAAAAAAATGAAGGGTTACATTTCTGTAACCCCTCGCTTTTAATATTTGACATTCTTTTAAAGTTGAATAGACTTTGTTCAATATTTGTTATCCCTTAAAACGTTTTAATTGTTTTAGTGATTTTTGAAGCTCCCAACTTTGTTAATACTGCTTGAAGACGATCAACGATTTGTTGGTTGTTTTCAATATCAACAGCATAGAAATTAACAGTTAATTGATTCTTATTTGTTTTCATTTGTCTTAATACTGGTGTATTAAGAATTGTCTCCATTAAGTCCGAATTCAAATCTTTATGGTCTATAGTGACTTCTAAATGAATCATTTTGTTTTCTGGATATTCAATAGCATTTTTTCTATAAGGTGTTTTGTTATCAATCACCGGATAGGCATAGTTGAATAATTCCAAAGTTGAAAACTCATCTCTGTATTGAGAATTAATGGTGTTGTTATCAAATAGGAAACTGTGGATACGCTTCGTTTTTGAATCGTAATAAAACAACTCTCCGTATTCATTGTAGCGGTTAAGTTCTTGAATTGGGAATTCTGGATAGCGTTTCATGGAAACAAGCATGGTTTTCGTATTTTCTGCGTTGATAAATGCATCTTGAACTCCATCGAAATTCAGCGTTGGCTCGTTTTCAGCTAAAACGTTTCTATGAGTAGCATCAGGAATTTTTGATTGAAGTGCTACATCTCCTTGAGTATTTAGTATATCATTCGCCTCGGCAACTGAGATACGCATACCTTTGTAATAAGCTACAATATATGCATCAGTGATTCCTTTTTCTACTGCCTCCTGTCTTTTCGGTTTCGCTTCATCATAAGAGTTGAAAATTCCAGAGCTGTAGCGTATCTGTCCGTTCGGTAATCTTTTGGTAATTAAAGGCGAAATGTTATTCAATTGTTCCAAAGTAGCAGGAGTGTTATAAACTCCAACTTGAACAGTAAAGAATAAACCAGATTTATTTTCAACAATATCTGCTGGAGCAGCTCCTATAGTTTTGTTATAAGATGATTCATCCAATTCAGAAGCTCTTTTCGGTGTTGGACTTTCACCTGTTGTCTCAGCAATCAAATCTTCATCCGGATTGATAAGTGGTACACAAGCTCCAGCGTTTAATAATTCCACTGCACGATAAACAGGGATTCTTTCACCGTCACAATATGCAACTACAAATGCATCTGAATATCCCATTGTTCTGATTTTATCACGAGCCTCTGTTGCTGTTTCTCTGTTTCCGAAAAGTCCAACAACATATCTAATCCAGCCAGATCCAATTTTATCTCCTGAAATAGGATTGAACTCATTAAATGTAGTATTAGCTACTGGATTTCTAAACGCACCAATTTGTACCCTGAAAATTAATCCACCCAATTGTTGGTCGGTATTTTCGATGATTTCAATTGGTCGTACTTCAGTATTGGCTTCAACAGCTCTTTCCCCAATAACTAAGCCTGTTTTCACCAAAGCCAAACTTGCTGTTTTTATAGGCATTGCTTTTAATGGAGCAACATCACGTGCAATCATGTTTTCGGTTTTGTAACGCAACGCAGGATCGCTAGGTAAAGCACTTGCAACAAGTTCTTGCTTACTTTGAACGTTCTCTCTTAAGGCATCAAGCTCCTTTTTGGTCTTACTGATTTTATTTAATTGAACATTTATTTTTTCTTTATGTTCGTCAGTAAGTCTCTTAGAAGCCTTAACCTCGTCATAGATACTGCTTAACTCAAGTTGTTGATTCTTTAAATGTGCCTCTTTAATTCTCAACTCATATTGAGCTTGCGTAAGTCGGTTGTTGTTTCTTAACTGATCAATGTATTCCTTCGATTGTGCAATTTCAACTTCCTCTTTATAAGTTAATGTATTTTTAGTTGCTTCAGTTGAAATACCTTTATTAGCATCTGCTTTTCTTAAACTTTCCTTTTCTTCTAATGCTCTATTATTTGTGTAATACTTGTTTTCAAGTCCCATTTTAATTTGACTCAATTGATCAATATTGTATTCAATCAATTTTACCCCTTTTTTATTGGTACTTGGAATCATTGCATTGAGTTCATTGATTTGCTCATTCAAATTAACCAGTTTTAGGTTTATTTGATTTTGTTCCGAGATTATTTCATCCTCAGTAAGAGCAACCGATTCAGCATCTATATTGTCAAGGTTTTGCTCTTTTGTAATGCTCTTAATATGATTGTTAATTCGTTCTTGTGTATTCGCATCATCAATTAGTTTAAGAGCTCTTTCTTGCTCTTCAAAAGCTTCTTGGAAAAGGGCATATACTTCGACTGGACTATCTTGTTTTCCTGCTTTTTGAATTAACTGCTCAATTTTGACAATACTTTGTTGGCTATTCAAAGAGCTTAATTTCTCAGGATTATTCTTGCTTAGTCTTTCGGATTTCTTAACTAAAGTTGGATAGTTTGAAACAATTGAATTCTGTAAAGCAATGCTCACTTCCGTAGCTATTGTTTTGTCAATTTTGTCAATTTTCTTTTGGTGTTTTTTATCCTCAGCTAGTGCTGGATTGTTTTCAAGATCCTTCTGTAATTGTTCTTTTTTGCTGAATAGATCATTAATGACATTTTGTTCATTGTCAGTAAGCAAACTTTGAACTCCTTTAGTAATCGACGTTCTTGAAATAATATCCACAGAGTGTTCAGCAACTAAGTCTTTTTCTTCTAGATTTTGTTTTGAAGCCAATAACTCAACTTCTTCTAAAACTTCGATTTCACTTGTAATCTGATTTTCTATCTGAGAAAGAATTTCAACTTTTTGTTTTAAGCGTGGAGAAGGATTTTGATCGTCTGCTTTCAAAGTCTCTGTTTTAACATCTCCAACCATTATTAAAACTTTATACTTACGCTTAATAAGTTGTTTATTGGTTTCAGTTCCCGCCTTAATGTCTTCCTCTATTTGAGCAATATCTTTAAGGTAATTAGGATCAATTTCTAATAATAAATCAGTTGGATTAGAAACAGGCTCAACTTCTTCTGTCGCTTCTTGACTTTGAGCTGCAGCAATCATTTCAGCTTCTTGTGTAGCTTCATTTTCTATCGCTTCTGCTACTTCATTGGTTTCTGCAGGACTTTGAATTGATGCAGTATCTCTCGTCTCTAAATTA
>Ga0265293_10007545_pt1 | contig 16651 bp, 13 predicted proteins | sample Munlanlewell138R_FD_192505 | JGI IMG/M metagenome (GOLD analysis project Ga0265293, IMG submission 192505) | Leachate microbial communities from a municipal landfill in Southern Ontario, Canada - Leachate well 138R | ecosystem: Engineered > Solid waste > Landfill > Unclassified | place: Canada...
GAATTACTTAACGAGAAGGCATTTTAAATTGATTGTTTTCATTGCTGAAGCTGTATTGCAGTATTGGAGATGATTCTTCATGAAAGAAAAGCTACCTCTTAAATAGACATAATGGATAAGCTAGAAAAGAATCTTATCCAATACAGATTTAAGGTCATCTACGCAGATACTTGTATTGGTGCATGGTCCAAAAGGGCGTTCATTAATTAAAGCTACAACCGGTATGTTCCCTACATCTAGTATTCCGCTTGTTAATTCCCTTTCACATGCAACGGCAATAATAAGTTCGGGTCTTGTGTTTTTCACAAGGTTCCTTGCAATAGTTCCACCACCTGCTAACGCTACAAAAATTCCGGTTTCCTCACATATCCGAGATATATCACTTATCTTGCATCTTCCACAACGATGACAGTTTGAAATAGTCTCAGTTACTTTGTAAGTACAATCAGAATTTTGCATACAGCGTGGAAGTAGAAGAAGAACTTTATCAGGTGCGTATTTATACTCATCTGATTGGATTAGTATATTGTTTATATTAATGTAAAAAAGATGAAGAGCTTCATCTTTAACTCTAAACAACTTATAAATATGCGAAAAAACAGGCAAAAGTATATTAAGTCCCTTTCTGATAAAACTGATATATGTTTTTTTGATATGCCTCCGTTTGTATGCATTTATAACAATGAGCAAAAAGAAGAAAAGAGCACAAGTCAGAACAAACGATAAAACCATTACTACCAAATAGGTATAATTTATATCAACGGATTTTATATAGCCATATCCAAAAATCAAAGATATAATTAATAATATTATAGTTAATGAAGCAGTGCAAAACATAAAACATTTAATTCCCTTATCCATAACGATCACCTTATTCTTAGTCTTCCATTCGCTTTTTTCGGAAAAGTTATTCTGTGAAAATAAAGCCAATTGTTCTTTTTTTACAATGTATCTATTTTCACAATCTGAAAAAACGGCTTAAAGATTATGGTTTGTCCAAAAAGCAAAGCCTACATATATTATACGCTAAAAAAGTGGGCTTCGCCACTTTTTTTCTTTCGCAATAAGTTCACGAATATAAAAAATGTCACTGCTAATAATAACCTTATTGCAGAAGTCAGGGACTTAAGAAAATATTTTTGTTGTATTGGAAAGTTGATTAGTTGGAAAGTTGGAATCTTTACGACTTACTTTGGGAGCAATCACAATATTAAATAGGCTACAGGTGTTTGTTAATGATGAAAAGCAGCAAAGTTATTTATACACAGGAAAAAGGGAAAATATCAGTACTTCAATTAATGTTTCTGAATATAACACAGGTTTTATCCACAGCTGATGTCTTTTTACCTGCTTTTGTAGCAAAAGAGGCACAGCAGGATTCATGGCTTTCTGTGATCATAGCCGCTGCGGCTGCTATCATTCTTCTTAACATAACCCATTTTTTAGGAGCAAAATATCCTGATAAAACTTTCATCCAGTATACAGTTGACATTTTGGGAAAGCCAATAGGTATAGCAATTGCGTTATTATACATCTATTATTTCATATTCTATGCGGCAGCTATAACCAAGGAGCTTGAGGAACTGTTCGTTATTTCCTTCAACCCCCAATCACCGCTTATCATTTATGGCATAACAGTGGTTCTTGTAGTAGCTTATGCTGTCTCTAAAGGCATTGAGCCTATAGCCCGGGTGAATGAAATAATGCTTCCTATAGGTATGTTTGTGCTATTTTTTATTACAATTATAAATATTCCAAATATAGATCTTAAATATTTCCGTCCTACCCTGTATAACGGAATTTATCCTCCACTAAAAGGTGCATTCCAAGCGCTTACCTGGTTCCTAAAAACCTTTGTACTGCTTCAGTTCCTGCCATTTGTTAAGAATAAGGAAAGAAATAAGTTAAGAAAAAGTCTGACTCTGTCACTTCTAATACTTTGCATAAGCTTGGAAACTGGCGTGCTTACAATAGCAGTTTTTGGTCCCATAACAGAAAACTTGCTATTTCCAGCTCTTCAATATGTAAGGCTGGCAAGCCTTGGAACATATATTGAAAATCTTGAAATAAGCATTATGCTGGTATGGGTCGGAGGTATTTTTGTTAATATTGCTATATACTATTATGCTGCAGTCTTAGGTCTAGCCCAGCTCTTTAATTTTGAAAGCTATAAGCCACTTATCATACCAATTGGTATACTGATAATTGTCCTCTCAATTACAGGTTCGGACACTCTGCTGACTTTTGTCCTCTTCTTGCAATACACATTGCCTTTTTATACACTTGTAATGGGCTTTTTAATACCTTTGCTGTTGCTGATTATTTCACTTTTCAAAGATTGGCACAAGAAAAGGTCATCTTTAAAAAATAATCGGGCTGGTTGTGCTGAATAATAGTTAAGCAAAGGTGGAAAAATATCTATAGTAATATATATAATTCTGGAGGTGATTTATTGTCCTATCTGGTATTCTATATTTCTCTTTTTGCTATATGGGTTATCTTTGGTATTATCAGTCGTTTTAAACCAGTAAAGTTTGACGCCTTACTCATTGGCATTGCTACCATCGGCTACTCTATGGGTTATGACACAATACTGGGGGATGTAATGGGTCTTTATCATTACATAAACCCTGCAGTGTCAAATCTTTATATGACTATTTCAGCTTTTTTGCTTTATCCTTTGCTCAATATGATATATGTATTGTATCTCCCCAAAAGAAGCTCAAAAAGAATCGGATACACGCTTCTTTGGATCATTGCAATGTTTGTTTTTGAGTTAATTACGGTGCTTTCACAAACAATAGTATTTACCGGTTGGAGACCTCTCCCATGGTCTATTGTAACTTATATTGCAACATATGCCTTTATAATACTGTTTAATAATTATATTGAAAGTCAATCTCGAATCCGCATATATTGAGGTTATGAGCACTCTTGACTATTTGGGTAGTTCCTTAAATATATAACATCTCTAATACTCCAAGACAGCCTTGAAAGCTTAGTGCGCCTTGCCCTGTGTGCTTTTTAAGACCCATACTTTTCAGTAATTTTAAACCATGCAAAAACTAATATCCCGACCAGTGAAATAAGCAAAGTATATAAAACGATATTCATTGTTTCACCTTCCTACCGAGAACTACAATTGGAAACCAGCTTAAAATAATCATAGCTGATATGTTAACAACAATACTGTCCGTTGAATGCCAGTTAGTATATACAAGGACGCCAGTTTTTAAAAGAAATACTTCCGCAAGTGTGTAAAGACCTGCAAGAACCAATACATTGGCTACTATAAATATTTTCTTTGAAGGATGGTATTGTGCCATAAGTATTCCAATTACAAACACAGGTCCTAGCACAAAGAATACTGATGAACCCCTAATGCTAATAATCGGATTTTCAATCTTATAAAAGCCATGGAGTACAGCTTGAGTATCAACCGCATATTGAAGCAGTATGGCAAGTACACCATTCCACACATTTTTCTTTAGCTTTTTAAAATCAATCAGCATAAAAAACATAACCCAGCTGAATACAAAAAATATAATCCACTCCATTTAGATCCTCCTTCAAATTGCAGCCTCAAGTAAATTCGTGCCCAAATCAGGCTTTCATCTCCCTATTAAAATGCAGAGGACATCCTCCTGTTCTTCTTAAAAGTTAAAAACCCACTTTGAAAAGGGTGAATATATAAACCCTACAATATCAAGCCAATTGGGAAAGTTCCAATCAAAAATCACATTATAGGCGTTAAATAAAGCCAATAGCATTATAATTATCACAGCTGCTGACTCTCCAATTTTTTTCTTTTTAAGCAGCTGTACTATATCAAAAATCATAATTCCAACAATAGTTACTGTTATAGTCCATATCATGTTAATATTACCTACTCAAAATTCTATTAATAAAATTTACTATTACTTTTACCCACTATTTTCATCAAGTATTATGGGATCTGAGATTTCCCCGGGCCTTTTCATAAAAAAGTCAACGTTGTACCTTACTTCCAAGTTAGTATAAACTTTTCTCCAATCATCCTCTATGCTTTTCCACAGCTCTGGTTTACTCCTGTAGACAGCTTCTCCAAATCCAAATATGTCGGCTTCATATACAGTCTGTGCTTTTAAAACTGCATTCTTCATTTCTTCTCTGATTATTTCCGCTGCTTTTTCTTCGATCTTTTTTTTCACTCTTGCGTCAATGCTTGAACCCCCCCCATAATGCTGAAGCTCATTATTCTTTGACTCAAACCTTACTTCCATAATAAGCCTACCATTTTCCACAATAGGCTTCAGTTTTGTTGAATAACCAACTACTCGCACTGATGCAATGCCTATGTTCTCGCCACATGTAACCGTAACAACTGACCTTTCACCTGGATGAGCAATCCATTTATATCCTCTAGCTTCATTACGATCCAGAAAACCTACCAGCTGCCCTCCCCTAAAAACAGCACACCCCTCTATATCGATTCTGCCTTTATGTGTGTTTTCATCATTAAGCTTGAGCGCGCTCTCCCTGAATGTTGAAAACGACCTTTGGTTATTGATTTCCAATCCGATTTTACCTGCTACACTACAGCGGTATTTTGTCTTAAGATTGATTGCAAACTCTCTTAATGTGATTGTCTTAGACTTATTCCAGTCTTTTTCCTGCATTATTATGCCTTCTATTTCTTCGGGCAGACTTTTATCAATTTCAGCTGGTGTTATAAGCAAATCATGTGCAGTTCCTTCACAAGCCAAAAAGTAGCTGTCATACCTTATTGCTCTTTCCCGCAAAAGAGAATCAATTATCCCAACAACACCGCTTTTAGCAAGCTCTTCGCCTACTAAAATAATTTCATTATGGTAGAAAACAATCTTTCTAGGCGCAAACCTACTTAAATTAGTTTGTGCTTCACTTATACTTTCGCCTGTAGCTGAACCTATCCATGTATTTGATCTTTGTCCGCTAGCTTGCGGATCACCTATTGGCATAATTGCAAGTACTGTTAGCTTAATGTGCCCATCCGACTCAAGATCAATACCTATAGCTCTCACCAGACCAATTTCATTGAGCTCTAGCTTTCCCCAACAACCTGATTGCATTGTCATCATTATAGCTGTTAATATCAGCACTAGTATTTTCCGTTTCATCGCTTATTCCTAACTCCCACTCTGATGCTCAGGACCTGGCTTTTGATTATCCTTCATTCTGGTTGAATTATTTTTCTGTATATATTCCGGTCTCTTCCTTGATAACCACAAAGGAAGCTTTAGCACATCAGCAATGACGTTTTTTGTGTGCATTGGGCTCATTGGTGATAGATAGGGAACTCCAAGCGATCTTAGTGAAGCCATGTGAATAAAAACAAACAAAATACCGATTATTATACCATAAACACCGAGGCTTCCCGCAAGGAACATTATTGGATACTTGATAACTCTCACCGCTCTGCCCATATCATGCGATGGTATAGTAAAGGAGCATAGACCTGTAAGTGAGACCACCACAAGTAAAACAGGAGAGGCAATCCCCGCCTGCACTGCGACCTGTCCAATAACCAGCGCTCCTATAATGCTTAACGTCGATGCAATGGATTTTGGAAGCCGAAGTCCGGCTTCTCTTATCACCTCAAAGGTAAATTCCATTAGTATCGCTTCAACGAAAGCTGGAAAAGGAACCTGTGCCCGATAAGACTGCAGAGTTATAACTAGATTTGCAGGTATCATTTCTTGGTGGTAGGTAGTAATCGCAATATATAAGGACGGTGCAAGAAAAGCAATAATGAATGCTAGGTATCGTAAAATTTTTATGGTAAATGCAAAATAAAAACGGTGGTAATTATCTTCCGGCGCGCTCAAAAAGTCGGTAAAAACTATTGGGACAATAAGTGCAAAAGGTGTTCCATCCACAAGGATAATAATCCTACCTTCAGATAAAGCAATCACACACTTATCAGGGCGCTCGGTAATGTCCACCTGGGGAAAAACCGAGGCAGGGTTATCCTCAATAAACGCCTCTACATACCCTGATTCAATTATTATATCAGTATCAATTCTCGAAAGACGACTTTTAAGCTCTTTCAACACCTCTTTGTCTACAAGACCATCAATATATAATGCAGCAACATAAGTCTTACTAAGCTTTCCTAACTCAAACATCTCCAGCTTAAGCTCTGGCGTCCTAAGTCTCCTTCTCAATTGTGACAGGCATGTTGGCAGTGCCTCAACAAATCCCTCTTGAGGACCTCTCATAACAGCCTCAACAATGGTTTCACCTACTGGCCTCATATTAGTCCCGTATGTATCCACACCTATAGCAAAAGGTGACCCGTCCACAAACAGACAGGAATACCCCACCATTATCTTCTTTACTACTTCACTTATAGAATTCACAGCTTCTGATGTACCAACAGAAATAATACCGCTATTTAAGCTTTCAGCAAGCTCTTTTCCAGCAATGGGTTTTTTGGTATCGACCACTCTTACATCCATCATAAGTGGTCTTAAAAGGTTATTGTTTATATAATCCTTTTCTACTAGTACATCCAGGTAGATAACAAAGCAATTCACAGGAATCGAGCCCACAGTAAAATCTCTGAAGACTGCATCCTGACAGTTTTTAAAAACACCCTCAAGTTTTTTCCGGTTTTCGTTTATATCTTCCGAAACCAGTATCCCGTCCAGTGTCTGCTCTCCTGATTTTTCAATTTTTGATACTGTCTCTTTTAATTTTGTGCTATTAAGAAGGTCGCGTTTTGGCATTAATTCTTCTACAGCAACAGGTTTCTTTACAGTCCTGTGTTTTTTCATTCAATCACCATATATTTTGCCTTGATTATTGATATACCCTCTTAATTTATCCCATATTAACTGTTTTTATTTATAATACTTATATTGAATTTTTTTGTTTCAAGGTTGATAAACTTAACTAAAAGAGAAACTCTATTTTCTTCATTTAACAAATCCCAGTAATATTTGGCCACACTGTCTATATCTTTATCTAATCTGACCATGCATGGTTCGCCACAAAAAGACGGGAGGGGGTTTCCATCCGAGTTATAAGTGTGGATTAAATGACCTGTGCCCGGTATTGCAGAGGAATAGCTGAAGAAAAATCTTTGACATACTCTTTCATTATTATCAAGGGATTTTAAAATTGATAGGTTGTAAAGAGTAATTTTATCATCCAGATTTACAATTCCTGAAATTCTTGGGGTGTAATTTGGTGCATCAGGTTCAAAAGTTCTAGTTCGCAATGCATCTTCAAAGCTGCCAGATTTGTCTTTGAAAAAATCATATATGGTGTCGGTCTGATCGCCGTTTGTCACTATGTGCTTATTTTCGATATGCTTAACAGGATAATAAATTACCAAAGAGGGATCTTTGAGCTTTGCCGGGTGGTACGCTCTTGTTCTTACAAATCCATTTTCCTCAGTGAACACTCTATTTCTGCTGTTTTCACTTCTTCCCATTATCCAATAAACCTGAATAATGTTTTTTGAATCAGGACTAAGACCGATTATAATTCCCCTTCCTGGGTATACATTTTCAGAAAGCTTCTTCATATTTCTTTTTATGGTATCTTCGTATAACATATTTTCCTCCGATTATAATCTTAATAATAAAAAAATCTTTATAATTACCTAGCATCCCTAAGAACCCTACTTAAAGCAGCAAAGGGGCTTCCCCTTGCGATCCCCATTGTCTAAGAAAGCATAATTTCCTAGATAATAAAAAAGCTATACCTGCATAGCCTGCACCAAAAAAACGCTCTGTGATGTTCTCGTCTATAATCATATTATAAATTGCCGCATCCCATTTGTGAACCACTATCTGAAAAATTTTTAGAATACAGGTTAAAATTACCAGGGAAAAAAGGTGGCTTCACCACTTTTTTTCGCTAGGGAACCTTATGGTTCCCTTCGACGGATGCTCCGCATCCAAAAAAAACCCTCCTTAAAGCAGCAAAGGGGCTTCCCCTTTGCAATCCCCATTGTCTAGAAAAGTATACTTTCCTAGACAATAACAAAATGCTTAAATCAAGCGTCTTGACAAGGGGTTTAAACAATTTTGTTGCTAATTTCTTGATTTTTGGTATATTATTAAAGGAACAAAAATAAACATTAATCATTGATTGATAAAAAACTCAGCTGTCTGATAATCGGACATGCTGCTAAACACGTATACTAGAAAGGCAAGCATATGAAAATCAAAGCATCAGCGGTTAAATTCTCAGCAAAAATACTTGTGTTAGCACTTCTACCTGTTTGGATAACCATGCTTTACATAGGTGTATATGAATATGATAGCAGTACAAAAAATATATCCATTTTCAAAAGATTAATAAGTCAACAAAAGTACAACGAAGCCCATGCGGTCTTTATGCACATTGACGAGGTATCTCCAAAAAGCGAAAAAATACTACCCATGCTAGATAGCAAAGTTGAAGAAGAATTTATCTCTTTTTCTGAAGCTCTAATTGAAAATTCTGTTTTAAATATCGAAAACTATAAAAATATTGCTGTTTTTAAGCATGAAATGAGCGGTGTTATTAAAACTGAATTTGAAGAAACAACAAAAATGTATATAAATGAGCAAATTGATTACACAACAGCACTAAAATATTTTAATACTATGGGAATTATAGGTTTTTCAGAGTCTAATGAACAAATCGAGTTCATAAACAGTATTAACGCAGGAAGGCTTGCCTATAATGAAGCTTTGAAGAATATTGCAAAGGGTGAATATAATGTTGCACTTCTAGAATTAAGCAAAGTAAATGAGAACGACACCATTTATTATACTATAGCAACGGAGAAGATATCAGATTGTACCAATCTTGCTGTATTAGATTATTGCACAAAAACTGATTCATTAATTGATAATAATGAGTTCACCCAAGCACTGAATTTGCTAAATGAAGCCATAAACCAGTTTCCTAGTAATGAGGAGCTTTTAGCAAAAGCCGAGCTTTGCTTAAAGCTTCAAAAAGAATGGGAGATGGCAAACCTTGTGGAGTATAATGGTATTGTTGAACATATTTTCTTTCATCCTTTAATTGCATATCCTGGGCTAGCTTTTGATAATGATTACCAAGCGCAAGGCTTTGATGATTACTTTGTTACGGTTAAGGAGTTCAACAGTATTCTTGATAATCTTTATGCGAAGGATTTTATACTGATCGACATAAATTCAATGATCGAGGAAGTAGAAGAGGATGGGAAGCTGGTAATAAAAAAGAAAAAGCTGATGCTGCCCCAAGGTAAAAAGCCTTTGGTTATTTCTATAGATGATATGAATTATTACGAATATATGATAGGAAATGGAACTATACACAAGCTTATACTTACTGAAAATGGGAAAGTCGCAGCTTACACTGAAGAAGATGGAAAAAATATCGTATCCTTTGATAACGCAATCGTTCCCATACTTGATGAGTTTGTAAGAAAGCATCCTGACTTCTCCTTCAACGGTGCCAAAGGTTTGATTGCACTGACCGGTTATGAAGGAATATTAGGATACCGGACGCATAGGGGTTCTCTAAATCGTGAGGATGAACAACAAGCGGTTCTTCCCCTGATCCAAACGCTTAAAGATACAGGCTGGACATTTGCATGCCATGGATATGGTCATTTAGATTCAGCTTCAACGAAATTCGATAACCTCTTTCGGGATACAAAACGCTGGAAAGAAGAAGTTGAATCTCTTATTGGCTCCACAAAGGTTTATATATATCCCTTTGGCAGCAGTGTAGAATACTCGAAAGATAAATTTAATATGCTGTATGATGAGGGGTTTCGGATCTATTGTGCTGTAGGTCCCACATCTTATACACAATATAAAAGCAAAGGGCTCCTTTTGGACAGACGTCATATGGATGGTATAGCCTTTCGCTATCAGAAGGAAACGCTGCTAGACCTTTTTAATCCCGATGAAATTATAGATAATGTAAGACCATGGGTATCGGAATAATATATTTGACTATTATTTAACGAAGTCCTTGTCTATAAAAATGTATTTGTGTATAATGAGAATAATATTTATTTGGACAATTTAACCCTATAAAATGATGAAATCCATGATTGCATGTTTAATGGTTTAATGTCCTGATATGCAATATTTTCGCATAATACTTTTTGAGGAGGTTTTTTAAAAATGAAAAGAATATATAATTTTGCAGCAGGTCCTTCTACGCTGCCTCTCTCAGTGCTAGAAAAAGCCCAATCGGAATTGCTGGACTACAAAGGTACCGGTATGTCCGTAATGGAGATGAGCCATCGCTCAAAAACTTATGACTCAATCATAACCGAAGCTGAAGCGCTCATGAGAGAAGTTATGGGTATCCCTGCGAACTACAAGGTATTGTTTTTACAGGGTGGAGCAACAATGCAGTTTTCCATGGTTCCACTAAATCTGCTTTCAAAAAGCGGCAAGGCTGATTATATCGTTTCTGGCAGTTTTGCAAAAAAGGCAATGCAAGAGGCACAACGCTACGGACAAATCAATGTTCCTGCAACTTCCGAAAGCGAGAATTTTAGCTGCATTCCCGATCTAGACAAAAGCAAATTCACCAAGGATGCCGATTATCTTCATATAACAACCAATAACACGATTTATGGCACTAGGTATACAACATTGCCTGATACCGGAAATGTACCACTTGTAGCTGACATGTCCTCAAACATATTATCAGAGGTAATTGATGTTAAAAGATTCGGACTCATTTATGCCGGTGCACAAAAAAATTTGGGACCTTCGGGCACAACAGTGGTGATAATTCGTGAGGATTTAATTGGTAAAGCTCTTGATAGTACCCCCACAATGCTTAATTACAAAACTCACGCGGATAACAATTCAATGTACAATACCCCTCCTACTTATGGGATTTATATTATTAAACTAGTTCTGGAATGGATTAAAGAACAAGGTGGCGTAGAAAAGCTGCAAAAAATTAATGAGAAAAAAGCAAAAATTATTTATGATTATCTTGATGGTTCCAAGCTTCTTAAAGGTACAGCAGCCAAGAAGGATCGTTCATTAATGAATGTAACCTTCACACTTCCAAGCGACGAGCTAACTTCTCAATTTATCAAACAAGCCGATGCTCAAGGTTTAGGTTCTTTAAAAGGTCATAGACTGGTTGGTGGTATAAGAGCCAGCATATATAACGCCATGCCAATTGAAGGCGTGAAATCCCTTGTAAGTCTAATGGAAAAGTTTGAATAGTGAGACAGGGGACGGTTCTGTGTCTTGTTTTTTTCAAAAAACAAGACACAGAACCGTCCCCTGTCTCACTCATCTTCCAATTACATTTTTAACCTTCGGAACAACATAATGACTACCGCCTCTTCCCTGAACCTTTTCTACCATGGCAAGAACAATAAGTTTGGGATCCTCAGTGTCCATAGCTGCAAACCATCCGATTTCATCTCCGCTTCCACCTTGTGCTCCTTTTAGTTCGCCAGTTCCAGTCTTTGCTGCAAGAGACAGACCGTCGATATTCGCTGCATGACCAGTTCCTTGAGGGTTTGCGACAACCTGCTTCAAATATTCAAGAACAATATCTCCAGTTTCTTTTGCAAATACATTCTGCTTCCATACCCCTCCGCCAAACTCTTCAGAAACCTTAAGATACGGCAGCTGAATATTTCCATCGTTTACAAACGAACTAAAAATTAAAGCAAGGTGTAGTGGGTTTACAAGCACCTCACCCTGTCCATAACCACTGTCAGCTAGTTGTATTTCATTCTTTAGCGTTCCATCTCCATCAAATTGAGACTTAGTAAGAGAAAAATCAAACGGAAGCTGTTCTCCAAAACCAAACTTTTTAACGCCTTCCAGCATAGCTTCACTTCCTGTATCAATAGCCAGCTGCGCAAAAAATATGTTGTCAGAATATATAAATGCTTTTTCCATATTAACAGGATTTGCACATTCTGTAACTCTTGTTACATAGTACCCACCCCAGCCTGTATGTTTTTGCCACTTCAACCCATCAATAGTTTTCTGAGTTTCAGGGGTAGCCTTACCTTCAGAAAGAGCGATTGCTGCTGTGACAGGTTTAAATATAGAGCCAGGGCAAAAAGTTGCTTGGAAACGGTTAAACATCGGACGATCAGGGTTATTTGATAAGTTACTCCACTCGTTACCTGATAACCCTTTTACAAATTTATTAGGATCATAAGCAGGAGTGCTTACAAGAGCAAGAACTTCTCCTGTTTTGGGGTGAAGTGCAACACCTGCTGCTGCATCACTCTTTAACTCTTCATATAAAGCTGCTTGAATCTCAGTATCAATAGTAAGCTTAATGTCCTTACCGTTTTGAGCTTCCTTTCTTGCCAAGACTTTCTTGTTGTAGCCATGTCTATCTGCAATATATACCTCACAACCGTGAGAAGGTCTTAATTCTTCCTCATAAACAAGCTCAAGTCCGACTCTTCCGACATACTCATCTTTTAAGTAGCCTTTTTTTACATCATCCTCATTCACAATCTGAACATAGCCCGAAAGGTGCGAAGTCATTTCCTTAAGAGGATATGCTCTTATATCAGAAGTCTGAATCATTACACCTGTAATTGACTTAAGCTGGTTAATTTTTTCGGTCTCTGAATCCGGGATCTCTTTTATGGGTATGAACATGTAAGGTCTTACATAGGATGCTGACAGCTTACTGTCTATTTCTTCAACTGTCACCTCTAGGATTTGAGCAACCTGGTTTTTAATATCAGTAGCATCCTCTGGAAGCCTTTCAGGGACAAGCCCAACATCTGCCATCTTACCATTGATAGCTATGGGAAGCCCATTCCGATCAAGTATTTCTCCTCTTTTACCCTTTAAAATTTTGACTGCTACAGTGTCATTCTCATCTAGATCCGGAAAAATCATTCTTGATGTCCATTCAATAGTCCAGACACCTTGAGAATTCTTTAGCATAGGAGCATTAGATTCATAACTGATTTCCCCAGCCACAGTTTGAAAAGTAACTTTATAGGGTACAACTGCACGATTCTTGTCTACAGGATCATTGATCACATTAGGTCCGGCTTCGGCAACTATAGCCTGGCCTTCAAGTCTTTCCTGTATACCAGAATACTTCTTGACAAAATCCTCCTCGGTTATTTTTCTTTTGGGAAGCTCAGCGAGTATATCATACATTTTGTCAAAATCACTTTTTTTCCAGCTATCAAGATATAGCTTAAAGGCTTCTTCTGGTTTTGCTGGGTTTTGTGCAGTAACCTTCGGTTGAGAGTTTTCCTCAGTTTCTCCAGGATCTCCCTGATTAAACGAACCGGAGGTTTCAGTGTTGCTTCCGGTAGTATTAGACACATCGGGGGTTTTATCATCTCCACACCCGGTCATTATAAATATTACCATGATACAAAGAAACATGCATAAGGTTCTCTTCAAAACACAACACTCCTTTCGGTAAACGCGCAGCACGAATCGTTGTTCTATAAGTATTGATCTCCTTATTTCCACTCAAGTCTTAACTTGATCTCTTCAAGGAACTGACGAGTATTGACTGCCTTCTTATTATTAAGCTCAGATAATAAATAAATATCCTTCGTCATTATTCCTTCCTCTATTGTCTTCAAAGTTACTTCTTCAAGTCTTTGTGCAAAATCAGCAAGTTCTTTGTTTCCGTCTAAGTCACCACGTTTTTTCAAAGCACCTGTCCAAGCAAACAAAGTTGCCACTGAATTGGTTGAAGTTTCTTCTCCTTTTAAATGCCTATAGTAATGTCTTGTGACCGTCCCATGAGCTGCTTCATATTCATAATGCCCTTCAGGCGATACAAGAACAGATGTCATCATTGCAAGACTCCCAAACGCTGTAGCAACCATATCAGACATTACATCACCATCATAGTTCTTGCATGCCCATATCATACCACCTTCAGACCTTATCACACGAGCTACCGCATCATCAATTAATGTATAAAAATACTCAATACCTGCTTTTTCAAACTTTACCTTGTACTGTGCATTGAATATTTCCTCAAAAATATCCATAAACCTGTGGTCATATGTTTTTGAAATGGTCTGCTTGGTGGAAAACCAAAGATCCTGTTTCTGGTCAAGAGCATAGTTAAAGCACGCTTTTGCAAAGCTCTTTATTGATTTGTCAGTATTATGCATGCCCTGTACTATCCCGGCACCATCAAAATCATGTATGGTCTGCCTTGACACCTCTTTACCGTCCTTTGATGTAAACACAAGCTCAGCTTTTCCAGCATTTTCACAACGGTATTCCTCACTCTTATATATATCCCCATAAGCATGTCTTGCTATGGTAATTGGCTTCTTCCAAGTGTTTACATAAGGTTTTATACCTTCTGCTAATATAGGCGCTCTGAAAACCGTACCGTCAAGTATTGCTCTTATAGTTGCGTTCGGACTTTTCCACATCTTTTTGAGATTGTATTCCTTTATCCTTCCTGCATCAGGAGTTATAGTTGCACATTTGACGCCTACACCATGTTTCTTAATAGCCATGGCAGCATCAAAAGTAATCTGATCTTCTGTTTCATCTCTTAGCTTCAAGCCTAAATCATAATATTCAGTATTAAGGTCGATATATGGAGTAATTAATATTTCCTTTAGCATACTCCATATTACCCTTGTCATTTCATCCCCGTCTATTTCAACTAGTGGAACATTCATTTTAATTTTCGAACTCATACAATTCTCCCTCCATGATTTGAATTTGTATTGCCACATAAACAGCATTTCTACAATATAAAACTGCTGTCTTCAGATAGCTATAATTAATATTGTAAAGTAAGTAACCTTCTTATTCAAGTTTCCCTTAATTTAATTCACTTATTTAACATCATTTATTTGCTTTGCAATCCATTATTATTGAAGAGCTTTTCGTCATTAATTAAATTAAGCATTTTTATGGTTGCTTTAATTGCTGAGGCTGCCTGGTCAGAATCAAGACCTCTAGTTTTAAACTCTCTTATTCCGTATCTCCAGGTTATAGTCGTTTCAACTAGAGCATTAGTATTCCCTCCCGGAGGAATTCCAACAGCATAATCCACAAGTGTGGGAAGTTCTTTGTCAAGCTTTTCATATACCTTCGACAAAGCTTTCATAAAAGCGTCATATTGTCCGTCTCCTGTGGATGTCTCCTCATAGACTTCTCCTTCAACTTCAATGCTTAAGGTTGCAACAGGTCTAAGCTCTCTAGCATGGCAAATATAATAGTTTTTTATTGTGATTTTCTCGTCAATTAAATGACCACCCAATACGTCTGAAATTATATATGGTAAATCTTCGGTTGTGATATTTTCCTTTTTGTCACCTAGTTCCACGACCTTCCTTGTAACCTTTTCGATTGCTTCCTTATCAAGTACAATCCCAAGTTCTTCAAGGTTTTTCATGATACTAGCCTTACCAGAGGTTTTCCCTAATGCATAATGCCTCATCCTGCCAAATCTCTCAGGTGCAAGCCTATTAAAATACAAGCTTCCCTTTGAATCACCATCAGCATGCACACCACAACATTGTGTGAAAACATGCTCCCCAATAACCGGTTTGTTTCCCGGTACTCTTATACCAGAAAAGGCTTCTACAAACTTACTTATTGTGATAAGCTTTTTTTCGTCTATGTCAAGCTCAATACCGAGGTGATCATTTAAAGCTGCTACTATGCTTGATAAAGATGCGTTTCCAGTCCTTTCCCCAAGCCCATTAACCGTTGTATGCACACCACTAACTCCTGCTTTGACTGCCATAAGCGAGTTTGCTACACCAAGATCATAATCGTTGTGAGCATGAAAATCAAAATGCAAACCACTAAAATGCTCTACTATCTCTTTACAAAATTCATAAGCTTCCATTGGGTTCAAAATACCTAGAGTATCTGGTAACATGAATCGCTCAATTTTATCATGTTTAAGCTCATTTATCATTTTGAACACATAATCCTTTGAATCCTTCATACCTCCAGACCAATCTTCAAGGTACAGGTTAACCTTAATACCCATTTCGTTCGCACATGTTATAGCCTTTTTAATGTCTGAAATATGCTCTTTAGGAGTTTTTCCAAGTTGAGTAACCACATGCTTAAGTGAACCCTTGCAAAGCAGGTTCACTACCTTAGCACCAGATTCCATTATCCATTCAAGAGATTTTGTACCATCTACAAAACCTAAAACTTCCACCTTATCAAGTAAGCCTCTATTACTACACCATTCAGTAATCTTTTTAACTGATTGCATCTCACCTTTAGAGACTCTGGCAGAAGCTACTTCTATTCGATTAACCTTTACCTCATTGAGTAATATTCTTGCAAGATTAAACTTTTCATTATCAGAAAAAGAAACTCCAGGAGTTTGTTCTCCATCCCTTAAAGTAGTATCCATTATTTCAAGTTTCATGTGTACTCCCTGCCTTTTTTTTAAATGCATATCTATACAATGTACTTATTATTGTACATTCAGAAAAAAATTTATAATTAAAGTGATTTTATTATAAAGACACTATTAAGTCAATTAAAAAGTCAGAAAAAAATTGCAACTAAAAACTAGTTGGTGTCTATTCAGAGGTAGCTTTTCTTTCATGAAGAATCATCTCCAATACTGCAATACAGCTTCAGCAATGAAAACAATCAATTTAAAATGCCTTCTCGTTAAGTAATTCCGTGAACTCACTTGCGTT
>Ga0265293_10007546_pt1 | contig 16651 bp, 20 predicted proteins | sample Munlanlewell138R_FD_192505 | JGI IMG/M metagenome (GOLD analysis project Ga0265293, IMG submission 192505) | Leachate microbial communities from a municipal landfill in Southern Ontario, Canada - Leachate well 138R | ecosystem: Engineered > Solid waste > Landfill > Unclassified | place: Canada...
TTACTGTCTACATTGTCAAGTGTATCCGTCCCCTATCGGGGAATAGGTAATTTTAATCTAATAAATTAGTTCAAGCAAGAGGCAGAAAGAACTCGTATCCGTCCCCTATCGGGGAATAGGTAATTTTAATCACTTTGGAAAAGATGTTGAGATAAACAATAAATTGATAGGTATCCGTCCCCTATCGGGGAATAGGTAATTTTAATGAATATCCATTACGGTCCGAAATAGCTACGATCTGGATTGAGTATCCGTCCCCTATCGGGGAATAGGTAATTTTAATTCAATATTGGTTGTTCATAATGGACAAGTATCTTACAAAGGTATCCGTCCCCTATCGGGGAATTATATTTTTCATCTTCTTCTCCCAATCTAATAATAATATGTTTCTTTTTACTTAGTACCCAATTTATCCTTATATATTCTATTAGTTAACAGAAGATATTACATATATTATTGATAATAAAGTGATACTACATGTATTTTCGCTTAAATAAAAAAGAGAGGATAACCTCTCTTATTCTGCACTATATGGTAATAATGCTACTTGTCTTGCTCTTTTTATAGCTATTGTAAGCTCTCTTTGATGTTTTGCACAGTTACCTGAAATTCTTCTTGGAAGTATTTTTCCTCTTTCAGTGATATATTTTTTAAGCTTGTTTATATCTTTATAGTCTATATGATTTGATTTGTCTACACAAAAGCTACAAACTCTTTTTCTTGGTTTAAATCTTCTTTGCATCTTCTTACCCTCCTTCTAGAATGGAATGTCATCATTGTCAGTGGGATGGAAACCTTCTATGCCTCCAAAATCAAAACTAGAATCATTTAAACCTTGAGGTTTATTTGTATCTCCCCATTCTAAGAATTCTACGGTGCTTGCTACAACATCAGTTGTATATCTTTTAACACCGTCTTTTTCATAGGAACCGGTTTGAATTCTTCCCTGAATACCTACTAATCTACCCTTTACAAGATAGTTAGCGCAGTTTTCAGCAGTTTTACCCCATACAACTATATTTATAAAATCAGCTGTTGGTTGGTTTTTAGATTCCATTTCTTGTTTTTTCTCTCTAGAAAGGCCCCTATCAACTGCTATGGCAAACCTTGCAACAGCAGTTCCACTTACAGGCACATATCTTAGCTCTGGATCTCTCGTTAGTCTTCCTATTAATACAACATTATTCAATATTTTCACCCACCCTTAGATTATTCATCTTCTCTAATGATCATGTGTCTCATAATGCTGTCAGAAATTCTAGCAACCCTGTCTAATTCTTTAACGATTTCAGGTGTACCTTCAAAGTGTATAAGTACATAGTACCCTTCACCAATATCGTCAATTAGATATGCAAGCTTTCTAGTTCCCCACTCATCAACGCTTTTAACAGTTCCTCCAGCTTCAATTATACCCTTGAATCTTTCAAGAACTTGTACTCTCTTTTCCTCTTCACTGGATAAGAAGATAAACATTGCTTCGTATTTTCTCATGCCTTTCACCTCCCTATGGACTATCGGCTCTATTCAAAGATAGAGCAAGGATTACCAAAGTATTATACCATTAATGGATTGAGTATGCAAGGAAATTATAATCGATAACCTAATCAAATTCAGAAATTATTCTATGTGTCTCAGAAAAATATATTAATGAGATATCAAAATATCTTAATCTCTTTCTCCCCTCAATAAATGATTTGTTTTCATATTTATTAAATGTATTCCATGTAGTATCTAGTATCACCCATCTATCTTCTATAAAAGCTTCATTCCAAGCATGATTGCTACCAGCTGATAAACTACTTTCATCCCAAGTTTTATTTGTACTTAATCCTAATCCATATCCAGAAACCAATCTTGTAGGAATGCCTACGGCTCTACCAAGGGCAAGGGTTAGTTCTGCATATCCTTGACATACGGATCTTCTGCTTTCGTAGGTTCCATAAGCATCTGTTCTTCCATAGTTTTGGCTATAGTATCCATCATAATCATAATAAATATTATTACTAATCCAATTGTTAATAGCAAGAAGCTTATCATAATCTGAATCGATTCCTCTAGTTATTTCTTCTGCTAGGTTTATAAGTACCTTTCGTTCATCTTCTTTTATGTGATTTAAACTTAGATAATCCCTTGGTGAAAATATTGAGTTTTTCATTACCTCTTTAAGATTGTCTTCGTAAACTACTGATGGTTCAAAGCTTAGGTTTCTATCCTTCACTGTTATTGGAATATCAGTATAATAGCTCCATGCATAATTATCATTTTTATCATTGTTAATATAAACTGAAACGCTGTATGTTCCTTCTAATTTGGTTAAATCAATGTTTTCATTTATGTTCCCATTAGTCGGTATGTTAAATTTAGCGGATGATATTTCCCTTCCACTGCTATTATAAAGTTTTAATAGTCCCCAATATCCTTCTACTTTTCCTTGTATATTCAATTTATTATTATTTTTAGTTAGCTTCAAAAAACTCTCCTCATTATAACCTGTAATGAATTCTTTATCATTTTCTTTATATACTTCTGCCTTCACTAATTCATCAATTAATACTGTTTTTGTGTATTCATCCCATCTCACTCTCAGTCCTGTAGCTTCAGCTATAAACCTCACAGGTACTAGGGTGTTTCCATCTACTATAATTGGCGGAACATCTAAGGTTTCAAGCTTATTATTTATATATGCATTTTTTTCTCCCACTACTAAGCTTACAACTAATTCATTTTTTGTACCTATAATGTTCTTTGTTTCAGGATTCCACCCCACATCTAATCCTATCGCCTCAAATATTGGTCTTAAAGGTACCATTATTCTGCCGTTAATTGTTTGGGGTTGAACTTTCAATTCTAGCTCCTTACCATATACCAAGATTTTTGTTGTAGATATTGTAGTTGCTGTATTGGCTACTGACACAGTACTTGGCAGTAATATAGCTGTTATTAGCAGCATTGTTAATAACAGTTTTATTATTCTCTTCGTAGTATTTGTTTGCCTCAATGCCATATTTTCTCTTTTCTCCTTTCTATTTTAAATGTACTTTTCTTTTCCATGTGGAATTCTCCTTGCTTATTTTTTCATTAAGTAGCTAATATTTAATTATAAAACAAACTACAGTTTATTGATATTATACCATAATTAAATAATATATTGATTCCTATTCTTTTGAACTACTAATACAACAACCTCTATAATATCTTTAATTGTCAAATGTTCTATTTTAAAGGGTCAAAAAACCGTGTTTTTCCACTGAACCACAATACATCATCAGTTTTACGACTTCAACAAGGTTTGAGTAGACAATAATAATGTCATTTAATCAATTTTACATAGATTTTACATTAACATCTGAATAGATTTAACATTAGCCCTTTATACTAAAATTAACAAAAATTAAAGGAGGAAATAAAGTGAAAAAAATAATTAGTTTGGTATTGTCATTTATTTTGGTAGCATCAATCCTTGTAGGTTGTAGTTCAAATAATGTTGGAGAAAATACAGGTGGTAGCAATAAGAAGGAATTTGACCTTTCCAAGGAAATAGTAGTAGTCACTAGGGAAGAAGGCTCTGGTACAAGGGGTGCCTTTGTAGAGTTAACTGGAGTTGAAGAAAAGGATGGCAGCGGTAAAAAAGTAGATAGAACTACTAAGGAAGCCATCACTCAAATGAAGACCGATACAGTTCTAACAACTGTTGCCGGCAATGAATATGCCATAGGTTATGTATCTACAGGTTCACTTAATGATACAGTTAAAGCTTTAAGCGTTGATGGAGTAGCTCCTACAACCGAAAATATTAAAAATGGTAGTTATAAAATAGCTAGACCTTTTAATATTGCAACAAAGGGAGAAATCTCTAGTCTGGCACAAGATTTCATAGATTTCATAATGAGTAAAGAAGGCCAAGAAGTTGTTTCAAAGAGCTATATTGCAGTAGATGATAATGCAGACTCATATGCTGGATCCAAACCTTCTGGCAAAATCGTTGTAGCTGGTTCCTCATCTGTTACTCCAGTCATGGAAAAGCTTAGGGAAGCATATATAGCAATCAATCCAAATGCTCAAATAGAGGTACAACAATCTGACTCCTCTGCAGGTATGCAAGCAGCAATAGATGGTACTGCTGATATTGGAATGGCTTCAAGAGCTTTAAAGGATAGTGAAAAGGCTGAACTAGAAGATTTAGCCATTGCACTAGATGGTATTGCAGTAATCACCCATACATCAAATACTATGGACAATTTAACCCTTGATAATGTAAAAAATATATTTATTGGTGAAATAGTTAATTGGAGTGACATTAAATAGATAAGCAGGTGATAAAATGAAATCAAAGACTTTTGAGAAACTCATGGAGATAATATTTCTTATCTCCGCTTCTTTCTCTATCATAGCAGTTTTTTTAATATGTTTTTTTATGTTTGCAAATGGAGTACCTGCAATTGGTAAAATAGGAATATTGGATTTTATCTTAGGAAAAGACTGGTCTCCTTCTAATATTCCACCTTCCTTTGGAATTTTTCCTATGATTGTAGGAAGTATTTATGTCACAATTGGTGCCATAATTATAGGAGTGCCTATTGGAGTTTTAACAGCCATATTTTTAGCAAAGTTTTGTACCAAATCCTTATATAGATTTTTAAAACCTGCAGTAAATCTTATGGCTGGTATTCCATCTATAATATATGGTTTTTTTGGTCTTGTAGTATTAGTTCCAGTTACTAGGAAGTTGTTTGGCGGAACAGGAAATAGTATATTAACTGCTTCCATACTTTTAGGAATAATGATCTTACCTACCATAATAGGACTTTCTGAGGCTGCCATAAGATCAGTACCAAAATCCTATTATGAAGGAGCCATAGCTCTTGGTGCAACCCATGAGTATTCAGTGTTTTTTGCAATGTTGCCTGCTGCAAAATCAGGAATTCTTTCTTCTATAGTTCTTGGTATTGGAAGAGCTATAGGAGAAACAATGGCTGTAGTAATGGTGGCCGGAAATCAAGCTCGAATGCCTAATGGTATATTAAAAGGAATTCGTACTCTAACAGCCAATATTGTTATAGAAATGGGATATGCAGCAGATTTGCATAGAGAAGCATTGATTGGAACTGGGGTTGTGTTATTTGTTTTTATTTTACTAATTAATGGATTATTTTCAGTATTGAAAAGGAAGGTGACATAATTGAATAGATTGAGCAAATTGATTAAGGGGCTTGTGTTTTTTTCTGGATTTTCAACCTTCTCTATACTGTTTATTATCATAGGATATATCTTAATCAAAGGTGTCCCATATATAAAGCCTTCATTGTTTGCTTTAGAATACAATACACAAAATGTATCTTTATTCCCCGCTGTAGTCACTACCTTAATAATGACATTTTTATCTTTGTTAATTGCTGCACCTATTGGCATATTTACAGGCTTTTACCTTATTGAATATGCCAGTAGTAGCAACAAACTAGTTGAAGTAATTAGGATAACCTCTGAAACATTATCAGGTATTCCTTCTATTGTCTATGGACTGTTTGGACTTTTGTTTTTTGTAACTACGCTGGGCTTAAGCTTTTCAATAGCTGCTGGTTGCCTAACCCTTTCTATAATGATACTTCCCCTCATAATTAGGGCAACAGAGGAAGCCCTTTTAGCAGTGCCAAATACTCTTAGGGAAGCAAGCTTTGGTTTAGGTGCAGGAAAATTGAGAACCATATTTAGGGTGGTACTACCTACAGCTCTTCCTGGAATATTTGCTGGCATCATCCTTGCCATAGGTAGAATTGTTGGAGAAACTGCAGCCCTTATATATACTGCTGGCACAGTGCCTCAAATACCAAAAAACCTACTTTCATCAGGCAGGACCTTGGCCATTCATATGTACTCCCTATCTAGTGAAGGGCTATATACTAATGAGGCTTATGCAACTGCTGTAATACTTTTAATAGTAGTAATAGGAATAAACGGATTGTCATCCTTAATAGCAAAAAGATTGAAGGGAGATTTAAATGAATAAGATAGTAGTCGAAAATTTAGACTTGTATTATGGAAGTTTTCAAGCTTTAAAAAATATTAATATGAATATAGAAGAAAATTTAATTACCGCCTTTATAGGCCCTTCTGGTTGTGGTAAGTCTACATTTCTTAAAACTCTAAATCGTATGAATGACTTGGTTGAAGGATGTAAGATTACTGGAAAGGTCCTATTAGATGGAAAAAATATATATGGTAATGGAAGTATTGATGTAAATCTTTTGAGGAAGCGTGTAGGTATGGTTTTTCAAAAGCCAAATCCTTTCCCTATGAGTATATATGATAATATAGCCTTTGGACCTCGTACCCATGGTATTAAATCTAAAGGAAAGCTTGATGAAATAGTAGAGAAAAGTCTTCGTGATGGGGCTATATGGGAAGAAGTAAAGGATAGATTAAAGAAAAATGCCCTTGAACTATCTGGAGGCCAACAACAGAGAATTTGTATTGCTAGGGCTTTGGCCATAAATCCAGAGGTCATACTCTTAGATGAACCTACTAGTGCTCTTGACCCTATTTCAACTTCTAAAATTGAGGACTTAGTTGTAGAATTAAAGGAAAACTATACAATAGTCATGGTAACCCACAATATGCAGCAAGCAACTAGGGTCTCAGATAAAACTGTGTTTTTCTTAAATGGTGAGTTAATAGAATATGGTGATACAGATGATATTTTTTCTAGACCTAGGGATAATCGTACTGAAGACTATATTACTGGAAGATTTGGCTAAAATTTTATTGTTAATGAAAGGGATTGATATAAATGAGAAATAGATTTGATAAAGAATTGGATTTACTAAATCAGGAACTAATAGAAATGGGTAATATCATTGAAAGCTCCATAGAAGCAGCAGTCACTGCTTTAATTGATCAAAATGTGGAGCTTGCAAGAAGGGTCATAGAAGGTGATAAAGAGGTAAATGATATAGAAAAAAGCATTGAAAGAAGATGTTTAAAACTACTACTTCAACAACAGCCTGTGGCAAGTGATTTAAGGTTAATTTCGTCTGCACTAAAGATGATTACAGATATGGAAAGGATTGGAGATCAAGCTTCAGATATTTCAGAGATAACAATAAGATTAGCTGGAGAAGAATATATAAAACAGCTTATTCATATACCACAGATGGCAGTAGCCACAATAAAAATGGTAAAGGATAGTATAGATGCATATGTAAAAAGAGACTTGGAGCTTGTAAGAACTGTTATTGACTACGATGATGAAGTAGATGCATTATTTAATATAATAAAAAATGAAATAATAGACCTTATAAGGGAAAGTGTTGACAATGGTGAACAAGCTGTAGATTTTCTTATGATTGCTAAGTACTTTGAAAGAATAGGAGATCACGCTCAAAACATTGCAGAGTGGGTTTATTATTCTATTAAGGGTGAACACTATAATGTTAATTCTGAAATATAAATTAGAATCTAAGCCAAAGAGAAAATATTATTCTTCTTTGGTTTTATATTATATGAATGATATAATTAAACTATAGATATCTTTGTAGTAGTCCATTGAATAAGTGGGGTGATATTATGCCAACCATATATTGTGTTGAAGATGATGAAAGCATTAGAGAATTAATTGTTTATGCATTAAATAGCAATAGATTTGAGGCAAAGGGCTTTGAAAATTCATCTAGCCTATATAAAGCAATGGCAAATAGTTTACCTGATTTACTGTTGTTGGATATAATGTTGCCTGGAGATGATGGTTATAAGATTCTTGATACACTGAAAAAGGATTCTAATACTAAGGATATTCCTGTAATCATGGTAACTGCCAAAACTAGGGAATATGATAAAGTCAAGGGTCTTGACATGGGAGCTGATGACTATATTTCCAAACCCTTTGGTGTAATGGAGCTAATATCTAGAGTCAATGCAGTTCTTCGTCGTAGCAATAAATCTAAGTATAATGATGATTTATTGTGTATAGATGATTTGCTCTTAGATGTGGAAAAACGAATTGTAACTGTAAATAATAGGGAAATAAATTTAACATTTAAGGAATTTGAACTTCTTTACTATCTTCTCAAAAATAAAGATATTGTTTTATCTCGTGATAAACTAATGCTAGAAATATGGGGAACTGATTTTGAAGGTGAGAGTAGGACTGTTGATGTTCACATAAGAACCCTTAGGCTAAAACTTGGGGAAGCTGGAAAGTTGATACAGACCATTAGAAATGTAGGATATAAGATAGGAGGATAAAATTTGGAGAGAAAAATATATTATACTCTTGCAGCCATAGCAACAGTAACGGCTATTATTACCTCTATTGTCCTAGTGTTTTTGTTTTATGATTTTTATAGCCCAATAGCAGGCCCTTTACAAGATATAAGGTATGTTTTCATTGGCACCTTGCCTGCCATGGCTGGAGTCTTAGTTTTTATTTTAATATTTTTATATATTATTTCATCAGTTCTTACATCAAAAATAATTACACCCATAAAGATAGCAACCCACAATATTGAAAGTATATTGTCAGGAGAGGAAATCAAGGATACAGAAATATACGAAGAGCTAAAACCTTTTATTAGAACTATAGAGATACAAAAAAAAGAAATTGAATATTCTATTGAAGATTTAAAAAAGGCAGAAAAAATGGGAAGAGAATTTACTGCAAATGTGTCCCATGAATTGAAAACACCCTTGACATCAATAAATGGATTTGCTGAAATGATAGAAACTGGCATGACAAAGGGAGAAGATATTATAAAGTCTGCTTCCATCATTAGAAAGGAAGGCAATAGACTTTTGGAATTAATTGATTCTATTATAAGACTATCCCAACTTGAAGATACAACTATAGAGAGGGAAACCACATCTATAGACCTTTACTCCATAGGAGAGTTTGTATATTCTAATTTAAGTCCTAGGGCAAAGGAAAAAGGCATATCCTTAAATCTCTCTGGTTCAAGTACAATAATAGAAGGGAATCAGCGAATGATTGAAGATTTGCTTTTTAATCTTGTAGATAATTCCATAAAGTATAATAAACCAAGTGGAGTAGTAGACATTCATATATCACCCCAGGATAGGTGGGGAATGATTAAGGTTAGGGACACTGGTATTGGTATACCTATGGATGATCAAAGTCGGATATTTGAAAGATTTTATAGAGTAGATAAGTCCCGCTCAAAAAAGGTTAATGGTACTGGTCTAGGTCTATCAATAGTGAAGCATATTGTAGAAAATCATGGTGGCAGAGTATCTCTTTCAAGTATTGAGGGAGAAGGAACTACCATAGAGGTATTTTTACCAAAATAACCCCCTCAATGGAGGGGGTTATTCTATCTTAATGCATCTTTTATTACTTTTCCTAATTTCTTAATACCTTCTATTATTTTTTCTTCATTCATATTTGAATAGTTAAGTCTGAAGGTATTTTCATTTCCTCCATTAGGGAAGAAGGAGCCTCCCGGAACATAAGCTACATTTTCCTCTAGAGCCTTTAGTGCTAATTCTCTAGCGTTCATGTATTCTGGTAATATGACCCATGTGAATAGTCCTCCCTCTGGATAAGTATAGCTAACTTCTTTAGGGAATTCTTCTTCTATGGTCTTCATCATTACATCTCTTCTAACTTTATATAGGTCGATGATTTTTTGAATATGGGCATCAATATCATAAAGTTCAAAGAATTTTGCAGCTTCCATTTGGGAAATAGTACTGGATTGAAGGTCTGCACCTTGTTTTACAAGTATAAATTTGTTTAAAAGCTCAGTATCTGCTTCTACCCATCCCAGTCTTAATCCTGGACAGAGTATCTTTGAGAAGGTACCTAAAAATGCTACCCTTCCTTCTGTATCGAAGTGTTTTATAGCTGGTAAAACTTCTCCTTCAAATCTTAATTCTCCATAAGGACTATCCTCAATTATGGCCACATTATATTTATTTCCTAATTCTACTAATTTTTTTCTTCTTTCTATTGACCAAGTTTTTCCCGTTGGGTTTTGAAAATCTGGAATAACATAGATAAATTTAACATTTTCATTGTTCTTTAATGCTTCTTCTAGTTCTTCCATATTCATACCATCTTCATCTGTAGATACTTCTATGAATTTTGGTTCATATGCTTTAAATGCATTGATAGCTCCTAGGTATGTAGGGCTTTCACAAACTATGATGTCACCTGGGTTTATAAATACCTTAGCTGCAAAATCTAATCCCTGTTGGGATCCACTTGTAACTAAAATGTTTTCTGCTTTTGCATCTACTTTAATCTTTGCCATTCTTTTTGCTATTGCTTCTCTTAGAGGTTGATAGCCTTCCGTAGGACCATATTGCAAGGCTAGATTTCCTGATTTTTCTAGAACTTCTTTTCCGATTTTAACAAATTCCTCTATGGGAAATGATTCAGGAGCTGGCATTCCTCCAGCAAATGAGATTATGTTTGGCTGTTGTGTAAGCTTTAATAACTCTCTGATTTCTGAAGCCCTAATGTTGTCCATACGCTTTGCATAATTTAATGACATCAATATGCACCTCCATAAAATTTAGGTTTCCCTTATGATACCTTATCTATAGTGTACTATTTAATTAGTAAATTGTCTAATGTTTAAATACAATTTAAGGCCTTAAATATAAAGTTCTTCTATTAAGAATATTTTGAAAATATATAAATAAAAAGAAGAAGCTACTCACTAGCTTCTTTACCTTTGTGATGAACTATGCTAATCCACTTTTCATCTACTAATATCTTTCTGACTCTCTTTTCAAAGTCTATTCTAGAAATCCAGATCTGCCTATCACAGCCAACGCATCTAAGTTTTATATCCACACCTGTCCTAAGAATTTCCCATTTGTTTTCTCCACAGGGATGCCCCTTTTTTAATGTTATTATATCTCCCACTTCATATTTAAGCATCATTGTTATTACCTCCAAATATTATCCTTCTTGGATAAGGTATTTCTATATTTTCTCTATCAAAAGCTTCCTTTACCTTTTTTCTGATTTCCCTTTCAACTGCCCACTGCTCCATTGGTTTAGTTTTTGCGACTATTGTAATAGATATGCTGGACTCTCCCAGATCCGTAACACCTAAAATAGTAGGTCCATCTAAGACAGATTCATTGGAATCTTTAATTTCTTTACAAACCTTTTCCAATACACTAATAACTCTATCAATGTTTTCTTCATAGGCTACTGATATTTTTACTAAAGACCTCATGGCTCCCCTAGTCTTATTTGTCACAACTTGAATCCTTCCATTTGGGATTATATGAAGCTCTCCAGAAAAATCTCTGAGCTTTGTAACTCTTAGACCCAATTCTTCAACTGTTCCTTCAAGGGATTCTATTTTTACATAGTCTCCTACTGCATATTGGTCTTCAAGTAAAATAAAAAATCCTGTAATGATATCCTTGACCAAGGACTGGGCCCCAAATCCTATGGCAAGACCTCCAATTCCCGCTGTGGCTAGTATGGAATTGGTGTTGATATTAAACATATCTAGTACCATTACTACACCTATAAAGTACAGTATATATTTCATTGCTTTTTTTAGTATTTGACCTATGGTATTGGCTCTTCTGTTGTTTAAAAAAAAGTTTGTTCCTTTTTTATTTCTTAGAGCTTTATCTATAAGTTTGTTGGTTAATGAAATAACAATCCTAATTCCAATTATTATTACTAATATCTTTAGCATTTTGCCTAGAACATTAAGTTCTCCACTGCTGTTCTTTAGATACTGATCTATTATCCCTAAAATATCACCCATAGTGTCAACTCCAAACTTAGTTTAACTTTTCGGCCCTATTATTAAATCCATCCTTAGTATATTTATATATTCCATCTATATCAATTTCATTACTATCTACCATTTCCTTTACCTTATCAATATCATCTAAGGAAAAAATTATTGAAAGTCCACAACTTACTGTGATTTCCCTTGGTGTTGGTATAGTTCTAAAACTTATTCCTTTAGATTTAAATACTCCTTCAGCTTGTATCGTATGGTGAGTAGATTTGTAGGTAGTAACTCCGTAAATCTCTTTTCTCATTCTTTTCTCCTATCCAAGGTTTATAGTATTATTTGCATTTCTCATTTTTTCATATATAGTATACATATTTCCTATTTCTCCAGCTTGAAGTTTTTCCTTAATATTGTAAAAATCTAAACAAGTTCCACAGGAAATAATCTCTACCCCTTCACTTTCCAAGGCCTTTAAGTCTTCCAGTATTTCAGAACCTTCACAGGTCAAATAAACACCTGAGTTAAAGAACACCATAGTAGCTGGCCAAGGGGCTGTTTCCTTAACTGTGTAGATGAAGCTTTTCATTAGAATGTTTCCTAATTTTTCTTCGCCAACTCCCATTTTATCTGAACCAATGGCAATAGTCAAATCCTTAAAAGTATCTGGTATACATACACTTGGTCCTTCCTCCACTACTTCTCCCTTTGTTATGTGAATATAGTATTCATTGTTTTTTCCTTTATCTACTGTAAAGCCATATCCATAGGATATAGCTAATTTTGAAACATTGTCTTTAGCCACTTCATTATCTACTATTGTAGTTACTATTCCATTTGGAAGATTGTCTAACTCTTTTTTTGTCATTATAACTGGTTTAGGGCATAGCTGACCCCTAGCATCTACTTCTATTTTCATCTTATTTCCTCCTCAAGTCTTATTAACTATATTATACAAGTTTTATTTCTTCTAAATATAACTATAGATAAATGTTATCTATCTTTAGTTTAACATTGATTTTTCTAATAACATCCTTCTAATAAACCTTTATTTTTTACTAGATATTTTATAGGTTTTCATTTCATCTGTTCCCCATAAAAATATCTGGTCCTTATAACCCCATGCTTCAATTATACCTTCACTGTGCTTTAATATTTGTTTATCTCCTTCTACTAATATCATGTTGTTGTTCCCATATACCAAGATTCTTTTATCAAAGGCAACTATCTTATTATATTCCTCAGCAAAACCTATTTTGTTTTCTACCCTTCCAGTAAAATCTATGGTTTCCAAATAATTACTATATAAGATATAAATTTTGTTGTCCCATACACATATATCTTTTATTATATCAAATTGCTTCTTCCACATGATTTTTCCATCTTTAATAAAGTATAGGCCTTTATCTGTTAATGCTACTATCTCTTCTTTAGATGTAAATTCAAGAAACAAAAGTATTTCTCCTTGGAAACTTAAGGAATTTAGCTTTTCATTATTTTCACCATAACAATATAGATGGGATTTTATCATATCTCCCTTTAGATCTAGTAAAGATACTAAAGTCATGTTCCCATTTTTATTTGTAGCATAGCTAAGAATATTTTCATTTTCAAAGCTATGATTTCCTATTAAGACTTTGTTCTTATTTAATATATTTATACTTTCCAAGTCAAAGGTTTTTATGTGGTATATAAGATTTTCATTGGTTTCCTTAATATTGTATATTTCCTTGTTTAGTTGCAGTCTATCTACCGTTTGTCCCTTTTTGTCCAGGGAATAAATATCTCCTGTAGAATTGTCCATTATATATATGTATTTATCTCCATAATAAACTGATGGTTCTACAAAGTTAAATTCTTTTTCCAAAGCAAGGGTACCATCTGATTTTAGAAAGGATATTTTATTATTTCTCCATACCACAATGTTTCCATCATATACATTCATGCTTATTATATCCTCTTGACCTTCAAAGGAGTCTGTTAGTTTTAAAACCTTCTCCTTGCCCCAAAGGGAGTCTAGAAATCCTATTATTTTATTTTGATTTTCTTCTTTTAAAAAAATCATACTTAAAATTAGAAATCCTATGATAAATATTTTAAATCCTATATGGCTACTTCTTTTGTTTTCTTCCATCTTTTCCTCCTATGGCCATAGTTATAATATTAATTATTATATCATATCCTAAAATCGATTAACAATTTTAAAAATATCCCTATTATAATTTTTAAAAATTCATTGATTTTGATCTTTATTAACTATATTAATATTCTTAATCAATTTATTAATAAAATTAATATTTTTATTGACATTTTTAATCGTTAGTAATATTATGTTATTAAGAAATTAAAAATTATAAATCTAATATAGGAGTGAAAATATGAAGAGAGAAGTATTAGGTAAATGTCCTGTTTGTGGCGAAGAACTATATGTATCAAAGCTTAGTTGTCATAACTGCCACACCCATATAGAAGGAAACTTTTCCTTGTGCAAGTTTTGTAAACTTACTGACGAACAAAAGAGTTTCGTAGAAATATTTATAAAAAGTAGAGGAAATATTAAGGAAATTGAAAAAGAAATGGGCATCTCTTATCCAACCGTTAGGGGAAAACTTGAAAATGTAATTGAGGCCCTAGGATATAGTCCTAAATATACAGAGCCTTCTGTTGATAAAAAAGAAGTATTAAAAAGATTGAATAATGGAGAAATAACCTCTGAAGAAGCCATAAAGCTGCTTCAAGGGGAAGAATAGGAGGAGCAAAATGAAAGAAGAAAAAATGATGATTTTGACAATGCTAGAGGAAGGCAAGATAACTTCTGAGGAGGCCATAAAGCTTATGGAGGCTTTAGAAGATGTGGAAATGACTAAAGATTACGATGAAAAAAGCCAAATGGAAAATGAAAAATTTCAAGATAAAGGTTATTCTAAACCTTTATTTAACACTTTAGAAGATATAGGATCTGACATTGGCAATGTCTTGTCCAACATGTTTGATGGTCTTAAGGAATTAGGTAACTCCTTTGGATTTAAACATAGCTATGAAACTATAACAACAGACTTAGATTTAGATTTATCTACTATTGAAAATCCAAGCTTAGAATTAAAAGCTATTAATGGCTCAATAGGAATGAGGCCTACTGACATGGATAAGCTTTTTATTAAAGTTACCTGTCAGTATAAGAATGGACTTTTTTCACTAGATGAACCCTACTTTGATTTTTATGTTAAAGACAATAAAGTAGTTTTTAATCCAAAGTATAATAATAACATTTCCATAAAACTGGATGTGCTTTTGCCAAAAAAACATTATGAAGAAATAGTCTTAGATTCTACAAACGGTAAAATAGGCATATGGGATTTAAATGTAGATACCTTAAATTGTATTACTACAAACTCATCTATTGATATTGTAGACATAAATGCTAAAGAAATAGACTTAGCTACTAAAAATGGTAGAATTGAATGTAGAGATACAAGCTCAAATATTATTAAAGCTAATACTACTAATTCTAATATATTTTTAATGAACATAGAATGTAAAGAAATTGATGTTAGAACAGCTAATGCAAAAATAATACTAAATGATATAGATGGTGAAAGAATAGGATGTAAAACTTCCAATGGGTCTATTGAGGTAGAGGATATTAGTTGTGATATAATCCATTTAAATACTTCTAATGGTAGAATTATATGCAATGAAATAGATACAAATAAGATTAAAGATATAAGACTAATTACTTCCAATAGTTCTATTAATTTTAGACTTCCTAATAGTAGCAGAGACACTTACTTTGATTTGGAAACTTCCATGGGCAACATTAATCTTGAAATTCCAAATTTAATATATAAAACAAATAGACAAGTAAATTTAGGTCTGAAAAATATTGTGGCCCATAGTGTGGACTTTGACGAAAATAAAGATCATCTACGATTTATTGCTTCCACATCAAATGGTTCTATAAAAATATATTAGGAGTGAGGTAAATGAATGAAAAGATCACCATATTAAATATGGTTAAAGAAGGGAAAATTACTACTGAAGAAGGTGTTAAACTACTAGATGCCTTAGAAAATAGTACTGAGCCTTCTAAAAATCTTGGATTTAATTCTGGTGGAAAAGCTAAATGGTTAAAAATAAGAGTTTATGATCCAGAAGATGCTACTAAGGTTAATGTTACTTTGCCTATTTCACTAATTAATATTGGAGTCAAGCTCGCTAGCAAATTTTCTCCAGAGTTTAAGGATGCTGGCTTAACTGAAGAAGATATAGAAGAAATATTTACAGCTGTAAAAAGTGGAGAAACAGGAAAAATAGTTGATGTAGATAGTGAAGATGGTACTAAAGTTGAAATAGTGATAGAATAGTAAAACTCCCATAATGGGAGTTTTTATTATTTATTTTATGTTTATTCCTATTGTAAATATGATATACTAAATGTATCCATACATTTGAGGAGGAACACTATGGAACATATCATATTAAATAAGGAAAAGGATACACCCCTATATATACAACTTTATGAAAAGTTTAAGAGCCTAATAGAAGAAAATCAACTTGATAATGAAAAGCTGCCTTCAATCCGTAGTCTTTCAAAATCTCTTGGTGTAAATAATGTGACAGTGGTTAGTGCATACAAGTTATTGGAGCAGGAGGGATATGTTTATTCCATAAAGGGAAGTGGAACTTATATAAAGAAGTTGCCTATCTCAGAAAATATGCCTTATCTAGAAGAGGGTGATATGGAGTTGATGATATCTGGTATACTTCCTGTTTCAAAAAATAGTATTAACTTTGCTTCAGTATCTCCCACACCAGATTTATTTCCCATAGAAGAATTTAAACATGCCTTAGTTGATGTATTAGACCGAGATTCTGGCCAGGCTTTTTTATACCCTGAGGTTACGGGATATGATCCCTTAAGACAGTCA
>Ga0265293_10007547_pt1 | contig 16650 bp, 14 predicted proteins | sample Munlanlewell138R_FD_192505 | JGI IMG/M metagenome (GOLD analysis project Ga0265293, IMG submission 192505) | Leachate microbial communities from a municipal landfill in Southern Ontario, Canada - Leachate well 138R | ecosystem: Engineered > Solid waste > Landfill > Unclassified | place: Canada...
ACCACGGGGTAGGGCTCGTACGCAACGAGTTCATAAAGGAAGAGATGGGGAGCACCTTCCTCCTGTTCAATAGAATCAAGGAGGCACTCGATCCTATGAACAAGATGAACCCCGGGAAGCTAGGCACCTCGAAAGCGCACCGGCGTGGCTAAACCACGAGTCGTGATCACGCAAGGCGATCCTGCCGGGGTCGGTCCGGAGATCATCGCCAAGACCTTCATGGACGCGGAGGTGAGGGCAAGGGCGACGCCGATCGTCATCGGCGACGCCTCGACCATGCGCCGGGCCGTCGGTCTTCTGGGCCTAGCGGTCCAGGTCGTAGAGATCAGCGCCCCAGAGGAAGCCGACGCCTTGGCAGACTCGGCCTTGCCCGTGATCGACCTGGGGTTGGGGCTCGACGAGGCGGTGATGGACGCTGGAGCGCCAACGGCGGCCGCGGGGCAACTGAGCGCGCAGGCGATCCACCGCTCCATCGAGATCGTGATGGCCGGGCGGGCCGACGCCATCGCCTCCGCGCCCGTGAACAAGGTGGCCTTGCACGCGGCCGGCTATCTGTACCCGGGCCAAACGGAGATGTTCGCCGAGGGTGTCGGCACCCCGAAGGGCCAGTACCACACCATGCTCATCGGCGGAGACATGCGCGTTTCGCTCGTCACGAGCCACATGTCGCTTCGAAACGCCATCGACAACATCACCAAGGAACGCGTGAGACGCATCGCTCACCAGGCGGTGGCAACGCTCCACGACCGCTTCGGCATCGACGCCCCGTCCGTCGGCGTTGCGGGCCTGAACCCTCACGCCGGTGACGGCGGCTTGTTCGGTGACGAGGAGATCAGGGAGATACAGCCGGCCATCGAAGAACTCCGCCAAACGGGCGTGAGGATCACGGACCCTCGCCCAGCGGACACGCTCTTCTGGGAGGCGGAGAAAGGGCAATATGACGTGGTACTCGGCATGTACCACGACCAGGGCGTGATTCCCCTGAAGAGGTACGGCTACGTCACACTCATCGCCGGCATCCCCATCATCCGCACCACTTGTGGGCACGGAACCGCTTACGACATAGCCTGGAAGGGCACCGCCAACCACGACCTGTTCCGGCGGGCGTTCCTGCTGGCCGCCGAGCTCGCCGCAAAGGGTGGAAGTAGAAGCAAGGCGGAATGACGTATCGGGTCGGCATTCTCGCTGATGACCTGACCGGGGCCGCGATGATGGCGGGTGAGTTCGCGCGCTTCGGGGCGCCGGTTACGATCACCGATCTCGAGTCCAACCAGCCTGACGAGGACTGTGCCGTCTGGGCGTTGAACCTGGCCTCCCGCAACCTGGGTTCGGCCCTCAACGAGCAACGGGTCCGACAGGGCCTGCGCCGGTTGGCGGAGTGGGCCCCGGATCACATCATGTTGAAGATCGACTCTCGCCTGAGGGGCTCTCCGGATGCGTTTCTGGCGCCGGCCCTAGAGACCCAGGGCGGCCTGCTCATCCTCCAAGGCTTCGCCGCTGACGAGTACCAGCGCTGGCCCGGAGTCCTCGGCGCGCCCGAGAACCACGTTGCACAACCGCAGGCCCTTGCGGCGGCGGATTGGAAAACGCTTGTGGAAGCCAGAAGGCTAGCGACGATGGTCTCCGCTTTCCCAAGCCCTGGCGACCTCATCGTGCGAGATGCGGCGGAAGCGGGGATGCGGCTGTGGATCGGAAGCTATGGCTTGGCCGATGCGCTGGCCGGCTACCTCTCGAGCCTGGAGTCGGGGCCGGTCCTGGTCGTTGCGGGCTCCTATAACTCCGTGACCGTCGAACAGGTCCGCCATCTCAAGGACAACGGTGTGGCGCACTTGTTCGTCGACACCATGGGTGGCCGCAGCGCGAGGGAAAGCCGCTTCGATTACTACCGGGACCGGCTTGCCGATGCGTTGGCGCAGTCGCCGGCGGTCGTGATCTCGACCATCCCGACGCATTCCGAACCGGGTCAGGATGTGGCGCCGCAGTTGGTGGACAGGCGGCCAGGGCGAAGGGCCTCCAAGAAGGTTGCGGAGTACGTCGCCAGCCTTGTAGTTGCAGCGGTTCCCCCGAACCTGGCGGGCCTGGTGTTGACGGGCGGAAGTACGGCAGAGGCGGTGCTGAGAGGGTTGGGCTGCGGGGCCTTGCGCACGTCTGGTAGTGAGGCGATCTCCGGCGTGCCGCTGCTCGAAACCGAGTGCCCCAAGTATCCGCGCCTTGTCGTCGCTACGAAGCCGGGCGGCCTTGGCGGCGCGCCCGATCTACTGCGCATTCTGCGTGTCGTGGCGGGGCATTCTTCATTCCGCGGTGGCCCTGGCCGTGATGGTCTCCACGCTAACGCCGCGTCGTCCCGCTGACCGGCTTGCAAGGCTGCACCCCGGCATCACCGCGAGAACTTGAACATCTTGGCCTCGCACCGCGCGGTCATATCCCGTCCACCCCACGCCGCCTAACGGCCGTCTCCTCGAGCGGACGCAGGATGAGGTCTTGGTAGATCTCACCCATCCTCTCCGGCGAGTAAGGCTGGTCGTTCTCCAGCCACCACGCCAGCAAGCGCATGAGTGACCCGACGAGGTGTTGCGCGGCCACCTCCAGCGGTACGCGGCTGCCGGGCTTGGCCTCGAACGTCTCGTACACGCCGCTCACTCCCACGCGCTCGGCTTCTTGCAGCAGGTTGCTCGAGCGGCCGCCGCGGAACAGCAGGCGGTAGAGGTTTGCGTGGCGCGCGGCGTGGTGGAACAGCTGGGTCCCGGCGTCGCGCGGGGCAACGCTGGCTGCTGGCTCGAGCAGGTCGAGGAGCTCGGCGAGCACGTCTTGCAGCATGCTCCTCAGCAGCTCGTCCTTGCTCTTGTAGTGGCGGAAGAAGGTGGCGTAACCGACGGCGGCGCGGTCGGTGAGCTCGCGGATGGTGATCTCCTCGAACGGGCGTTCGAGTGTCAAGGCTACGAGGGCGTCGGCGAGCAGGCGGCGCGTGCGCCTTACCCTCAGGTCCTCGCCCTCGTCAGGTGGTGGTGTCGGTTGTGTTCGCGTTACCACTCCGCGCCTCCCTGGAGGTTATGAGCCTCACAATCTCTTATGAGCTAAACCGTATCATTAGGACATAGCTGGTCTGCGCCAGGCGTCTCGTACCCGCGGCACGGCGAGAGGAACACCATGATCGAGCACCCCACGTTAGGCACCGCGCCGGCCCGCGCGCCAAGGGCGCCACAAGAGAACGGTCCAGCTGCCGGCCGTTGCCCCTACCCGCACGGCACCGACCACCGCAAGAGCGGCCGCGGCGAGGACCCGAACGCGCCAGCCATAGAGCAAGACGGCGACGTTTGGCACGTCCGCTCCTACGGCGCCGTCCGCCAGGTGCTGCGCAACTCCGAGGCCACCCGCCAGGCCGGCTTCAACTCCGACATGGTGGCCAACACCGGGCTGCGGCAGCCGGTGCTGTTCCAGGACGGCGCCGAGCACAAGGCGCAGCGCGTGGCCATCGCCCGCTTCTTCACGCCCACCATCGTCAGCGACGAGTACCGGGACCTGATGGAGGAGTACAGCGACGAGGTCATCGCCAAGCTAGTAGAAGATGGGCACGGCGACCTGGGTGAGTTGACGCTGCGGCTCGCCGTGAACGTGGCGGCGCGCGTAGTTGGCCTCACCGATTCCCGCCGGCCCGGAATGGACCGCCGCCTCGAGGCGCTCCTGTCGATGGACCGCCTCGAAGGCGTGTCGCGGATGCGGCGCATTGTGGCGGGGTTGAAGAGCCAGGCGAACCTGCTCAACTTCTACCTGAGCGACGTGCGCCCCGCCATCGCCGCGCGCCGGCGCGCGCCGCAGGGTGACGTCATCAGCCACCTGCTGGAGGGTGGCCGCAAGAACGTGGAGATCCTCATCGAGTGCGTTACCTACGGCGCCGCCGGCATGGTCACCACCCGCGAGTTCATCTCGATGGCCGCTTGGCACCTACTCGAGCGCGAGGAGCTGCGCAGCGAGTACCTGGCCGGGGATGAGAAGGAACGCTACGGCATACTCCACGAGATCCTCAGGCTCGAGCCCGTGGTGGGGCGCCTATACCGCCGCGCCACCGCCGACATGGTGATCGAGGACGGTGGAGTTACCCACCACGTTTCCGCCGGTGCGCTGCTGAACCTGGACATCCGCGCCGCCAACGCCGACGCAGACGTGATGGGGGAGGCGCCGCTGGCGCTGTGCCCGCAACGCGACCTGCCGCGCGGCGTGCAGGCTTCTGGGCTCAGTTTCGGCGACGGCGGGCACCGTTGCCCTGGGGCGTTCATCGCCATGCAGGAGAGCGACATCTTCTTGCAGAAGCTGTTGAGGTTGCCGCTCGAGGTGCGGAGTGCGCCGCGGTTGGGGTGGAATGATCTGGTGGAGGGGTATGAGTTGAGGGGGTTCGAAGTCGCCGTGGAACCCTCAGCGTCGACACCCGTCAGTTCGCGAGCTTAGAGAATTAGTTGAGTGGCCGGAGATTCAACGTGCTGCGAAGATGCTGCGGAGCTCAAGAGGACTCGGACACCTGGACGTTGGCAGCTCCTCGGTTCAGCAGGATGCTGTCGCTGCTTTGATATTAGGCTAACGCCGCCAAGCTCAGTGGAGGCCTTGGACTAGTCGTCGGCCGCTGCCCTGTTGGGGAGACGCCGGGTGCGCACCGGTTCGTTTCTATTAGCTTGAGGCACCTCGACGGGCCCATAGCCATACCCGTAGCCGTAGCCATAACCCCGGGTGCCGCCGAGTGAACGACTGGGTTCGACGTTGGTGAGGGCCATGCCGAGAATGCGCACGTTGATTCGCTCGAGGAGGTCGAGTGTAGCCTTAACCGCTCGCCTGTCAGCCGTTGGCAGGCTTACGGCAAGGACGACCCCAGTGGCGTGGGGTGCGATGGTCATGGCGTCGGCCACCGGCAGCGCAGGAGGAGAGTCGATGACGATCACGTCGTAGTCGTCCTTCAGCCTGTGCAGCACCGAAGCGAACGAGCGCGACAGTAACTCCGTGGGCGAGGGCGCCGGCTCGAAGGTGGGGATAACCTCGAGAAGCAGGCCGTCCACCACGGTACTGGTAGGCGTCTCGGCCAGGCTCGGTTTCTCCAGGTACGCCCTCAGGGTGGCGTTCGGGCTAGTGGTTATGCGTGTTAGCCCGAGCCGCTCAGATGCTGCCGGCCTGCGCATGTCGGCATCTATCAAGACGGTTCGGTAATCGTTTCGGGCGAAACTCTCCGCCAGGCCGATGGCCACGGAAGTCTTGCCCTCGGTGGGTTGGGCGCTCGTCACGAGGATCACCTTAGGAAGGTTCTGTGCGGTAGCGAACATGATGTTAGTTCGCAGGTAGCCGGTGGCCTCGTGCGGCAAGTGGACGGAGCCGGGTGGTAGACGAGGGAACTCGCCTAGGACGGGGAAGCCGGTGGAACTGAGCACGTCGTCCGCCCCACGGAACCGCATGTCGAGGGAGTCGCGCAGCAAGAGCAGCGCGTAAACGAGAAAGAGCCCGAGCGCGAAGGCAAGTGCGGCGTTACGCATCGGCCGCGGCCTCGACGGCTCTAGCGCTGGCCGAGCGGGTTCGAGTACTTCCAGCAGTCCGACCGCAGACGCACTCAGGGCGCGCACTGCGTTGAGTTGCATTGCTCGGTCAGCGCGCAAAGTCCGCAAGCCTTCCAACTGGCTGGTTGCGGCCGTACCACCGTCGGGCGCACTCTCGAGTCCGGCAATCTCCGTGTCGAACGCCTGTACTTGCGTTTCCAGAGTGTGCACGATCACCTGCAGATTCTGCTTGGCCCGCGTGGTGTCCCAATGTAATAGTCCAGCGGCAAGAGCGTTAGCAGCCCTTGCGGCCCACTGTGGGTCGGCGTCTCGCACGGTCAATCGGATCAGGCTTGACTGTTGAGCCGCCTCCAGCCTCACGCTTACTAGCTTCGCGAAAGCCGCAACTGTCTTGGCGTCGGGATCGTTCTCCCCCAGTACATTCAGGGCCTCGACAAGCACGGGGTAGCTCTTTGCCGCAGCCTGGTAGGCACTCGTGTCTACGACCGGGGCCGTGACCAGGGAAACTCCGAAGTTGGACTGAGCGTTGCTGGTGGGCCGGCTGGCAAGCAGCGTGGTAGTCGAGTTGTACTCGGGCGTCATGCGCTTACTCAGGAAGTAGGTGAGGAGGCCGGCTCCTGCGGCTACCGCTAGGGCGAAAACCAACCCACGACGCAGCAGCTGGAAAAGATCATTCAGATTGAGTTCTACCTGGTCATCCATCCCCGACAGGGCTCCGCATTCATTGCGCAGCCCACTCCCCTTCTCCTCCGCACGCTCCCGTAACCCTGAAGCATGTTGACTACTCGTAGACCATACCTCTTCCGGTCTAAGAGCGATTAGGAACTCGTGACGCTCCCGTTGGGCGGGCTCGTCTAGATGCCTCGGCACTTTACAACTTTGTTATAACATTATAATCTACTTCCCAGACAGCTCGTAACAGGAGGAGGACGCATCATGAGAAGCAAGCTCTCGTCCCTCGCACGCGTTGTGGTTGGCGCCGCGGTACTGGCGCTGGGCGCCGCCTACGCGCAGGTCACCATCAGCTACCTCACGCACTGGCCACCGGAGACCGTCGACCTCCTCAGCGCCGCCATCGACAAGTACGAGGCGGCCAACCCAGGCGTGAAGATCGAGGTTCGCGCCGTGCCCTTCGGCAACCTGCTCAGCACGCTGCGTTCGCAGGCCACCAGCCCCAACGGCCCGACCATCACTGGCATCTACGAACTCTGGCTGCCGGAGCTCGTGAAGAGCGGCATAGCCGACGCGGCGCCCGACGCCTACTCGGCGGACGTGCTCGCCAACTGGCCCGCCGGTCTCGTGGGGAGCGTCTCGTCGGACGGCACGGTGTACGGCTACCCGAACGAGGTGAACCTCTACGCGCTCAACTACAACAAGCGCCTCTTCGCCGAGGCGGGGATCGACGGGCCGCCCACCACCTGGGAAGAGCTGATCGCCGACGCCAAGAAGCTCACCAAGCGCCAGGGCAACACCATCGTGCAGCAGGGCTTCGGCCTCATCAACTCGTGGCCGGCCGGCGTCGTGCACCCGTGGCTGTCGTTCGTGTACTCCAACGGCGGCAAGTTCTTGGACGGCACCACCGCCACCCTCGACTCCCCCGCCACCGAGGCCGTCACCGAGCTGTACCACCAGCTGATCTTCGACGACAAGGTCACCGACCCCGCCATGGGCACCGCCAACGCCAGCACCACTGGCCCCTACCTGCAGAACTTCGCCAACGGCCAGACCGCAATGATCGTGATGGCCAATTGGTGGCAGAGCGCGCTGCGCGACTCGATGGGCGACGCCTTCGATGACATCGCCACCGCCCCCATCCCCGTCGGCCCCAACGGCACCGACCCACACCCCGTGTCTTACGCCTGGCTGACCATGGTCAACAGCCACGCCACCGCCGAGCAGCGCGCCGCGGCCTGGGCGTTCCTCGAGTGGCTCGACGGCCCCACGAGCGGCGAGAACGGCTCCTCCGCCATGGGCGACATCCTCTCGAGCATGGGCATCATCCCCAGCCGCAACAGCGACGTCGCTGCCCACAGCGACGAGCTCAGCTCGCCGTTCCTCCAGGGTTACGTCTCGCAACTCTCCAACGCCATCCCGTTCCCCACCATCCTGGGCGGGGAAGAGATCTCCAACGCCCTCCAGCAGTGGCTCGAGCGCGTGGAGTTCGGCCAGTCGAGCGTGGCCGACATGACCAAGAACGCGAACAAGGAGATCGACGAGATCCTCGAACGCAACTACTGACCGCAGTTTCAGCGCCCAGCCAGGCCCCGCGCCCGGCTGGGCGCTCGACCTCTCGAGAGGCACACGTTGACCCGCCGCCGCACCACCCCATGGCCCCTCATCCTCCTCAGCCCGGGAGTGGGACTGTTGGTGCTGTTCGTGCTCCTACCTATCTTGCTGACGGCCTGGATCAGCCTGCACACCTGGTCCATGTACACGCCGCTATCTCAGATGGATTACGTCGGCCTGGCCAACTACCGCGGCCTCCTAAACGACCGCACCTTCATCCGCGGCCTGTGGAACACGCTCGCCTATTCCGGCCTCTCCATCACACTTATCTTGCCGCTGGCGTTCTTCGTCGGGCAGCTTCTTTACCGCGGGTTGATTAGGGGCAAGTCGACGCTCCGCGCCGTCGTGTTCCTGCCGTACATGATCCCCACCATCGCCGTGGCCATCATCTGGGGTTACCTCTACGCGCCCCTGTACGGTCCCCTCAACCAGGTCCTCGGCTGGTTCGGCATCGCGCCCAGAGCCTGGCTCGGGTCGGTGGACCAGGCCATGATCTCGCTCGTCATATTCAACGTCTGGCAAACCCTCGGCTACTACACGGTGCTCATGGTGGCCGGCCTCACGCAGATCCCTGCCGTCTACTTCGAGGCCGCCGTCATCGACGGCGCGAACGGTTGGCAGCAGACGTGGCGCATCACCCTGCCGCTGCTGCGGCGCACGCTGCTGTTCGTCGTGGTCATCGCGATGATCAACAGCGTGCAGGTCTTCGACCCCGTCTACGTCCTCACCCAGGGCGGCCCCGCCAGCGCCACCACCGTCCTCTCGTACCAGGTGTACAAGAACGCCTTCGAGTTCGGCCTGGCCGGCAAGGCCAGCAGCATGGCCTTCGTCTTGTTCCTCGTCCTGGTCGTGGCCGTCGCGGCCGTCATGCGGCTGCTGCGCGACCCCACCGGGGAGTCCTGAGTGGCAGCCCGGCCGCTAGCCGCTGGCCGCCCGCGAGGACCCGGCCCGTCGCAGGCGAGCAGGCGCATGCAGCGACGGTTGCTGATGGCAGTGCAGTACCTGGTGTACGCGCTGATAGTCGTCCTGATGCTCTTCCCGCTCTTCTGGATGGTGGCGTCGAGCTTCAAGACCCCGCAAGAACTCCAGGCGCTGCCGCCCGTGTGGCTGCCGAGCAGCATCGACTTCTCCGCTTACGCCCGCGCCTTCAGCACGGTCCCGTTCGCGCGCTCCTTCCTTAACTCGTTCGTGATCGCCGGGGGCTCCACCTTGGGCATCCTGATCACGAGCATCATGGCCGGTTACGTCTTCGCCAAGCTCCACTTCCGCGGCCGCAACCAACTGTTCGCGCTCGTCCTCTCGACCATGTTCCTCCCGCCCATCGTCATGCTCGTGCCGCTCTACAAGATCGTGCAGTCGCTCGGGCTGGTCGATACCCTCGCCGGCGTCATGCTCCCCAACATCGCCAACGCCTTCGGGATATTCCTCATGCGCCAGTTCATAGCGGGGATCCCGGACGAGTTGCTCGAGTCGGCGCGCCTCGACGGCGCCTCGGAGTGGACGAACCTATGGCGCATCGTGTTTCCGCTCCTGGGGCCGGCCATAGCCGCGCTGGTGGTGTTCGCGTTCACGTTCCACTGGAACTCGTTCCTCTGGCCCCTCACGGTGCTTCAGAGCCCCGACCAGCAGACGGTCGTGCTGGCCCTCAACCGGCTCGTGTCTTACACGTCGGCCATCAAGTTCCAGAACGTGGTGATGGCCGGCGCCGTCATCAGCGTGCTACCCAACGTCTTGCTGTTCGTGTTCTTGCAGCGCTACTTCATCGCCGGCATCGCGCACACGGGGTCCAAGGGATGAGCACCTACCTGGGGCTCGACGTCGGTGGCACGAACATACGGTTGGCCGTCTGGGACGAGGCCGAGCCCAAGGTCGTGGCTCGTGCCGACACCCCGCAGGGCTTCGCGAAGTTCGTCGAGACGATAGCGGGGCTCGTGGCCCAGTACACCGCCGTGGGGGTCGGCGTCGGCTTCCCGGGCGTGGCGTTCGACCAGCACGTCGGCTGGGTGCCGAAGCTGCCCTTCCTCACGGGCGAGGACGTGGCGGCCGAACTCTCCGCCGTCTGCCGCGCCCCCGTCTTCTTCTCCAACGACGCCCATGCCGCACTCCTAGGCGAGGCGCGCTTCGGGGCGGCCAAGGAGGCCAAGGTCGCACTGCTCATCAGCCTCGGCACCGGGATCGGCGGGGGCCTGCTGATAGGCGGCCGCGTCTTCCGCGGCGCCAGCGGCTCCGCCGGGTCGTTCGGTTGGGTGAACATGTCGCTCGACGATCCCACGCACCCCGAGCACGGCCAGCTCGAGCTCCAAGCCTCGGGCTCGGCGCTGGACGCAGCCGCCGGCCAGCTGGGCCTCGACACGCGCGCGCTGGTTGCGGCAGCCCGCGAGGGCGACGAGCGGGCGCTGGGCGTCGTTCTTGGCATGGGTAGGCGCTTGGGCGTCGGGCTGGCCACCCTCGTTTCAGTGTTCGACCCCGAGGTCGTCTTGGTAAGCGGCGGGTTGAGCGCCGAGTTCGACCTCTTCGAGGGAGCCGTGAATGAGGCGTTGCAGCAGCGCGCCTCGCCCTCGGGCAGGCGCGTGCCCGTCAGGCCGGCCGCGCTCGGGTGGCAGGCGGGCGCCGTGGGCGCCGCCGTGTTGGGGCGCGAGGGCAGGGGGGCGTTCGTATGAGGCGAGCAGATAGTGAGGCGAGGGGCCCTCGAATGACGTGCATGGGCCGTGAGGCGGAGGCCTCCGGATGAGGCGCAACTTCCATGAGGCGAGGGGGGCGTTGGCATGACCCGCATCGACCGCGAGCGGCCGGAGCCGCTCTATCACCAGCTCGAGGTGCTGCTGAGGGCGAGGATCCTCTCCGGCGAGTGGCCGGCGGAGTCGCGCATCCCCACCGAGCAGGAGCTCTGCGACGCCTACCAGGTGAGCCGCGTGACCGCGCGCCAGGCCATCAGGAACCTGGTCGAGGGCGGCTACCTCGTGCGCCGCGCCGGGCTGGGCACGTTCGTGACGGCGCCCCTGCTCACCGCCGGGGAGCGCGGCCTCAAGTCGTTCAGCGAGGAGATGCGCGCCCTGAGCCTTCGCCCGGGCGCCACCCTGCTCGAGCTGAAGGAGGCCGACGCCGACCAGACCGAGCTGGAGCGCCTCGAGCTACCGGTAGGTTCGCGGGTCGTGCGCATCAAGCGCCTCCGCACGGGCGACGGTCGCCCGATCGGCCTGCAGCACACGCGCCTTCCGGCCGCGAGATTCCCCGACCTCGAAGCGGTCGACCTCGCCGACAGGTCGCTCTACGAGCTCCTCGAGCAACGCTTCGGCGTGGTGGTGGCGGAGGCGCGCGAGACGTTCTGGGTGAGCAAGGTGCCTGCCGAGGACGCCGGCATCTTGCAGGTCGACAGGGGCGTCTGCGCCTTCCGCGTGGAGCGCGTCGCCATGGACGCATCCGGGGTCCCCATCGAATTCACGACGTCGCTCATGCGCGGCGACAGGTACAAGATCCACTGGGTTCTGAAGGGCGGGACCGTCACGCGGTCCACGCAGGAAGGAAGAATCACATGAGCAGCAAGTTCCTGGCAGGACTCGTCAAGATGATCGAGCAGGTAGAGGTGTCGCAAGATGGCGCGCTCGACGCGGCCGCAGCGGCGATGGCCGACGCCCTCCAGAAGCGGCAGTTGGTCCACCTGTTCGGCAGCGGCCACTCCGTCATACCGACGCTGGATGCCTTCCCGCGCTACGGCAGCTTCGTGGGCCTCCACCCCCTCAACGACCCGCGCTTGATGTGGCACAACGTCATGGGCCCTGGTGGCGTGCGCGAGCTCTTGTGGCTCGAGCGCGAGGAGGGCTACATCCAGCAGTACCTCTCGCACGAGGCCCTGCGTAAGGGCGACGTGCTGGTCGTGTTCTCTCACGGTGGCCGCAACGCCGCCCCGGTGGAGGCAGCCCTCTACGCCAAGGAGCGTGGGCTCTTCGTGATTGCCGTGACCTCGAAGGTGAACCTGGACCGGCCCGCCAGCCACAGCAGCGGTCTGCGCATTGGCGAGATCGCGCACGTGACCGTGGACACCTGCTCGCCGGTGGAGGACGCCATCGTGAAGGTGGACGGCTGGGACCGCCCGGTGGGCGGCAGTTCGACCATCGTGGCCACCGCCGTCATGCAGGAGCTCATCGCCCGTACCGCGCAGAAGCTGGCTGACCGCGGGGTGAGCCTGCCCACGTTCGTGTCACCCACGGTGCCCGGTGCGTCTCTTGCCTCCAACGACGAGGTATTCACGGCGCACGAGGAGCTGCTCGCCGAGGCGCAGGACGGCTTCTTGAAGGCGAGGCGGGCGGCGAAGGGGTAGTGCGGCTCGGCATCGGCCCCGTACCTTGGCACCGAACAGTCCGTTGGCGCCGAAGTACGGGGCGAGTTCGTGCCCAGCCGGTCTCGAAAACTACGCTTCTCACCGGGTTGTTCGCCCTCCGTAGCCCCGAGCGAGCTTGCCTTGTCATATCAAACGTGTAAACAATGTGAGGAACCAAGGAATTGGAGGAGCGAAGATGACTCGAACCCTTCGGCCCGGCGTTTGGCGCTTGGCGCTGCTAGGCGCCGCCGCACTACTGCTATTGGTGGCGTGCGACAAGGCAGGGCCACCAGTAACACAAGCCACCGTAATGGTCTCCAACCCCGGTGACGTCTACTCTGCCCAGACCGTCGATATCTTGGTGGCCGTACAGCGCGGCAGCACGCTGGCGAGCACAGTTCAGCTCGCGCTCGTCTCCGCGGAACCCGGCATAACAGCGACCGACGTTACCTCTAGCGCAACGATGGTCACCATGACGGTCCACGTCGATGCCGGCGTGCCGGCCGGAAGATACCCGATCGCGGTGAGCGCCACAGGCGGCGCAACGGTGGAAAGCGACCCCGTCGACCTCAACGTGTTGGGAATCGAGCCCGGTGCGGTGCGCGGCCAGATGCGATCCAGCCTGATACCAACCCCTGGGGACAGCGGCTTCCCGGTTCCTCCGGCGGCCCTCGGTGCGTCCGGGTTCAACCAGCGCAGCTACGTGCCCGGCGAAGACGTGCCCCTGGCATTCGACGAGATGCGAGCGGTCCCGGGTGAGGTCCTGGTGCGTTTCCGCAAAGATGCGGCGCCCTTGCTGGGGACCCAAGGCGTCGGGCAAGACGCGTTACTCGTCCAGGGCACCACGTTGCGCGCCCCAGCGAACGGTCTCGTGGCCGGAACCCTTCAGAGATGGCATGCGGACGGCGTTTCGACGGTCGAGGACGTGATTGCGCTTGCCGAAGCGCTGCAGCGTCGTCCGGACGTCGTGTCTGCCTCGCCTAACTGGATCTTCTCGGTGCATCAGGCCCCCGCCTTATACGATCTGCAATGGCACTATCCTGCTATCTCGTTGCAGGATGCGTGGGCACAGGAGACGGGCGAATCGAGTCCCGTGACCGTGGCCGTGGTGGACACTGGCTACCAAGATCACGCCGATCTGGCCGGGATCTGGTTGCCCGGCTACGACTTCGTGAACCTCGACGCGGATCCCACCGACGGTGGCGACCCGTACGCCGATTACGTGAGCCACGGCACCCACGTCGCAGGGACAATCGCCATGCGTCTGGCGAACTCTCCATTAGTGGCCGGGGTCAGCCGGGGTGCATCGATTCTGCCAACGAAGGTATTGGCGGACGAAGGTTTCGGCACCTTCGAGCAGATCATGGCCGGCATGGTGTGGGCCAGCGGGTTGGCCGTTCCCGGCTATTCCTACCCCAGCGGTTGGACGATTCCCGCCAACCCGAACCCAGCGCAGGTGATGAACTTGAGCCTTGGCGGTCGCGTCGGGGAATGCCCTGCCGAGCTTGCGATGATCACCAGCTACCTGGCAAGCCAGGATGTCGTGGTCGTGGTATCGGCCGGCAACTCGAGCCAGCCGACCGGGATGTTCGCGCCCGCAAACTGCCCCGGTGTCATCACTGTCGCGGCCACGGGCCCATACGACGAGCGCGCCTACTACTCGAACTTCGGTTCACAGGTCGACATCTCGGCGCCGGGCGGCAACTTCGACTACGAATACTTCGCCGAGGCGACCGGCGGCCACTTTGGTGCTGGGGTCTTCAGCACCACCAAGGTCAACGGCGCCGACAGCTACGCCTGGTTCCAGGGAACCTCGATGGCGGCACCGCACGTCACGGGCGTCATCGCGCTTCTTCTCGCCAGTGATCCGGGCCTCGGTTTTTCCGGTGTCTACGACGCCATCACCTCAAGCGCCATCCCGATGTCGGCCGACCAGTGTGACCGGCCCTCCGGCGAAGAGTGTGGCGCCGGCTTGCTCGACGCGAATGCCGCGCTGGGCGGGACGCCCTCTCTGCCCTGGGCGACCGCGCCCGAGGTGACTGTGGGCCTCTGGGCGTGCAGCGCGGCCGATTGCAGCGACGTCGACTTACTCGAACCCGCCGACTTCGAAGAGAACGGAGCCCTCACCCGGGCTTACTGGCCGCTCGACTTCCAGGACGTGCCACCTGGCACCTACTTGGTGTTTGGCATGGTGTCGGCACCGGGCGCGTCGGTCGAGAACCTGATGGGCGGACAGGTGGTGGAAGTGACGTCCGGTGGAGTCGCCAACGCAGTCTTCTTTGCCGTGCCGGCGGCGCCTTAGGGTTGAAGGTGAAATTGGAATGACCTTGGGCCTGGGTTAGTAATCATCAAGCGGCGCCGACTTCTTGGTCGGCGCCGCGCTCTTTGTCGGATGACGTCCGCATACTTCCGGGCCACCGCCGTGAACCCGGCGTTGCGCTCTTCTGCTGGTTTCCCCCCGCCTACTCCCCCGCCACCGCCGTGAGCCCGGCCACGAAGTGGTCGATGAAGAACGTGTAGAGCACGGCCACAGGCACGCTGGCGATCAGCGCCCCCGCCAAGAGCGGACCCCAGCGGAACACGTCGCCGCGCACCAGCTCGGTGGGAACACCGATGCTGACGGTCTTCTGCGCCGAATCTTGCACGAACGTGAGGGCGTAGACGAACTCGCTCATGGAGAGGGTGAACGCGAACACGACCACGGTGAGGATGCCGGGGACCGCCAGGGGCAGCACCGCCCGCACGAACGCGCCGAAGCGCGTGTAGCCGTCGACCATGGCCTGCTCCTCGATGTCGGTGGGTATGCCCTTGAAGAACCCCATGAGGAGCCAGGTGCAGAACGGCACCGTGAAGGTCGGGTACGCCACCACCAAGGCCCATAGCGAGTTCTGCAGACCTAAGAACGCGATCACCTTGGCGAACGGTAGGAAGAGGAGCGTGGGAGGGATCAGGTAGGTGAGGAAGATGCCGATCGCCAGCGCCTCGCCCCAACTGCCCGCCAGGCGCGCCAGGCTGTAGGCGGCGGGAATGGCCAGCAGCAGCGTTATGACCACGACCAGCCCACCCACCATGAACGAGTTGAGGAGCCAGCGCACGAACAGCGTGTCCTGGAAGAGGAGCCGGATATGCTCCATGGTGGGCGACTGGTTGAACCAGAACGGGTTGGCGTTCGGGTCGAAGAAGTCGGCGTTGCGCTTGAACGCCGTGATGAGCATGACGTAGAAGGGCAGCGCCGCGAACACCGTGAAGAGCGTGATGACGAGGTAGAACGCCGAGCGCCCGACGAGGCGCCGGCCCTTCGCGCCCGGGCGGCTCGTGCCCGACCGGCGCTGCTTGACCGCTGACGCGGCCATCAGGTGACCTCGCTGCGGCGGATGAGGCTCAACAGCAGGGCGCTCACGCCGGCCAGGGCCGGGAAGAGGAAGAGGGCAACGGCCGCGCCCTTGCCGAGGTTGCCGCCCAAAATGCCCGTGAAGAACGCCATGGAGGCGAGCACCTGGGTGCTGTTGGCGGGGCCGCCGCGCGTGAGGATGAAGATCGAGATCATGTCGGCGAACGTGAAGACGAACGTGAACAAGATGGCGATTAACAGGATGGGCGAGAGCATGGGCAGCGTGATGTCGAAGAGCCGCCGCATGTACCCGGCACGGTCGATGCGCGCCTGCTCGATCACGTCGCTGGGGATGGAGTTGAGGCCCGCCAGCACGATGACCGTGGCCAGCGGCAGGAGCCGCCACACGTTCACGATCACCACCGCCGGCATGGCCAGGTGCTTGTCACCCAGCCAGTAGAGGTTGGGTAGCGAGCCGAGGAGGGCGCCCGGGTGGCCGAGGAGGCCGACCTGGCGCAGGAGCCAGTCGATGGGGCTGAAGACCGAGTCGTACATCCATAACCAGCCGATGAGCCCGAGCGCCACGGGCGCGGTCCACGGCAGGAGCAGCAGGAACCTGACCACCCACTTGCCGCGGAACTTGCGCATGAGGAGCTCGGCCTGGACGGTCGCGAGGATCAGGACCGTGATGAGCGTGCCGAACGTGAACACGAGCGTGTTCTTGAGCGCAGTTATGAAGTTGCGGTCGGATAGCAACTCCTGGAAGTTGCCCAGGCCCACCCAGCGCGGCACGGTGCCGCCGGTGGTGACGTCGTGGAGGCTGTAGTAAATGGCCAGCCCGAACGGCACTCCAACGAGGAGCACGATGAACAAGACGGCCGGAGCGATCATGCCCACCGCGAGGTAGACGTCGCGCCGCTGCGGGTTGTGGGCGCTCATGCCGCGGTGGCGGCGTCTACGCGGTGACCGCTGACCGGGTCGAACGACTTGACCAGCCCGGGTTGCACGAAGAAGTCGTGCTGCACGCCCACCTCGATGCGCCCGGCGAGGCGCGCGGGCAGTTTGGCGATCACGTTGGCGCCCCGCGGGCCCTCGGGGAGGGTGACCGGCGCGGGAGCCGCGTGTTCGCCTAGCTCCTGCGGCACCTCCTCCGCGTTGGGCACTAGGCCGTAAAGCAGGATGTC
>Ga0265293_10007550_pt1 | contig 16646 bp, 28 predicted proteins | sample Munlanlewell138R_FD_192505 | JGI IMG/M metagenome (GOLD analysis project Ga0265293, IMG submission 192505) | Leachate microbial communities from a municipal landfill in Southern Ontario, Canada - Leachate well 138R | ecosystem: Engineered > Solid waste > Landfill > Unclassified | place: Canada...
CAGAAATAATGAAGGCATTTTGTTGGGAGAACAACTTTCCGTCCGAGCTATCTGGATTGTTGCTAGCAATCGCATTCCTGCTGCAGAGCGCAGGTTCATCACATTGAATCTGTTTTATCATAATAGAAGCAAGTCTTCTTTCAATCCCGCCATTGAGATTATTATAACCAGAAGACAAACTACGGTTAAGGCAACAGAAGAATTTGGAATTAGAAACAACTTGTCAACGACTGAGATCCGCGACCTTGAGAAAAGACTGCAAAAAGAAATCGGTGAATTTATTGCCGAGAAAAGCAATTCGATTATTCTTCCGCCTGCCTTCATGTTGCCGACGATGACATGGAAAGAGGAGATCTATGGAAAATAATAAGAGCGGAATTGAAGACGTTATTTTAGACGCAGAACAATCAGAAACCGTGAGGAGCCACATACAGGAATTCATAGAGGATTTCATCATACGATTTAAAGATGATTTGCTCTCTACAGAGTCATACTTTGAAAGAATTGGATTTCCAACACATAAACACAATGTAACGGTGCGTCCCTCGCTTAAAATTATGAGCTTTTACGATTCGTACTATCCCCAAGCCACTCTTTCCTTTGAGTTCCGCTCTACCTACACCGCAGTAGAAACCGGACAAAGAGCAGGGTTTGTTAGTATTATCGTTGATATAAATACTCGTGATTTCTTGGAAAATCCAATACGAACACTGGGGTTCAATTGTTTTGATATAGGCGTTAAGAAAATTCTAACAGGCACCATTCCGCCCGCACGAAGGTCACTCTGTCTTCCATCGTCCCAATATATCAACACAGGGAAAGACGAATCTGTCATGAAAGAAGCTGAAGAGTTCGTGCTAAACTGGAAGCCAAAAAATAAAAAAGAACCCTCTTGACTTAGTGGGTTTTTTATGATATTTTTTTTGTGACGATATGGTAGACCAACTTGGTTTGAGCATTCCTATTCCGGAAGAACAAGTATCTGTTCTGCTGAATAACACAGAAGAGTTTTTGGTGGATTTTATTATCTTGACTAAAAATCTGGGACTTCATGCCTCTGATCCTTCATTAGCTTTTAACAAGAAAACCAACCACCACGAAAAGGCCAAAAAACTTAAGGAACTTAAGGATGATATGATTATCATTACGGCAAATAGGGAAATAAAAACAGGACCTCTGGGTGACGAATTTGGCATTGCGTTCGGCATCCAGAAGCGTTATTATTTTACCAATAAAGATTATGGTGGCGGCAATAGTGCCGTTTGCCATTATGAGTACCTTCACATGGTGTTTAAGGTTGTTATTTTTCCTAGTGGAATATACAGCGGAAATAAACTTTCTTCAACCGGAGTCAAGGATTTTATTTTAGAATGGACTCCCGAAAATGAAAGATGAAATCGTGGACGCAATTGGTCAAAGAAATTATGAAAACACTTTCTTGGCTTTTCACGAAAACAAGATTATGCTTTGTGTTATGATAAAATAATTTCGCAAAGACTATTAAATGAAAATATACAAATCGACTGCGTATTGGAGCACAACAAAAAACCCAGCGGAGGAAAAAGACATCATAAGTCTTAGCGAGAAAATTATCAAAGACTTCATAAAAATTATCGTGGAAACCAATATTATAAAAAACAACGCTGATTTAGGACATTTGTCTATTTCAATTGCCATCAACCACAATACAGGTAAAATTGGGACTGTAATTTCCACTATAATCTATGAGTGCGACACGAACGATGATTTGTATTATAGGTTTACAGCAGAACTTCACGAAGAGTATCTGGATCGATTTTTTGCCGCACAAGACTTTGGAAAAGAAAGTAGACTAGTATGAGTTCTATTTTTTATGTACTTTTATTTTCATTTGTGTATTTTGTCATTATGGCTTCTTTGAAGTATTATTTGAGGCGCGATAACATTTTGTTTTTTATTGGAGATTTGTGGCACCACCACAAAATTCTTATGAGCGGCAAATTCTATTCTGTTGATAACAATCCTTATTCTATTTTTTTTCAAAAAGTCTTGGTGTCAAACAATACTATAAACCATGTTCATTTTAGGTTGATCGAAGATAGGGATACTTTAAACAGCTTGGCTTCTCAAGGTGTTCCTATTTCGATTTCAACTAAAGGATTCTTGAGTGTTACGATTAGTATCGGAGGGGACTTTCCGCAAATAGAAACCAATAGTTTTTTATATTATCATAAGGTCGCAAGAGAATACTCCAAAACAAAACTCTATGGCATCCAGTACAAAAATGAACTACAGAAAAAAATCGTCCTCTGGTGGATGGGAAGGGTTTCCAAGCTTTTGTCTTTAAGGTATCAAAAATATATGAAAGATCAATCTGGAGAAGATACTTATAGAGCATGAGAACGAGAGTAATTAAAAAAAGCGAATTAAAGAGACTTATCGAGAACCTAATCAAAGAAGCTTATGGAGGCAAGTCCCGTGGCAAAAGGCGCGCACTTGTAAGTGAACAAAGCACAGAAGACTTCTCGGACATGTATGAACAGAGTACTGAGGATTTTTCGGATATGTATGAGCAGAGCACAGAAGACTTCTCCGACATGTACGAACAAAGCACAGAAGACTTTTCGGACATGTATGAGGGAATCTTTAGAAAAGTGGCTAAAAAGTCTTTGTAGTATTTTTCTTTTTGTTTTGATCGAAAGCGCCCGAGCGGGCGCTTTTTTATTTAAATGGCGTTGACATCGGACAAGAATCATGATATAACATATTTGTGGACAATGAGTTTTCCAAGGTCGTTCCGCCTATAGATATAGATATCTCGGCAATTATGGAAATTATAGCGTGCGCAGCACGGGAGGCGCTGGCTTTGCACCCAGCAATTGCCTCTGGGATGTCTGTGGTTATCCGCTCTTGTGATTCGAGCGCGCTCTTTGGCAGATGGAGTGTTGTGTTTGAAATTACCATAGTGCCATGCTGTGTTCATTCTTCGGCAGAACTTTTGTTTAGAGTAACAGCGTCTACAGACTATCAGGGATACGACAACGTTTTTGTTTCGGACTACATATTCAGAAACCATTTTGATAAAGAATTTTCATATTCGTTTGATGATGTTTTGTCTAAAAAAACAAACCTTATCCTTGGAGAATATTCAAAATCATGTAGCGATATACGAGCAGCATACTATGAACGACGAAGAATTAGTACATTATCTAATAAGCCGCTTAGATAAATGGGTCGCGGAAAAGCCATATTTTGATAAGAATAACCCCATTATTATCTCGGCACGCCACCATAGCGACTATGATCATATTAGCATATCATTTTCGGAAATATTGCTTACCGGAGAAGATGGCAAGAGCTTTGGGCGTTCTAGATATATCGAATCTCTGGATGAAATCTCAACCCCCAAGTGGCTTCTTTTAATTTATAAACAAATAAACAGAATAGATACCTATCATTTTGGCGACTCTGGACTATTGGATGCAAATTCTTTCGGCGTCTTCCATGACGATAACAGACAAGAAGATTTACTAAAAGATTTGCTTGACCTATTGGACGAAATAGATTATTTTGAATAAAAGAAGACGCCAGAAGAAGAATGAAAAACGAACTAGAAACTATAATTAAAGATTGTGCATCAGGTGTGATCGCCGTATTGCTTGACAATATAGGTCCCAATATGCAAGGATATTGGCCCTCTGATTTATATTTGCAGTCTAGTGTTATAACCTACATTTCTCAAGACGATAATATTGATTGCCATTTTAGCATATCTGTGACTGCCAGATATTCACAAAACTCTGTTAATGCGGTTGTGCGCGTAGCCAATAATAGCGCAGGAGAAAAATACTATTGCGTAGGCATGGCATCGTGGGCCGACAATAACAGACATGAATTCCTTCACGTCAAATCTAATAAAATCGAGTATGACTTAAACGAAGAAGTGGAAATATTAAGATCCAAAATTAACCATATAAAAATTAACGAACTCAATAAAATGCTTATTGATATAGATAAAAAGGATATGTTGTGAACGAAGGTAACGTGCTGAAAGAAATAATTGACGATTATTTCGACTGAGTAACAACCAAGATAATCCAGTCAAAAATTACTTGAAGCCCAGAAAACTCCAACCAATAGCCGCCATTTTCTGTTAAAAACAGAATAACACTAGTGTAAACACATGAGGCCAGTAGTTTGTATCTAATAACAGAAACCAATCATGATGATTGCTATTATCGCACGGCTTATAAAGTAAGAAAATTTAGATTCTATGTGAACGCGAGTATATTATCAACACGAACAAATCATAGTGATGTGAAAATTTATGGGAATTGGCTTAAATGCAACAGTAACATGCCTCCCGACACATATTCCGAATCCGGTACAGAAAAAAATTAAGAAATTGACACTGGACGAAGTTGAGAAAACCAAACTCGAAATCGATCATCTTGACTTCAAGGCATTTGTGACAGAAATTTCAAAGCTAATACTAATAAACGAAAGAATGTAAAATAATGAATTACGAAGATGAAATGTTCGATCAGTTAATTAAAATGACACAACTCACAAAACAAATGATCAAGATAGAAAGCATTGCTCTGTCTATTTGTTTTATCAAGGACGATAACTCTGATTATGTTATTAGGTGCGGCATGCAGTTTCCTCGGTTCAGGTCTGACAATCTCACGCCAAGAACCGGCATCTCGTGGATCGACGATATACTGTTTGATCAGCCCCTTATCATGTGGTCCGTACGTATTCCAAAGGACATGGAAGACGGATCAGATGTTATTTTTAAGTCCATTGGGATTTCTGATTATCCGGACCTAATTGATAAACTCAAGTTCAACACACGACTACTAAAGATGAAATTTGATAGATGGGAAAAACACAAAAATAATTTGACAAGCACAATGTCTCATGATACCATTCAGTGATTCGAGGTAAAGCATGGAAATTATTATGAACGAACACGGATTCTCCATCAGTGAAGATGCCGCGAGGCGCAATAGAAGAACTTACATAAATTCCGTGGCGCATTTTGGCAATGTCTTCGACACCGTAATATATGACTGTCCTGAAAATAGGGCGTATTATTCTATCATGGACGAATATTGCAAATATTATGGCAATATTCAAAACCAAGAAACTGGTGAGTTGGAGTTTGATCCAGAGTTTTTTTCTCTTGATAACATTAAGTCCGTCATGGATGGAAGGCATAAAATTGAAGGGATGAGGAACAAAATCAAAAATTACTTCAAAATAATTACAACAATTCATGAGGCCGACACTGGTTCCGAACATACGGAAATCAAAGATTTAATTGGGGAAATTGTTTATTCGGCAAAATTTGAACGAGGTATCCCGGTTTCGGGAGACATTCCGTTTTCAATATTGGGATTTAGGTTGATTGGAGGTATGATTTTAGCAAAACTCATTAATTTAGACACAAAAAAAATTGGATACTGCTGCATTGGCGAACCCAGAGAAATGGGCACAGAGTCACTAAAAACCATTATGAACGGAGTTAAAAGCAAGGACGACCTAGATATTACTCTTACAATAGGAGATACTTTTAGAAGTTTATCTGTCTTCTTTAGATTTAAGCCACTCAGCGAGCTTTTGACACAAGACTATATCGATTATGCTGTGACGGAAATCGAAAAAAGAAATCAAGATAAAATGAAGTATTATAGTGTCTGGTAAAAAACTTGACTAACAGGATGGTTTCCAATGGCTAGTGTATTTTGGCTCGAAAGAGAAAACAAAGAAATTGAAGATATACTAGAGGAGTATTCATATATTCTTTTGCAGAGTCTAGCAGAGAGCTTGAGTTCAAGATTCTACGCAAGATCAACAGGAAATGAAATTATTTTTAATCTGACCTTGAAAAAAACAAGCAGTATTATATAACCGGGTATACATTTACTATTGACATAATCTCAAAGAAAAAAGACCAACTGGCCAGTTTTTTCTCAACAAGTATTTATCTAGCAATCTTTTATAAATTGTCTACTCTTTATCTTAGTTTTTATGATGATGTGCATCGCCTAATTGACGCAAGTCATCCTCTGGGTTTGTTTTGTGACGCCAAAGACATAAAAATACAATCCCTTGTTGAAGATTCTTTTGCGCAGATTTATAGCAAAATACTTGAAAGCCCAACTTTAAGCCACTTCAAAAAAAGGGAAGCACGAATAGATTTATAGAACACAATGTATCGAGTCATATCGAAACGTATGCAGCAAATGTTTTTACCAAGTTCTGTATTTGAAGCTCTTTTAAGATGCTTTCCTAAGGATAAAGAAGAAGCATTTGACGAACAGATATTCAAAAAACTTATGGGATGAATAAATTGAACAGATACACAAAAACAAAATTAACAGAAAATATAGAAACGTTCTATAAAGAATGTATTGAGGAATATTACGGTCGGCTCAAGAATGATAAAAAAAGAAAAGCAAACTGCTTTAGGGTTTTCCCTATTCGATCAAATCCAAGCTTCCTCGGCTATATTCTTATTGAACTGAAAGCGCTTGACCAAGAGGGGCGCACTATGGCAGGAGTACAAGCTATGCTTTCTAGAGCCTCTGGTGAAAAAAGCCCCGTCCGTGGACCGGGAGGGAACTTGTATTCTTCTGATCTCATAGATCTCTATTACATAATAATCCATTATAAAAAAGATATTATTTTTAGTGGAGAACCTGTCAAGAATTTATTTGACAGAATTAATGAGAATCCCGAAATCTTTGAAAGAGATTATAACATATTGTTCGAAGATGCCAGTAGGTGACTATGACCGAAATCACAACGCCCACAGACACTATCATGAAAAACACCAAATCTTTTATGGAAGAAATTGGCTATGATATTGTTGAAAAAATCCTAAACCCTAATCCTTTCGTCCCATTTGATGGGACAAAAAACATTCAAATAAAATTTATTGTCACAATAAAAGAGTCCAGCAAGTTTGCAGGTCTTGATGGTTATTATACTTCAACTTTCATTCTTGAAGTAAAGTCTCAAATTATTGTCGGCAAACATTCTGCACAAATTTCTCTTTTTCACTTTCGGATCTTATTCGATGTAGGAGTAAACAAAAAAAATTGTAATGCCCGACGGAAAAACCATAGTAAAAAAAATATCCACAAGTACAAGTGTGTACTTTTTTAGATCGGTGCTTGATACCTATACCCCGAATATTGAAGAGTTTCCCTATGTGTTCGATAACACTATCGACATAAATGATTTCATTAACAACGTAAAAAAATTATATAATGAATACCTAAATAAAATAAATAACCTTACCGAAGAAGAGAAAGAAAAAACATTTTGCAAAGAACTTCCTGCCGATCTTGAGTCGCAAAGGGCATTAGTTTAAAATTTTTTTAAATTTTTTAAATTTTTTTTAAATTTTTTTATAAGACGCAAAAATAAGGTCCAAAACCGTTTTTTAAAATTTTTGTAATTTTTTTATATGGGGGTCTGACCCCAAAGGGTGACCTTAATGGTTCGCGGCATCCTGTCCTACCCTCCCCCCCCCCTATTTGGGGAGGGTCCCCCTCCCCCCTCGTCCGCCCACGTTGTAAAATTATTCTCCTGCTATACTTTTGTGACAATGTACGTCGAGATCGAAAATAAGCGTTTTTTAATTTGCATGTTCTATGTTTTCGACTATACTACTTCCTATCGCTTGGGGCTGCATGGTGCAGCGCAAGCGGATTGAAAATTGAATGCAGCGCGCGCGCATCGAAAAAGAACGATGCAATTTTAGAAAAAAGTGCTTGCTTTCTAAAATTGGACGTGCTACAATCAATTATCAACGCGGCATGGAAGCCGCCGAAGGAGAACACTATGAACGAGAACAACGACCTCATCACCCTTAGCAACGACCTTAGCAGCGCCAAGGCGAAGCTTCCTCGCCTCACGAATAGCGATAGAATCGCGATGCCCTTGACGGGCTTCCATGCGCGGAACATTCCGCCGCACTTCGCGATTCCAACCCATCGTCCCGATGGGAGAATTCATGTATTCGAGGCCGCGGGGCTCGGAGAAGGACCCTTCAACTTTACCGAGTTTCGCGACCTTGGTGCCTGCATGGGCGAGTGCGGATATTGTGGCAAGCGCCACATTCGTTATGAATTCCATATCAGCGCCGCTTCCGGTGAGCGTTTCGTAGTTGGAAGCGAGTGCATCACGCATTCCGGTGATGCCGGGCTAATTTACGTCGCCGCTCTTGTTGGCCGCCTAGCGGCGGCGCGCGTGAACGCCAACAACAAGCGCCATGAGGAGGAAACTGTTATTCCCTCATGGCGTCAACACCTCACCCGTCCAGCGACGGCTCTCGCCGTCGCGAAGATGGAAATCGAAGAAAGAGACCTTGAGTGTGGTCCGGGCAAGCCCGGAACCAAGGCCCTCGCGAGCAAGTATCGCCCCGGCGACTCGTTCATCAACTATCTTTGGGATGCCCTTGTTTCGGGGCGGCGTCACCGCGCCATGTATGCCATCCGGCGTGCTCAAGAAGCCCTTCGGGAACAGGGGTTTGAATTCCCCGACTTCCGTACCAAGACCGGGCTCCGCTGAAGCGAAGGGCTAACGCCCTTCCCCTTTAGGGGAACGCGCCAAGCGCGTTCCCCGTTCTCGTTTAAATTTTTCACTCTTTTACCTTGCGCTCGCGTCTAATTTTTCGCGCTCAATCGTGTATATTAAAAATTGTGCAGATAGGTGGGGTCCATTAGGGTCCATTATTAAAAATTTTGCGCCTCATCGTCGATCGCATTATATTAAAAATGTTTCCCCTAAGCTTCGCGCATAACTTTGCGCATAACTTCACGCGCAAACACCCTTAGCGCGATTCTCTTGCGCGAATTGTGCAGCGGGGTAGGGTAGGACGTTTCAAAAAAGAAAATGGATTCTAGAGCGTTTTAGCTGGATCCTTTTCGCGCGAATTGTGTTCGTATACCGTAGTCAATTTTTGACCTCGCGCGCCCGCGCGCGCGTAAGTAGTATTCTCGCGCGATTATCACGAAAAAAATTGTGTAAAGGGGTAGGGTAAACCGTCTTTATTAAAAATTGCGCGATCTTTGAGCTGATTCTTTTTTAATATTGTGTAGTCCATGAGCATTTTTTTTGATAGGTGGGGGTTGACCTTGCGTGAATTGTGTGCTATAAATTAATCATGGAGAAAACAATGGTGAATCCTATGCGTCAACGCAGGGATGCACCTTTACAGTGAGGCGTCCAATTCTTTATTGTGGGTGATCGCGTTCTGTTTCTCCTAATATTGTGTGAAAAAAAATAACGCGCAAAAAATTGCTCCCATCGTTCTTCATAAGGGGTGGGGGTCCATCGCTTGTCATGAATTTTTAATAAGGCAGGGCAGAGCATCGCGCATGAATTTTTAATATGCCGTAGACTCTAGTCTAAAACAAAATGCACAATAAAGCATTTTAGTGCTTGCATTCTTCACGGCATCTGCTAGAATACTATATCAAGACGCGGCGCAAGGGGCGCTGCTAGGGAGAATCAGAATGTTCAACTTCAACTTCAACGCCGACGCTGTGTCAACCGATAACCTCATCCGCCTCCTCCACACCGTTCGCGGCGCGGCTCTGCGTACGACCATCGTCGAGCTTGCCCATCGCGGGCATACGTTTGGGGATTGGGTTCCGGCGGACTATGGGGACGGATGTTTCGGTCTCATCAGTGAGATGATCAACGGAAGTTGGGTGGTCTACGCCGCCTGCGAGCCGGATGATAAGTATGGGCTCGCGCGCGGCAAGTCAATAAAAAGAGTCCTCCCCGAGGACGTTCAAGAACGGCTGTTCCAAAACTGATTTCCCTGCCGCCCATCGGGCGGCTTTTTTATTTCCCATGCTCTACTATATTAAAAAAACTAAGCGATACCACGTCCAATAAATTTTTAATATGGAACGACCGAGCAGTGCTATGAATTTTTAATATACCTTGGACCCCAGCCTCAAACTAAATGCAAGCTAAAGCATTTTAATGCTTGCACTCTTCGCAGAATCTGATAGAATACCATATCAACGCGGCGCAAGGGGCGCTGCTAGAAAGTGAAACGATATGAGCAAGAGCAACATTCTCGGAACCGCCCTCGAAGTCACTAACTTTATCCAGATGCCTAGCCTTTTCGCTCGCTTTGGAGCGGGAACGAAGGTGTATGACACCTACGCCTACATGGACACTCATCGTGTTCATGTCGCAGACCCCAATCCCTCCTACGAGCTTCACTTCCTCGGGACGCATATCGTTCCCGAAAAAGAGATTCTTTCCGAAAATGATTGGGAATATCTCAATGAGATTGAGAATGAATTCAGCTCCAATACGGAGCACGTGACATACACATATTGTCACGAGGCACCTAAGAGCGTCAAGCTCTTCGAAGCCGATGAAATCGAAGAAGACCAATCCTATTCGGATTGGTATAAACAAGAAATCGAAGACACGATTGAATGGGCGCTTGGTAACTCCGGGCCGGATGAAATCGTGTTCAAGCTAACTCGCGCTGCGTAATCATGAGCCCCGGAAATCCGGGGTTTTTTCTTACGCTTATTTTTTTAATATAGTATAGTCGCCAAAAAAGGACAGCCGCTGGAGCGTTTGGGTTATCCGCTGTACTTGCCCGCAAATTTTTAATACCGCAGACTATACTGATCTCTATGGATTTTTAATAAGGCTTAGACCCCAGTCTCAAACAAAGTTCACAATAAAGCGTTTTAGTGCTTGCGCTCTTCGCAGAATCTGCTAGAATACCACATCAAGACGGCGCAGGGAGCGCCGGGAAAGAGAATCAGCATGGCTACTCGCTCACTTGTTTTCGTCCACCTCCCCTCCACTCCGACCCGAGTGTTCGGAACCTACGTCCATTACGATGGGTATGTTGCCCATCGTAACAGCAAGGGAGACATTGTTACCGGGGTGGGGGGCACTCTGCTTGCCCACTATGACAGCGCTCCCATGGCGGCCGCCGTCGCCAAAATGGGTTATCTTAGCAGCCTCGGGGATGATTTCATTGAATCCATTATGGGTTCATCATATCTCAACGAGAAACCGATAGAGCTTGTAAGTCTGGAGGGTCTTGAGAACTACCTAGGGAAGGGCAAGTTTTTGCCTAACGGGGCAGAGTATGCGTACCTCTGGAACGAGGGGCGCTGGAACATCTGGAAGGGCGGAAAGTTCGAGCCCTTGAGCCTTGAGGAACACATGGAGTTCTAATGTTAAGCCGCCTTCGGGCGGCTTTCTTTTTCCCGATGGTCTACTATATTAAAAAAACTAAGCGATACCACGTCCAATAAATTTTTAATATAGTCCCGCAAAACCCTGCATTGCCCATAGATTTTTAATATACTTCCTGCAAATGCTGTACCAAACTATTTCAAACAAAATACACAATAGTTCGCAATCGTGCGCAATCGTGCTTGACAAGCTTGTTCTAATCGACTACAATCACGAATATCAAGGCAGCACGGGACTGCCAGAAAGAGAAAAGATATGAGCAAGAACAATCGTTTTACCGAGGGACAGCGCGCCATTCTTAACTACATTCAGCATAATCCGGGTGTCCATATCGCCCATGCGCAGCGCGCGCTTGAAGGCGAGGGTATCGTCTATGGGCGAGGACACCATAGATTCTTCTATAATGCCGTGGAGCGGCTGGAACGCCGAGGCTTAATCGAAAAAAAGGATGACGGCGCTAAGCGTCGCCTTTATATCAAGTAACTCTCAGCCGCCTTCGGGCGGCTTTTTTATTTTCACCGCTCTGCTATATTAAAAATTTTTCCATGCTACCGCTCCGCGCATGACACCATATTAAAAATATAACTCCTTGTTCAACCTAGTTTTTAATATAATTCCTTTTATGAGCGGTTGCCTGTAAGATTTTAATGTAGTGCAACTTTGAACAAAATTTGGTTTTTAATAAACATAAGACTCAAGTCTCAAACAAAGTTCGCCATAAGTCATTATCGGTCTTGACTTCTATGTTCTAATCAACTACACTCCATTATATCAAGACGGCCACAGGGGCTGTCAAAAGAAAGGGTATATTATGAGCAATAAGTTTCGCACATTCCGAGCCGTTCAACCAAAAAACCCGGCGTCCCTTTCGCCGGAAATGACGCTCAAGCTCCGCGCCGAAAACCTTGGAGCCGCAAGGCGGCTCGGTGGCGCATACCGACTCCCCAGTTCACAGCTATATTTTATTCCGCGCTCTAGCGCAAAATATAGTTTAGAAGAAATTTTAGGCATCGGAGCAAAGCTTCGAGCCCGGTCGCGCAAATACTACTAACATCGCCTAAGCCGCTCCATTAGGGGCGACTTTTTTGTTTCTCATAGTCTACTATATTAAAAATCTACTCTCATGCCGATGAGTTTTTTAATATGGCAATTCCAGCAGCTGCCAAGGGTTTTTAATAAGGTTTAGACTCTAATCTCAAACAAAGTTCTCAATAAAGCATTTTAGGGCTTGCATTCTTCTGTCAATCTGATAGAATACTGACTGTTGGTTGCCAGAGGGGCAACCGGGAAAAGAAAGAGAAACACATGAACCTGATTTTTGATCACATCGAGATTCGCATTCCTACCCGCGCCACGGCCATGGATGATGGCCTCCGTGTCTTGGAGGATTTTTCGGTTTGTCTCCCGGTAGATAAAATGGAGGTTCCATTGGAGTGTTTTCTTGACGCGGCTAATGAGGTGACTGGACGCAAATGGCTGTATGATGTCACCGACAGCACTGTTTCTCTCACACCTTACACCGGCGTCGGGATTCCTCGTCTCTATCTAGATGAGGCCAAAGAGGCAGTTTTTCTAATCCGCGACAAGCTTCGCGATGAGCTATTCCTAAAGCGGCTCGAAGTCCTGAACAAGAAGGAGGAGATTAGGAGACTCCAAATAGAACTTGCTCAGCTCGAAAGAGAAGAGGGTGTTTTGTTCAACAAGTATTATCCAGACTGACACTTGGCCGCCTTCGGGCGGCTTTTTTGTTTCTCATGGTCCACTATATTAAAAACATTGTTCCGCCTTTAGTATGGGCGGCAAAAATTTTTAATAAGCCAGCCTATGGCCTCGCCTCCGATTTTTAATATACTTCCTGCAAAGTACATACCATAGACCCCAGTCTCAAACTAAACGCACAATAATGATAATAGGGCTTGCGCCTTAGTTTGTTTTATGCAATGATTAAAAGCATGAATAAAGAAATCAACGTTTCGCAGGCAAAGCTCATCGTCAAGACCTCATGGGAGTCTTTTTCGGCAGAGACGGATATAGACCTTCCGCCTTTAACAAAAGAAGAGATGCGTTCTGTTCTATATGAAATCACTGGCATCCGATGGGATATCGTACGGTATCATTCGAAGACCGAAAAAATCACTCTTCGAACATTTATTGACGTTGGAACCGATGGGTACGACCACGCACGTGATATCTTGCGCCTCGCAATAGAAGGTCTTAAAGATATCTAGGAAGGGCGACGCCCTTATTGGGCGGCGTATTTTTGCCGATTGTACTATATTAAAAAATAACTCTTTTGCTCTTTCCTATAATACCCTTTGATAATGGAAACATCGTGCAACCTTGTCACTAAGGACTAATCTTGATTTTTAAAATTGTGTCTTTTTTTATGGGCGGCAAAAAACTACCTCACGGGGCTTGACACCAGATAGGTTTCATGATAGATTAAAGAACAATGGAGGCAAAAATGATTGAAAAATTCATTCAAAAAAATAACCTCTTCGGGATTGTCGGGGCTAGACTTCGCACCGCGAAGCGCATCCTTGGTGACAGCCTTGACCTTTCGACACTTAGGGTCATCGAGAACCATGTACTCTGCGATGTGAACCCTGAGGGCGATGCGTCTAGTGAGTGCATCGAAAAACTCTTAAAGAATCCGAACTTTTTTTACAGTCACCTTACCGGGGCATTAGGGGTGAAGACTAACCCCGGCCCATACATGTAGGAAATATTCCAATCCCAGCCGCCTCCGGGCGGCTTTTTGTCTTCTATGGTTTACTATATTAAAAACATTAACGACTATCAATCATCGGGAAGTAGGCACGAATAGATCCAATCCACTAAATTAAAATCATTCTGTATTTTAGGATTATCTAAAAGTGCCTTAAGTCCTGCGGTAGTAAATGCATCACTTGGGCTTCTTGGTGTGGCAACTCCAGCGCCTGCATAAATGGCTTCCTTTACTTCTCTCGGAGTCATTTTGCTGGCTCTTGCAGGTCCAATTTTTCTCTTGATTGGGCGAGCGAATTCAGGACCTTCGCGTCTTTCTAGGTAATCTTCGATAGACGCTTCGGTAAGATACTTGTCAATTTTCATGATTAGTTTATCGTGGCTCTTGTTTGCGTTCCTCATTTTTAATATAAATCCTTTTAGATAAGTATGTTATTTTTAATGTATTCGTGAGATCCATGAGGACTTGGCCGAGCGGTCTTTGGATTTTTAATATAGACCCCAAAGGCTTAGCAGTGCCGTGAATTGTTTTTAATATACCATAGACTCCAATCTCAAACTAAATGCACACTAAATCATTTTAAGGTTTGCACTCTTCTGCCAACCTGCTAGAATACCATATCAACGCAGCGCAAGGGGCGCAGCTAGAAGGTGGTACGGAATATGAGCAACAACGTTTTCGCCAGCACGGGCGTTTTCGGTAACTTCTTCAACTTCAATCCCGGTATCGAGAGCACCGTGACAAAAAAGAATGGTGATGGAAAGTGGGAAACTACCTCATACTATGACGGGAAGGTTGTTCCGGAGGCTTTCCGGGACTCAAATCGGCAGGATGAGACGGTCCAGTGGGAGCTTGTCATTCGCACCGCGCGCGGTCGCTCGGGCCGGTGGAGCGTTTGCGCCTCGGTAAACCATAGGGTCGTCTCGGATAGCCCTTGGGTTATCCGCCGCTTCCGCGTCCATGGGGACTACATGGAAGTCTTCAACCTTGCCGACTGCGACAACAAGCGGTCAACTGCGAAGACAACCGAGAAAATCCATGGCGATTTTATTGATCTCCACCTAGACACCATTATCTCGCGGGCCGAAAAGTTTTACGGCCTAACTGGCGAAAACGCCTAGCTCTCAGCCGCCTTCGGGCGGCTTTATTTTTTATAGGCTACTATATTAAAAATTCACGGGACAATGGTGATCGATTTTTAATATACTATAGACTCCAATCTCAAACTAAATGCACAATAAATCATTTTAGCGCTTGCATTCTTCGGAGAATCTGGTATAATACCATATCAACGCAGCGCAGGGAGCGCTGCCAAGGAGAGCCAGAATGAACAACGTTGCAGATATCATTATTAGCCAGCTCGGTCGCTCCGCCTTCGTCCTCATGGGGACGAACAAAATCGTGAAAACGGAGAATGGAATCCGCTTCAATGTGGGCAGCAATCCCCGTAAGGTTCGCTGGGTCGAGGTCGAGCTTGATTCCACGTTCGATCTCTACAACGTAAAGGTGTCGAACAATAGACACCGCGAGATTGGTAGCACCGTGGGCATTTATGCCGATATGCTCCACGATGTTATCGAGAGCGCCACGGGGCTCTATACGACGCTCCACCCTAGGAGGTAAACCCGTGAAGCCATTATGGCAAAAACTTAGAGAAGAAGGGGCAAGACCCTCGGATATTATAGAAATGTTCGAGGTGAAACTTGCCCCTGTTCCTATTTTTGGCATTGCGAAAAAACTAGGAATAAAATTATACAGAGATAAGTCTCTTATTAAAAATCAAGATTGTAGATTAAAAATAACACAATCTGCTGATGGCATCCTTGAGGCAGAAATTTATACAAACCACTATCACGCCTCAATGAGAAGAAGATTTATCGTTTCCCATGAATTGGGCCATCTATTAATGCATGATATTAAAATTGGAGAGTCTAGCGGATGCCTTTTTAATAACTCTTCTTCTATAGAGGCGGAGGCGAATTCATTTTCTATGCAACTTCTTATGCCGAGGTCTATCATAAATCATTATGTTATGGCAGGAATTACCGATATAGGAGAATTGGCAAGAATTTTTAATACATCTGTGGAGTCCATGAGAATTCGACTGAATAGTCTTTAGATTTTTAATATAGTCCCGCAAAATCCTGCGCCCACTATGGATTTTTAATATGCCGTAGACTCTAATCTAAAACAAAATGCACAACAAAGCATTTTAGGGCTTGCGCTTTTCGGAGAATTTGATAGAATACCATATCAAGACGACGCAAGGTGCACCACCTAGGAAGAGAGAGAAAAATATGAACAACAAAAACAACGATATACACAGCTGGCGTCGAGGGGACGCGTACCCCAAGGAATGGCCCAAGTGGCTCAGAGATGCCGACATCGAATGGTGTCAAGTGGAAATTACGGACGTTGGGGTCGTCTGGCACGACGGAGAGTGGTTCGGCGGCACTTGGTTCTACGGAGAGTGGTTCGGCGGCACTTGGCGCGGCGGAAGGTGGTACGACGGAGAGTGGTACGACGGCACTTGGTACGACGGCTCTTGGTACGGCGGAGATTGGTACTACGGAAAGTGGTACGGCGGAACTTGGTTCGACGGCAAGTGGCACGACGGAAAGTGGGTCCTCGGCTCTTGGCGCGACGGAGAGTGGTACGACGGAGAGTGGTACGACGG
>Ga0265293_10007552_pt1 | contig 16645 bp, 17 predicted proteins | sample Munlanlewell138R_FD_192505 | JGI IMG/M metagenome (GOLD analysis project Ga0265293, IMG submission 192505) | Leachate microbial communities from a municipal landfill in Southern Ontario, Canada - Leachate well 138R | ecosystem: Engineered > Solid waste > Landfill > Unclassified | place: Canada...
AGCATAAAATAGATATCATTAACCGGGCTTTGGAAGTCAATCACCCCGATGACAACGATGCCCTCGATATTTTATCGAAAGTCGGCGGTTTCGAAATCGGTGGTCTTACCGGAGTAATTCTGGGTGCGGCTGCGGGTAATATTCCCGTAGTCATAGATGGTTTCATATCCGGAGCGGCGGCTTTACTGGCGGTTAAACTATCGCCTCAGGTAAAAGATTATCTTATTGCATCGCACCTTTCCGAGGAGCGCGGGCATCGCATTATGCTGGAATATATGGAATTAATACCTCTATTGGACTTGGATATGCGTCTTGGTGAAGGTACCGGCGCTGCTCTTGGGATTTCGCTGGTTGAGGCATCGGTAAAGATATTAAAAGAGATGAAAACCTTTGACGAAGCGGGTGTTTCGGATAAGGATACGGAGGTTTAGATGGGTTTCTGGATAGCGATAGCCTTCCTAACCATAATCCCGATGCCGTTTAAAAAAGAACCGAAAGAGCGGGAAATCGCCTCTTCTCTGGTCTTTTTCCCGATTGTAGCCTTACTTATCGGTCTGCTGCTGTTTTTAGCTAACTGGGGCTTGGGTGAGGTCTTTTCTCCTGTAGTTACGGCTGCTTTTACGCTTCTGGTCTGGATATTAATCAGCGGTGCTATGCATCTGGATGGTCTTGCCGACAGTTGCGACGGGCTTGCAGGCAATACTGCCGAAAAACGGCTTGAGATTATGAAAGATAGCCATACCGGAGCTTTCGGAGTTGTCGGAATTTCTCTGCTGCTTTTGGTAAAGTTTGCCGCTATCGTATCCCTTTCAGGCTGGGAATGGGAGGCGCTGGTACTGGCGCCGGTATTTGGTACGTGGGCGATGGTCTTGGCAATTACCGTCTTTCCGTATGCTCGCAAGAACGGGGTGGGACAGGCATTCAAGCAGGGAGCAACTATATTTAAGCTGCTTATCGCTACTATTATTACGTTGGCTGCCGCCGCCTTACTGGCGGGGTGGTGGGGTGTTGTTATAATGGCGATAACCTGTCTTGTTACGGTTCTTGTCGGTGTTTTTTTCAAGTCGAGGCTGGGGGGATTAACCGGTGATACCTATGGAGCCATCAAGGAAGTTAGCGAGGCAATCGTTCTGATTCTTACACCTGTTCTGCTTTCGATTGGGTTTTAAGGAGTTTTGTTTTGAAATTATATCTGGTCCGGCACGGGCAAACCGATTTAAATAAAGCCAGGCGTTTTCAGGGGCGTATCAATGTTCCTTTAAATGAAACGGGCAGGGAGCAGGCGCAAAAATTAGCTTTAAGGTTATCGTCCGAGCCTTTGGATAAAATATACGCTAGCCCGCTTTCAAGGGTACAGCAAACGGCAGAAATAATCCGCAGCAATTATCAAATTGACATAACGACAAGCGAAGAGCTGGTAGAGATGAGTTTCGGCAGCCTGGAAGGAAAAACCTTTGAAGAGATAAACGGAATATTTCCGGGCTGGGACCATGCTGTTTTCGATTTTACTTTTGCCGGAGGAGAAAAACTGGATGACATCGTTATCCGTATAAAGTCTTTTCTGGATGAGCTGAAAAAACAGGATGAAAACTCGAATATACTTGTGGTAACTCATTCCGGCTGTTTAAGGGTTATGCTATGCCTTTTAATGGACATCGATGTAAATAAGTGGTGGCAATTCAAAATAGACGTTGCTTCATTATCCGTAGTAAGCAATGTAACACAGGGCGCAGTTTTAACTCTTTTGAATGATACTTCTCATTTGAACGGGGGATAAAAAATGTCCTTGCGAGTCCCGATACATCGGGACGTGGCAATCTCCACCATTGAATTTGATAAGGCTATCGTATTTAAAGGTCGTAGCAAAGCGATTGCTTCGTCCTCATTCTTCGTCCTAGCAAAGACGATATGAATATAGTAAAAAAAGCCGCTCGTGTCCTTCGTCACGCTCAGGATGCACGAAGCTTGTCGAATCCATAGCGGCGTTGAATATATACTATGTGATTTTCCGTTTTTCTGACACTTCGATAAACTTAGGGCGAGCGGAAATCGACAGTCGTTCGTGGTGGTCTTGTCCCACACTTGGGATTAGATTGTCGGGACCTCCTCATTCTCGATAGGTTAGGACTATGATATAAATGCTGTTGCGAGCGGGAAAAACTTACAAAAACCTCTTCTCCAGTCCCTCGTCGCCAACGGAGAGGGGAATTAAAAGGGTGAGGTAGAAGGAAAATGATGAAAAAAGCATTTGTATCCTGGAGCGGAGGTAAAGATTGTTGCCTTGCCTGCTTTAAGGCAATGAACGACGGGCTTGATGTCCGCTTTTTGTTGAATATGGCGACCGAAGACGGTATGCGTTCCCGTTCTCACGGCCTTTCAAAAGAGGTTTTGGAAATGCAGGCTCAGGCTATCGATTTACCTCTTATTCAGCGAATGACGAGCTGGAACGACTACGAGCAAGAATTCTCTAAAGTTCTGCTGGAGTTAAAAGAACAGGGTGTAACAGATGGTATTTTTGGTGATATCGATTTAGACGAGCATCGCCTATGGGTTGAAAGAGTCTGCCAAGAATATGGGATTACTCCGCATCTTCCTCTATGGGCGCAGGACCAGTCTGCCTTGTTGAGAGAGTTTATCGATAGCGGTTTTAAGGCTTTGATTGTGGCTGTCGATGCCTCTGTGATGGGGGAGGAGTGGTTGGGCAGGGTGGTGGATGCAAATCTGGTTGTGGATTTGGAAAAAGCCGGAAATATTACACCTTGCGGCGAGGCCGGCGAATATCATACACTGGTTATCGGAGGCCCTCTATTTAAAAAGGATTTAGAGGTCTCAAAGGCTGAAAGAATAATGAGAGATAATCATTGGTTTCTGGATATCAAGTCAGTAGTATATATGGAGAAAGGGGTTTAAATTGAGTTGTATTTTAATAACAGGCGGCGCAAGGGCGGGTAAAAGCAGTTATGCGCAAAAACTGGCAGCCGAAATTGGTGAAAAGGTATTGTTTGTGGCAACCGCCGAGGCTAAAGACGAGGATATGCGCCTGCGTATTGAAAAACATAAGAAATCTCGCCCCTCACATTGGAAGACACTTGAAGCGCCAAAAGATGTTGCAAGTGTTATAGAAAGTGCTGGTGGGGGCTACTCTGTCGTTATCATAGATTGCATTACTATGCTGGTATCGAATGTAATGCTTGGCGCAGAAAATGAAACATCCGCTGAATCGGAAATATTGAAAGAAATCGATGCTCTTATAAATGTTATGAAGACTAGTCCTGCCACTTTTATACTGGTATCAAATGAGGTGGGGTTGGGAATAGTTCCCGATAACGAGCTCTCCAGAAACTACCGCGACTTACTTGGAAGGGCAAATCAGCTAATTGCCTCATATGCCGATGGGGTTTATCTGCTGGTTGCGGGTATTCCTGTTAAGATAAAGTAACAAATAATTCTACGGATTTTTCAAACAATCATCATGATTATCCACGTTGCGTATGATAAAAATATCTCGTTTGCGTTCAAAAGTCATGTGGTATTTATCGTCTACATAAGCTTCGAAAATGCCGGGCGCTCTCTCTACAGGGTGGCTGCGTAATCCCGGATGGCGAAAATCATTATCCAGTAGTCTTAACGCTTTATCCACTTTGTTTTGGATGGCTGATGGCAATCCGGTATATTGCTTTACGAAGCGGTTTGTGAATTCGACAGGCATTAGACATCGCCCGTGTCTGTTTTCTTTTTATTACTTTTCTTGTGGAGAAAGGCAATGGCATCGTCGCTGTTTTCGAATTTATGCACTCTGCCGCTGTGGATGTCGTCCTCGGCTTCCCTTTCACCTTTTTGCCAGCGTTCCGTCCAGAACCATGACTGTTCCTTGCTGACTAATTTCATAACCTTGAGCACGATATCTCCGTCTTTTATCTGAACATCGACGAAATCGCCTTCTTCGATACCCAGCTGTTGCCTTACCGAGACGGGGAGGGTTAATTGTGCCTTTTTGCGTATTTGAATAAGTTCCGACATAAGAAATTCCTACTTTCCAATTATCTTACTATTTAAATATATACGGTTATAGTTAGAATGTCAATGCAGAAAACAAATTAGCCTGGCTTTGCGCCAGGCTAACTGAAAGGAGAAATCTATGAAAAAAGAAGAGTTTTGTTATTTAATTATTTAGCGGTTGTTTCGATAGCTTTCGGTTCAGTTTCTACTTTCACCTGAATCTGTTTCTTCTTTTTCTCTTCCGCTTTAGGCATCGTAATAGTCAGAACGCCGTTGCAGTAAGAAGAAGAGATTTTCTCGGCATCAACTGTATCCGGCAGTCTGAGCGCTCTGAAGAAAGAGCCTTCCGGTCTTTCCTTTATGAGATAAGTAACATCCTGTTCTGATTCAGATTTTCTTTCCGCTCTGATGGTCAGAACATTGTCCTCGATTGCTACATCTAGTTCCTCCGGCTTAATCCCCGGAACTGATGCGCTGACGATGATATCATCCTCCTTCTGCATAACGTCTATCAGGATGTTCCAGTCCTCTGACCCGTCACGAAAAGTCTGTAAGTTACCGAATCTCCATAGTCTGTCCATTGTATCCTCCATTTGTTTTAACTCCCTGTAGGGATTCCATCTCTGAAGTACCATATCCGAAAACCTCCTTTTTTATTTCTTTTTATTAGCAATCTCATCAATCGATTGCTAAAATCATTATACAATGCTAATTGCAGTTTGTCAATACCCCTAACAACAAATTATTAAGTTAATCTTAAAAAATTGTAACGGGGAGAATTATAAGCGGGAAAAACTGTTATTAAGGCTTGGATTGCAGCAGCCAGGTTACGCAGGTGATATCATTTTCCAGTTCGTCGCACTCCGACTGTTGGCTTTGTATGTACTTTTCAAAGAGGTCTGATAATTCCGGATGGAATTGCTTTAGCTCGTTTGCTCGTCTGGTAATCTGTTCCTGATTGTTTCTGTTCGTTTCTGCCATTTCTTTAGTATCCGATGGCATTTCAGCGATAAGTTTTATGCCGGTTTTATCAAAATAACGCAGCCATTCTGCACGGGAGTGGTAGTTTGTAACGGAACCTTCGGCAACATAGCCGTCATCGATAATAATATAGCCGGATGGTTTAATAGTCTTTTTCAGCTTATCGATAGTAACATCCGGTTCACCCAATACATCTCCCGCGGCACCAAGAATTACTATGGAATAGTTTTGTTCACACAATACTGCATGGTTGATATCATTGACGGCAAATTCGCACAAATCGGCTACGTTATATTCGATAGCTTTATTGCGAGCATAATCGATGAATTCGGAAAAAATGTCAATGCCCTTGACCTTGCATCCGAATTCGTTTGCCAGCAGGACGCTGACAGCCCCTTTGCCGCAGGCTAAGTCCAGTATCCTCATATTTTTCGATATCGATATGTGTTTTGAGATAAGTTTGATAATATCCCGCGGATTGGAGCCCAGTTCCCATAAATCCTGCAACAGGTAGGGCAGATAGGGAATCATTTCTGGCATTTCCGCTGTTAAAGAGGTTGCCAGCTTTTGCTCAACTTCCGTTGAAAGCAGGGCTTTATCTATCCTGCTGTTATCATTTGCCGGTAAGTAGTTTGTGTCAGACATTTAACATCACCGTTCCTTGTGGACAGTTAATATCTGAGCTAAATTATTCCTTGACGGTTCTTTTCCCGTAGCCCATTTTGTTTGCTTTATCAGTCCAGCCGCAGTCGGTTTTGAAGGGGACGCCTTTTTTACCGGCTCCGTATGCCCATTCACAGCGGTACTCGCGGCATACCTTCGGTTTGGTATCCTGGATGGTGCAGATATACTTTTCATCACCGATTTTCTTTGCAAACGGGCAGTGGGTTATTTCCTCACCGTCCTGAGGTTCTTTCCACAGGTCACCGTAGCCATGAACCGGTGGAACCGTGGCATAGCGCAGGATATCTTGGCGTCCCTGTTGTACCCATCTTTTATAATCTGATAGTTTGGTTATCATTACAGTCGGCGCGCTGCAGCACTTGCCGCACATAGAACATTTTGGTCTCTTTCGGAGTTTTCCGCTCATAGATGTTTTAATTCCTCAGGCTGTGGATAGGAGCGGGTATACGACCGCCTCTGGCAATGAATGCCTTGCTGGAGAATTTGTTGACTGCCATAATCGGGCTGCTGCCTAAAAGGCCGCCGAACTGAACAAAGTCACCCACTTTTTTACCTGGTACGGGGATAATTCTTACGGCCGTCGTCTTGTTGTTTATCATACCTATGGCTGCCTCATCTGCAATTATGGCAGCTATCGTATAATCCGGGGTATCTCCGGGTATGGCAATCATATCCAGTCCGACGGAACAAACACAGGTCATTGCCTCAAGTTTTTCCAGGCTGAGCGCTCCCGCTTTAACGGCCTCAACCATTCCGGAATCCTCGCTGACAGGTATAAATGCGCCTGAAAGTCCGCCCACCTGTGAACTTGCCATAGTGCCGCCCTTTTTAACAGCATCGTTTAGCATAGCTAATGCGGCAGTAGTGCCGGGTGCGCCGCATCTTTCCAAACCCATATCTTCAATTATATTGGCGATGCTGTCTCCGATAGCCGGAGTCGGCGCCAGTGAAAGGTCTACGATGCCGAAGGTTACTCCCAAACGTCTTGATGCCTCGTTGGCAACCAGCTGCCCCACGCGGGTAATTTTGAAAGCGGTTTTTTTAATCGTTTCTGCAACCTCTGTAAAATCGGCATCTTTCGAGATCTTTTTCAGGGCATTATGCATTACACCCGGACCGCTGACACCTACATTGATAACGCATTCCGGTTCGCCGATTCCGTGAAAGGCTCCTGCCATGAAGGGGTTATCCTCCGGTGCGTTGCAAAAAACGACCAGCTTGGCACATGCTATACCGTCTTCTTTTGCTGTAAGTTCCGCCGATTTTTTAATGACCTGACCCATCTGAGCGACGGCATACATGTTGATGCCTGCTTTTGTGGTAGCTATGTTTACCGAAGCGCAAACTCTTTCGGTTTCCGATAAGGCTTCGGGTATGGAATCTACGAATCTTCTGTCTCCGTCGGTATAGCCTTTATGTACCAGCGCAGTGTAACCGCCGATAAAATCGACGCCGGTGGTTTCCGTGGCTCTGTCCATTGCTCTGGCAATCTTTACGTAATCACCGTTTGCGGCTTCCCCGATAATGGAAATGGGTGTTACCGAGATGCGCTTATTGGTGATGGGTATTCCGTATTCTTTCTCGATATCCTCGCCGGTTTTTACAAGTTTCTCTGCTTTTCTCGTTATCTTGTCATAAATGCGTTTGGCCAGTTCATCCATATCGTTATGAGCACAATCCCTTAAGGATATCCCCATAGTTATGGTTCTGATATCCAGGCTCTCACTGGATATCATTTTTATGGTTTCTAAAATCTCATAGGTATTTATCATTATTCTTCTCCCCGAAGACCTATCATACAGCCAGTCGGTAGCAGTTATTATATTTTATGCATGGCGTTGAAAATATCTTCGCGCTGGATTCTGATTGAAAGCCCCATTTCTTCTCCCTTGTCGTCAAGCTTTTTCGCCAACTGGTCAAAGGTAAGATTAGGGTTGGAAAGGTCTACCAGCATTATCATTGTAAAGATGTCCTGCAGTGTAGTCTGGGTTATATCCAGTATGTTGATATTGGCTTCCACAAGTATGTTACTGACGGCGGCGATAATGCCGACCCGGTCTTTTCCGATTACTGTAATAATACCGCGCATTTTTCTTTCTCCCTGAATATTATAGATACGATTATACACCAAACAGCCAGTATCCTGCGATGGCACTTGATGGCGGTACGTGCAATAACGCGTATGGTACTTCTACGAAAAAAGTGCTGTTGGGCATTTAAGTGATGGGTACTACCCGATTATGAAGAAATGTTTATTATTCTTCCACGACCGGTTCGATCTTTTCATCGCTTTTACGGCGGAACAACCTTGCCCCGTATTTTTGGAAAAAGACAGCCAGTAGCACAATGCTGACGCCCATGATTCCAAGAATAAGAGGAAAGATGGCCGAGCCCTCGAAGATATCGAAAACCAGGTTGAATATGTATATATACACGCCGATTACGGCAAAAACCATAAACATTATCTCGCGCAAAAAGAGGCTTATGCCTGCCATTATCAGGTACACCGCAAGGAACAATAACCCGAACAGTATGCTTTCACTGTCGAAAAAGAGAATTGTAGAGGTAATCAAAAACCAGACAAGCCCGTAGAGCTTAACCCAGAAGGCATAATTTTTCATTTTATAGATTGTCATCCAGATACCGAACAGTATAAAGACTGCGCTTATGATAGCAGTGCTTTCGATAAAAAGAAACGATTCTCCCCAAATCATCTGTACTATATCAATTAAGGTCAGATGGGTAAATATGGCTGCCAACAAGGCGATTAGCGGGAAGCGCGTGTAGTATGTAACCGCAATTGCTCCGGCAAGGCTGACCAGTCCCATAACAAGAACGGCGAATCTTGATTCGTAGAACGAGGCGCCCTCAGCCCAGAATCCGGTCAGGCTGGCTACAGTATAAACCAGAAGAGGCAGAATAGCTGTGGCAACGAATAAAAGCAAGCCACCCGCCGTTTCGAATTTTTGAAAAAAGCGTAACCATAAACCCAGCCCACCTATAACGACGAGAGCAATTAAAGCAACCGCAAAGCGCGCCCACTGGGAAAAATCGTCCCAGCTCATCCCTATAAAAAGCGTAAAAGACAGCAATGCCAGAAACCCGCCAAAATAGTAAAGTACCGTAATCAGGTTCCAGCCGCTCTTTTTTTCAGCAGCCGGTTTAATTTCTATATTTTCCTGCTTAATGATGGTTTCAAGTTGTTGTTCCGATATAATTCCCTGTTTTTGCCATCTTTTAAGGTCTGAAACGTCAAAACTATTTTTACCCATTATCTGTTTCCTTTCTATAGGTTAGGGTAATTATGGCATCTGTCATGGTTAAAATCAATAAACTATTATCGGCAAGTGAATATTCATTAAGAATTATTTATTTAAAATACTGTTGTTGCAATGAAATATAAAAAATAATAAAAAAATGTTAAAAAAAAATAATGTAAATAATTAAAAATGTGTTATAATCATATAGTTATAAAGGTAACAATATAGTAACATAATGGTAATGATTATTAATTATGTTTTGCAATGATTGATTCAGTGCACGGTTTTAATGCGGCAGTTGCCATCTTTGCAGACAAACGGAGAAGAAAGGAGGTATGAAATGGCAGAAGTGTTTCACCCTGATTTATCACTGTCTGACTGCAAGGTAGATATGTATAAAGATGTGATTGACTATGCAGAATGGGGGGCGCATATGAAAATACTGATTATTGAAGACGATGAGAATACGGTTGATTTTATAAAAAACGTATTCGACGTCGGTTGGCCAGAAGCGGAATTCGTATTTGCACATAATGGAAAAGATGGTATAGGTTTGGTAGAGGACGAAAAACCGGATATAGTACTGCTGGATCTGGGTTTACCGGATATGAGCGGGTTTGAAGTTTTAAAGCAAATTCGGCATAACACCGAAATGACAATCGTATTGATGACAGTCAGAGATGATGAATCGGAAATCGTTCATGGCTTAACCCTCGGCGCCGATGAGTATATAATTAAGCCGTTCAGGCAGTTGGAGCTTTTAGCTCGCATCAGGGCTTTAACAAGAAGAAAATTGTCGGCACTGGAAGACTTGTCGATTAGTTACGGTCCATTGAAATTCGGAAAATCTATCCGTCAAATGATTTATAACGGACGGGAAATAGATGTTACCCTCACCGAAGGGCGCATTCTTCATAAACTGATGGAAAGCAGGGGGGAAGTTGTTACATCGGATGAAATTGCAAGATTGATATGGGGAGAGCGTTTCTATAGCTCCATCAATGTTAAATCTTATATTCACCGCATTAGACAAAAGATGGAGGAGGACCCTGCCAATCCTACACTGATTATCGGCGAGCCTGGGGTGGGTTATTATATAAACCTGAAGGATTGATACGGCTTGAAGGTCTGTTTTGTTTAATCTTTTAGAACAGCCTTTAAGTGTTATTATAGATTAATGCATACAAAAGGGTACTGAGTTCAGGATATTGCCTGTGAAAAAACTGATTACACCTTGAGGCTTGTTCGTTTGATAATTTGAAAGCCGGGTTTTTTAACTCGGCTTTGTTTTTTTATATGCTTGTCGGTATGTTGGCTTGCTTTAACTTGTATTATATTTTCTAATGGTGTTGTAGTAGAATAATCAAAAAGCAAGAAATTATTTGATTTATGATAAATAATTACTAATGTATGGGCAATGTATTGTATAATCATATATGCAACAATAGTTTATATAGCGTTTACCGAGGAGGATAAAATGAATAGCAAGTCACAAAAGTTTAGTACCCATCAGTTACTGGTTTTGCTGTTCCAGACCAGGGATTTACTGCTCAATTTGAAGCGAAAAGAACTCAGAAAATTCGGACTTACCTTTGAAGAGGCCACCATATTGCTTTATATTAAACGGCTTAAGGATAAGACCACTCCGGTGGAATTATCCCGCCAACTGCTTCGTAAACACCATTCGGTTACCGGTTTGTTACTCAGGATGGAGAAAAAGGGACTGATTGTCAGAAACAAAGACCTCAGGAGAAAAAATATGATACGCGTATCCATGACTGAGAAGGGCGAAGAACTGTATAAGAAAGTTTATAAAGAAGACAGCCTGGAAAGAATGGTGGATTCGCTTACCGAGGAACAGAAGCAAAGCTTGTGGCAACATTTGAATATTCTGCGTGATAAATCACTGGAAGGTTTAAAAATAGAGCAAAAACCACCGCTTCCCGAGTAGAAACGGCGCACGCAGCTTATGTTGTCGCGTAGATGTCACTTCTTTACAAAATTGTATTCGATAACCTAAAATGTGAGGTCGGGGCGATTAGCTCAGTGGTTAGAGCGCTTGCTTCACACGCAAGAGGTCATTGGTTCAAATCCAATATCGCCCACCATAAGAAGTCCTCCCAATAGAATCGGGATATTGCCCACCATCAGGTATAATTTCGATATAATCGATATATACTCCCGCCTTCGGGTGTCATCGCGATATCGTCTAATACGAACGGCGTACCGAGATGAAGCTTACTTTATCAGTAGGATATGTAGATAGATATAAACATGTGTATAATACAAAAGGGTGAGAAAATAACTTCTCACCCTGATAATTTGTCTAAAATAGGATAATATTTACTCAGCCGGTTGGCTTTGTTCTTTGCCGGTAACAATTTCCGCCAATCTGTTAACGGTTTTTCTTACTTTTATTACGTCGGTAACATTCTCCCGCTCATAACTATGGAGACGCCTGCGTGCCTCTTTCTGTTTCATTTCTTCTGCAATATCAGCGGTCATTCCATCTATTTCTTCAGCAATCTCCTCATCGCTGACAACGATACCCTCAGCTTTGGCTACCTCATCCAGTATCAGAGTCCATTCTATCCTCTTCTTTGCCAGCTCCATACAGCCTTTCTTTATCTGGTCCATAGGTACCATGCTCAGCTTTTCCTGGTACTCGCTTTCAGTCTTGGTTGAGGATTTTATTTCCTGTTTATAGTCTTCCATCAACTGTTTGGTCTGCAGATCTACCATGATAGCCGGATACTCCAGGCGGCTCTCTTGTATCAAAGCGCCAACAATTTTTTCTTTGAATCTTGTTTCAGCGGACATTTCCTTTTCTTTCGTCAAGTGGTAACGGATGCGCTTTTTCAACTCTTCAAGCGAAGATACATCAGGGGCTACTTTTTTGGCGAAATCATCGTTTATTTCATCAAGAATTAGCTCACGAACATCGTGTATAGTTACGGTAAAATCAGCTTCCTTCCCAGCCAGTAATTTGTCGGTGTAATCTTCAGGCAGGGTCAGTTTAAAACTGAACTCCTCATTTTTATTAGCATCAATTAACTGTTCTGCAAACCCCGGTATTTCAGGCACAAAGAATTCATCTACAAAAAACTTGGAGTTTCTCTTGCTGATAAAAGGCTTATCGTCTACCGTACCCGTGACGTCTATGATTAAAAGGTCTCTGTATTTTACCGGACGGTCTACCGGGTCAAGTGTTCCGATTTTAATACGCTGCTTTTCGAGAATGGCATCGACATCCGCATCCGTTACTTCAGGCGGCTCAGGCTCCACTTTTAGTTGCCGATAATCCGCAATTTCCACTATCGGCTTTAAGGCAACTGCTATTTCGTATTTTGGCGGCTCGAATTGCAGAATGGTTATCATCGGCTGGAGCCAGTTTTCAATATTCTGGTCTATTATAATTTTTGAACAGTCATCATATGCCAGTTCTCTGATGGCATCCCCCATTACCTGTTCTTTTGCGATATGCTCTTTTAAAACATCAATCGGTGCATTTCCGTCGGGATAATTCGGAATCTGCATTTTCTTACCCATACGCTTATAAATCTTCTCGACATGCTTATCCAGCTCTGCCGTATCGGGTTCTACTATTATATAAGTCGTACGGTTCTCGGTCCTATCAAGTGTTACTTTCATTTTATACCTCTTCCCAGATAAATATTCATCTTATTACAACTTCCGATATGTTGCCTAAAGTTCTATTTTATTTCTTCTATCAGTTCCGAAAGATCACTAACAATTCTAATGGTGTACTTTTCTATGGCGGCGTTGCTGTGCGGAGTATATTTAAGCGAAAAATTCTTTACCTGGTCCGGCTCGATATTCCTTACTATCAATACCTTATCTCCGATAAATTCATCCAGATGCGTAGCAAAAGTTACCAGCAGGGCAGCATCTGTTTTGGATGCGCTGATATTCTTTAATGAACCTGACAATTCCGTCTCACCTGTAGGCAAATCATTTAAAGTCTGGCTGCGAAGTTGTACCTTTTCAGTTTCTGTTGTTGTCATTCTGGTAATCCGGGCTTCATAACTCTTTATAATACCGGGAGTGACAGTCTCATTGGTAGGCACGCATATTCCCCTGCTCGTACCGGGGCGGAAAGCGGTCTCCTTGTGCAATACTGTATCGATTACTTTGCCCTTCTCATCATAGAATTTTATTTCGAAGACAAGGGTAGCAATCGTTTGGTCAGAAATGTTCTTTATGGCAAAATCAACGCTGATTTTATATATAACATTATATACCTGCATCTCTTCAAGCTTGTGTTTTATAATAGATATCTTGTCGTTTCCGTAAACCATAGGCTCGGGCAGAATAACCGGTCCGTCTGTTTCTTCAATGTTATTTTCGGGTACATCTTTTTCAAAGGTCACTTTCTTGATTTTATGACCTCCGCTGATAGCATCACTGCATCCGCAACCTGAATCGTATTGTCGCCCTGAACTTTCACTTGTCATTTTATAAATGCCTCCGTTTATTATTTATTTTTAAATCTATTAAAGCGTGCGTTTCAAGACTGCCCACCGCTTCGTGAGCGTAGATAGATATCAATTGTCTCCCTTAGTGCCTTTAATTTGGATTGCCGTTCGGTTTTGTCATGTATATTCATTATTTTATCTACCTCACCGACCGCTATCCTGTCAGTCTTTACCTCTGTTTGTTTTTCGCCTGACTGCCGATTATCGTAAACCCCATACTTTTCTCTTTCGCTGATCGAATACGCCACGGATTCAAGAATCAATTCTATAAACTCATCACGGTTGAGTGCATCCGTTTCATGATTTAACCATTGGTGCCACGATGGTTTTGACAGGGCATCGATATAATCTTCCAGGTTTTCAAACAGCAGTTTATATCCATATTTCTCGGGGTTGTCAAAAGCCGGGGCGCCGGGTTCCAAAATAATCGGCCCGACGATCGGCCCTCCCATACAACCGGCAAGACTGCCATAGCTGTGCCGTGCAATGCCAATCTGGTCTAATATGCAAAGCTTGTCCCAAAGAGCACAAGTCTCTTTGAACGTCTCATGGTTTTCACCCGATAACCCCACCGAGAAAAAGAAGGTGAGCGGAATATGATATTTCTGGCAGATTTTAACTGTATTTATAATCTCTTCATTTGAATAGCATCTACCCTGTATTTTTCTAACTCCGGCATCGCCTGATTCGGGGCACATATAGAGCATTACCGGTTTTCCGATGCTGGATACCTCGCGGGCAAATTCTTCGTCAACAGGTGAGAAGATATCCAGTGACAGACGGTCTATCTTCAGGGTATCACGCTCTTCACGCAGGGTTTTAAATAGTTCTTTCCAGTAAACCTCCCCTCCCATACGGGCATCCTGATACAGATTTATAAGCGTTATTCCCTGCGCATTGAAGCTCTTGATATCCTCAACAATTTTACCCGGGCTCCTGACTGCCGGTTTGTTCATACCGAAATATTTTCGATAGTTATAGGCTGAACCGCCGCAGGTAGCACAATTGTAGATACAGCCACGGCAGGTTACCAGGTTCCCGTAGGTCTCCCCTCCATGATTGAAAATTGAGGTTTTCGGTTCGATTAAATCGAAACGCGTGTATTCGAATTCATCCAGGTCGGTACTGGCCGGCATAAGAGGTTTGACGCAAATATCTCCCGTATCCGTACGACAGGTGATGTTGGCTGTTTGCGGCACTTTGCCGGTTCTCTCGAACTCGCGGGCAAATTCCAAAAGCGCCTTTTCCCCCTCACCTCTTATTACAGCATCTATGAAATCATATTTTTGAATAATCTCTTCGTGGAAATAGGTAGCGGTCAGCCCGCCCAGCACTACCAGTGAATCCGGATGCAATTTTTTGCACAATCGTGCCATTTCGAGCGCCCCTTGGGCGTGGTGGTGCCAGTGCAGGTCAATAGCATAGATTTTCGCTTCCAGATTTTTTACGTGTCTTTCTACATCGAAGTCATTACTGGCAACCATTCGGTCGGCGATATTATCTACTATAACCTTGATACCGTGGCTGTCCAGATAGTTGGCAATACATACCATACCAATTGGCACCTTTATAAATTGTATCTTCTCCACCGAAGGTCCCAGCGGACCGGGGAAAAGCGGTTGCTTTCTGAAATCATATATTGCCGGCGGATGTATCAGTACTACATCGTAGCTCATACCCTAACAAAACCTCTCTCCAACATCAATCGCGGTCGGCACCCGGTAAAAAACCGGCGCAGACCGTAATCAGAAATATAATTACTCCGGGGAACGTAAGCCCTGTTTTCATTGTTTGATATGTCGTTTATATTTGATAATTTAGAACCAATATCTTTTCGGGGAATCAGTGCCCCCGCTAAATTTCATTTTAGTCTATTTAATTTTTATTTATTCGTCATCTGCAACCGGAACCATCTGACTCAATGCATCGTCAAGTTCCTTCTTAAATGTAGTGATGGTTTCCAAACGCTCTTCTTCGTTGTCTAAATCCATCACCTGGTTGACAACATCAACCACCATCTTGTTTATGGTTACAAAGCGCAGCTTGCGCGCGCTGGCGTCATGTTCGCTGAATAACCCGAACCTCTCTCTGAGGTCAATCGAGTATTCTATCGAATCCATTATAAGCTTAATGATTGTTTCTCTGTTTAAATACTTCGTCTCGTAGGATATCCACTGGTGCCAGGACATTAAGGACATCCCGTTAATATATTCTTCAAGATTGTTAAACCTTAATCGATATCCGTGTTTTTCCGGATAATCGAAGGCAGGGGAACCCGGGTCCAGCAGTATCATAGGTCCGAAAGCGTGATGTACCGGCGATTTGCCGCTGCTCTCTCGGTTGATTATGCATATCTGCTCCCAGATCTTCCATGTATCTTTTATCGTCTTCGGCGTGTCATCCCCCAAAGCTATCATAGAAAATACGCCGATGGGAATATTGTATTTCTTGCATAACTTGAGTGTCTTGAAGAGTTCTTCATTGCCGTACTTACGGCCTTGCTCTTTCCTTACAACATCGCAACAGGATTCCGGTGATATCGAAAGAACTATCGGCAGCCCCACATTCGCTATCTGCTTCAGGTAATCTTCGTCGGCAGGACCGAACAGCTCCATCGATATGTTGACCGCAGTCGATTTCTTACTGCGCAGCGCCGCAAACAGCTTCGCACAGTATTCTTTACCGCCCATACGCGGGTCCTGGAACAGGAATACGCTTTTAATTCCCTGTTTTGACAGCTTCTCAATATCTTCTGCTATCTTTTCGGGACTGCGAAACGCCGGCCTTTCTCTTGCCAGATAAGTTTTATAACTGTAGCGCGAACCTCCGCAGGTGGCACAATTATATGCACAGCCACGGCAAACCGGAATAAACCAACTCCCGCCTTTGTCATTACGATAAATTATCTTTTGAGGTTCGATTAAATCCAACCGCGTATAGTCATATTCGTCCAGAGTTTCCGAGGGTTTCATCATCGGATTAACCCTAACCTTACCTTCATCATCGCGGAAGGTAAGGTTAGGGATTTCGTCCAATTTTTCATTTTGCTCTAACCCTTTCATAAGCTCGAGAAAGGGTTTCTCGGCTTCTCCCCGGATTACCGCATCTAGAAAATCATATTTGCTGATTATCTCTTCACTGAACACGGTCGATGTCAACCCACCCAGTAACACCATCGTTTCAGGATGTGCTTCTTTACACGCCCGCGCCAGCTCAATTGCACCT